>OOCN01001576.1_pt1 | contig 14425 bp, 12 predicted proteins | sample 1671361 | NCBI WGS metagenome assembly OOCN01 (sample SAMN06348149, study PRJEB24527) | human gut metagenome | biome: human gut; feature: ankylosing spondylitis patient; material: feces | host: Homo sapiens | place: China | collected 2015-10
CAAACAATGATTTTTGTGTGGGCGCTTTTTCCATGGAGTATAGGGGAGTCGAACCCCTGGCCTCAACAATGCGAATGTTGCGCGCTCCCAACTGCGCTAATACCCCTTATGGACCTGGCGGGAATCGAACCCGCAGCGTCGGAGTCGGAGTCCGATGTTTTATCCATTAAACTACAGCCGCATATATTCTTTTATCTGTTTCACATACAGCCTATTTATCATAGCAGATAAAAGCGTAAATTTCAAGAGATTTTTATGCATTCAAATCTTTTAATATCTCAGTTTCCAGCTTCTTTTTCTGCTCCGCTGAAATTGGCAGAATAAAAACACCGACTTTTACTGCTGTCTCGCTAACACTCTGCTCTATCAAAAAGCGCCTGTCCTCCTCTGTGACCTGTCCGCTCAGGTATGCACGTATCACTGCATTCAATCTCGTAAATAAAGTGATAAGTTCCCGAAAACGGTTTTCTTTTCTCAGATAGCAATGCCCCGTCCGTTGTAATTCCTGATCCATGGTTGCAATGATCTGCATGGAAAGTTTCAGCTCGCCTGTGATGTCGGATGCCTCCATCAGAACATCCGGCCGCTTTTTTAACATTTCCGCAAAATACGTTTTTGCACCAAAAACATCCATAGAAAAGAAGTAACTCGCAAGCTGTTCTTTCATCTCGCGTGTCTCTGCCTTTTCTCCTAACATGCCCACTTTGCACTCATAAACCTTCAGATGATTTACGCGCACCCACACAAGCAGCAGGAACTCGGAAATAAATCCAAACACCCGTTTGTGATAATCGTCCTCTCCATTTTCCAGACAGATCCGCTTCTGCACCTCAAAAAAAATGTGAAACAGCCATTCACAGTATGTATCAAACCATTTTTTCGATGTGACGATCATATTGCCAAAATACGTTTCCGTTCCGTTCTCGAGCTGTACAAATGTATCGTAATATTCCGGGTAGAGTTCTTTTATCACCTCTCCTGTCATATCGAGAGCATGAATATTATGATTTGTCGCAAAACCATAATGATAGGAGTTGTTCAGCACCACCCTTTTGGTCGTGATCAGATCATAGTCCTTTAAAAGCTTCAGATACTCTGCCTCTGTAAAAATTTTTTCCTGCTCATTCAAAAGATACCTTCTGTAGTGACAGGTTCCTACATATTTATATGTGTGTACATTTTTCCATATCCAATACAATCCGGTCAGTTCACTGTAATAACAGTTTTCCGCAGAAATGTTGTCTCCCGTGTTGTCACAGAGGTAACCAAGATCCTCTTTTTCCTCCCTGCCCACCTGAAGCGGCTGGTACATTTTATCTTGTGGTACTTCAAATTTTTTATGTGTCAGTGCAAAAATTTTTATCTTCATGTGAAACACCTGTCTTTAAAGCATGTTATCGAAAACTTCCGACACTCATTTTACACCATGTTCGGTTTTTATCATAGTGTTTAATTCTTTTAAAAGCGTGGCTGATTTTTTTAACTGCTCCTGTTCCTCCTCATCGAGTTCGATCGGCACAACTGCCTCCACACCATCTTTTCCGACGATTGCAGGCATACTGATGACCACATCTTCCATACCATAAATTCCGTGCATCATGGAAGACACTGGGAGAATGGACTGCTCGTTTCTTATGATACACTCGCAGATTCTTTTTACCGCCATCGCAATTCCGTAGTAAGTTGCCTGTTTTCTCTGAATGATCTCATAGGCACTGTTTTTCACTTCCTCATAAATTTTATCCTCGGATTCCTCGTGAAAATAATGTCCGCGCATCTCACAGAACGCATCGAGCCGCACACCGGAAACGTTTGCATTTGACCAAGCTGCCAGCTCGCTGTCCCCGTGTTCACCGATGATAAACGCATGCACACTGCGGTTGTCGACCTTCAAATGTTCCCCGATCAGATATTTTAATCTTGCCGTGTCAAGCACCGTTCCAGAACCAAGCACTCTGTTCTCCGGGAAACCGGACAGTTTTAACGCTGTGTAAGTGAGAATATCCACCGGATTTGAAACGATAAGAAGCATGCCCTCGCAGTTTCGCTTTGCGATTTCCGGGATGATTGTTTTATAAATTTCCACATTTTTGTGGATGAGATCAAGCCTCGTCTCGTCCGGCTTCTGACTTGCCCCCGCCGTAATGATGATAATCGCCGCATCGACAATGTCATCGTAAGTTCCGGCATACAGCCGGATCGGCCTTGCAAACGGAAGTCCATGTGCAATATCCATCGCCTCACCTTCCGCTTTTTCCCTGTTTACATCAATCATTACCATCTCGGAAAAAATGCCGCTCTGCATTAATGCAAACGCAGAGGACGAACCTACAAATCCACAGCCGATCATGGCGGCTTTTCGAATATTTACCATAATAAAATCACCTTATCGTTGTTTATAATGTTTACGATAATTTTTGAGAGGTAAATCTACGCACTGAAATATGAGGGAATGCAATCAAACTTTCGGAGACACGCTCCCGCTACGTGTCGCTCGCAGCGGTACTAAGAACTCACATCCTGCATTTTATTTCTGATAAATCAGAATAAAACGCAGAATCTGACTTCTAAGAACCGGCGGCTCCACAGTGTCTCCTTCTCTTTTGATTGCATTCCCTCATATCATATACATATTGAAACCTCTCAAAAATCATCTTATTCGCTACTATCATGCCCGATTCGGTGAATTTTATGTGTCACAACACACAGGATTGGTATGGGTTATGACATACGAACATATATTCGTTTTTAGTTTACAGATTTCCTCGAGTTTGCTATAATTGATGTAATGTAAAGCTCGAAACTCGTACATAATGTAGAACGCGTTTCGCACAAACCATTATGATACCAGGAGGAATCTGTATGCACTCTCTCATTTTTCATGTCGATGTGAACTCTGCCTTTTTGAGCTGGGAATCGGCGAAACGCCTGCGTGATAACCCGGATGCACTGGATTTAAGAACCATCAACGCCGTGATCGGCGGCGATGAAAAGATGCGCCACGGAGTGGTCCTTGCAAAATCTCCTTCTGCGAAGAAATACGGCATTATGACTGGCGAACCTTTATCCCATGCCAGACAAAAATGCCCGGATCTTGTCGTTGTTCCGCCGGATCATGAACTGTACGCTGCTTCCTCCCGAAAGTTTATCGAAATTTTAGAAGAGGTTGCCCCGGTGATCGAACAGTGCAGTATTGATGAGGCTTTCTGCGATATGACCGGAACGGAAAAACTCTACGGCGATCCCATTGCTTTCGCAACAAAATTAAAAGACCGGATTTATAAGGAGCTTGGCTTTACCGTCAATATCGGTATCTCTACAAATAAGCTTTTAGCAAAGATGGCATCTGATTTTGAGAAGCCAAACCGTGTGCATACTCTTTTCCCGGAAGAGATGGCAGAAAAGTTCTGGCCACTCCCGGTGGAATCATTATACGGCTGTGGAAAAACCACTGCAAAAAGACTGCGCTCTCTTGGGATCACAACCATCGGCGCACTTGCAAAAGCAGACCGCCAGATGTTACTCTCCAATTTTAAATCCCAGGGCGATTATCTGTGGGAATCCGCCAATGGGATCTCCTCCTCTGCCGTGACTGCAGAATCTCCTGCCAACAAGGGTTATGGCAACTCGGTCACTCTGCCTTACGATGTCACAGATACAGAAAACGCGCACCACATTCTGTTATCTCTCTGTGAGACTGTGGGTGCGCGCATCCGTTATGATAAAGCCTACATTAGCGTGGTGCAGGTTCAGATTGTGGACAATGACTTTCATCACCGCTGTAAGCAGTTATCCCTGCCTTCTGCCACTAACGTGACCGAAAAGATTTATGAGGCAGCCTGCAATGCATTTGACCAGGGCTGGGATCACGCCCCCATCCGGCTGCTCGGTGTCTCTACGAGCAAAGCAACCGACGAAAGCTATGAGCAGTATAATCTTTTCGATCAGGATAAGTTTGAGCGGTTGTCCAAATTAAATTCTGCTATCGATAAAATCCGTGATAAGTATGGGGATGATGCAATCGTGCGTGCCTGTTTTGCGGATACGCACAAAAATTAAGCTACAACATCCTCAAACTGGGAATTATAAAGGTTCGCATAGAAACCTCCTGCTGCGAGAAGTTCCTCATGTCTTCCCTGCTCAATGATATCTCCATCCTTCATGACAAGAATCAAATCTGCGTCACGGATCGTGGAAAGTCTGTGTGCAATGACAAAGCTGGTTCTGCCCTTCATCAGGTTATCCATTGCCTTCTGGATCTCAATCTCGGTTCTTGTATCTACCGAAGAAGTTGCCTCATCTAAAATCAGGATCTTATTGTCTGCAAGGATTGCTCGCGCAATGGTCAGAAGCTGTTTCTGTCCCTGCGATACATTGCTTGCATCCTCGTTTAATTCCATCTGGTAACCACCCGGCAGCGTCTTGATGAAATGATCTGCTCTCGCTGCCTTCGCTGCCGCGATCACTTCCTCATCCGTTGCGTCAAGCCGGCCGTACCGGATATTTTCCATGATTGTTCCCTTGAACAGCCAGGTATCCTGCAATACCATTCCGAATGCATCACGCAGTTCCCTGCGGTTGAAATCCTTGATATTATGTCCATCAAGACAGATTGCTCCGCTGTTTACATCATAGAAACGCATAAGCAGTTTTACCATCGTCGTTTTTCCGGCTCCGGTTGGTCCTACGATCGCAATTTTCTGTCCCGGTTTTACGCTGGCACTGAAATCATTGATGATGATCTGCTCTGGATTGTATCCAAAATGGACATGATCAAATGTCACTGCACCTGTAATTTTCGAAACATCCGCCGGATGTTCTACAATCTGCTCTTCCTCCTCTTCCTCCAAAAACTCAAATACACGCTCGGATGCTGCAGACATAGACTGTACCTGATTGATCACCTGCGCGATCTGCTGGATCGGCTGTGTGAAGTTTTTCACATACTGGATGAACGCCTGGATATCACCGATTGTGATCGTGCCACGGATTGCAAGCAGTCCACCTGTCAGGGCAACACAGGCATAACCTAAGTTTCCGACAAACATCATGATTGGCTGCATCATACCGGACAAAAACTGTGATTTCCATGCGGAATCATAGAGAATATCATTCGTTTTCTCAAACTCTTCAATCGTATCTTTCTCGCGGTTAAATGCCTGGATGACAAGGTGACCACCGTATACCTCTTCCACCTGTCCATTGATGTGTCCTAAATACTCCTGCTGCGCACGGAAATATTTCTGCGATTTTTTTGTCACAAATCCAATCAGTCCCATGGAGATTGGTAAGATCACAAGTGCAATAAGTGTCATAAGCGGTGAAATACTGAGCATCATCACAAGCACGCCGATCAGTGTTGCAACGGATGTAATGATCGTGGTAATACTCTGGTTCAGTCCCTGTCCCAACGTATCTACATCGTTGGTGATACGGGACAATACCTCGCCGTAAGTACGGCTCTCGAAGTATTTCATCGGCATGCGGTTGATTTTTTCTGAGATTTCTTTTCTGAGCTGGTAGCACACTTTCTGTGTGATCCCGGTCATGATCCATCCCTGGATAAAGTTGAAAACCGCACTGCACAGATACAGACCAAGCACAAACAAAAGAATGCTTCCAATCTTTCCAAAATCAATGCTTCCGGTTCCCTGAATTTTCGCCATCAGACCTTCCGATAATGCAGTGGTCGCTTTTCCTAAAATTTTCGGTCCTGCAACATTAAATATGGTAGAACATGCTGCAAAAAACATGACAACAAAAATTGCAGCTTTGTATTTTCCGATATAGCTCATCAGCTTTTTGATGGATTTTTTGAAGTCCTTCGGTTTCTCGCCCGGCTGCATGCCATGTCCCATCGGTCCTCTTCTCCGTGGCTGATGTGTTTTAACTTCCTGTTCTCTACTCATTCAAAGCCACCTCACTTTCCTCAAGTCCAAGTTCTTTCGCGGATAACTGTGATTTTGCAATCTGCCGGTAAACTTCGCATGATTTTAACAGTTCTTCATGTGTACCCTTGCCGACAATTTTTCCGTCATCGAGCACTAAAATCTGCTCTGCATGTAAAATGGTACTGATACGCTGTGCCACGATGATCACAGTACTGTCTTTTACATTCTCAGCAAGCGCTTTCCGCAGTGCCGCGTCTGTCTTTAAATCGAGCGCCGAGAAACTGTCATCGAAAATAAAGATTTTCGGATCTTTTGCAATCGCCCTTGCAATCGCAAGACGCTGTTTCTGTCCACCGGAAACATTGCTTCCGCCCTGCGCGATTGCACTCTCATACTTGTCATCCTTCGCCTCGATAAACTCTGTTGCCTGTGCAATCTCTGCCGCTTTCTTAATCTCCTCGTCTGTCGCATCATCTTTTCCAAAACGAAGATTCGAAGCGATCGTTCCGGAGAATAAAACACCTTTCTGTGGAACGAAACCAATCTCATCACGAAGATCAGACATCGTAATGTTACGGATATCTTTTCCATCGAGTGTAATACTTCCGTCTGTCACATCATATAAACGTGGAATCAGATTGACCAGTGTGGATTTACCACAACCGGTACTTCCAATGATCGCAGTGGTCTGTCCCGGTTCCGCTGTAAAATCAATGTCATGAAGCACATCTTCCTCCGCACCCGGATATTTGAAATTCACATGGGAGAATTTCACAACTCCATTGTGTGTTGTCACTTTTTCCGGCTCTTTTGCGTCATGGATCGAGGATTCTGTCTGAATGACCTCATCAATACGGTCTGCTGCAACGGCTGCACGAGGAAGCATGATCGACATCATCGTGAGCATTAAGAATGACATAACGATCATCATCGAATAAGTGATAAACGCTGTCATTGCGCCGACCTGCATCGTTCCTGCATCAATTTTGTGGGCACCCACCCAAACGATACCAACGGAAAGAACATTCATGATCATCATCATTCCCGGCATCATAAAAGTCATGACACGGTTGGTAAACAGCATTGTTTTTGTCAGGTCTTTGTTTGCCACATCAAAACGTTCTTCCTCTTTTTTCTCCCTGCCGAAAGCACGGATGACCGAAAGACCGGTCAGAATCTCTCTGGATACCAGATTGATATTATCCACCAGCTTCTGCATCAACTGGAACTTTGGCATGGCAACTGCCATCAGCACCATCACATAACCAAGGATCACAAGGATCGCAAGGACAATGATCCATCCCATTCCGGCTCCGGTCTGCACGACTTTTAACACACCGCCAATGCCTAAGATCGGTGCATACGCTACCATACGAAGCAGCATAACCGAAACCATCTGGATCTGCTGGATATCATTCGTGCTTCTTGTAATCAGGGAAGCTGTGGAAAATTTATCCATCTCCGCATTAGAAAATCCAACAACCTGTTTAAATACTTTCTCTCTTAATGTTCTTCCGATGCCTGCACCGACACGGGAGGCAAAGAAGCCCACTAAAACCGTCACGATTCCGATCATCAGCGCCATGCCGACCATTTTCAGTCCGGCTGTGACAAGATAACTTTTCTGAATCTTTTCCACGTCAATTCCTGCCGCTTTATCGCAGGATACCGCATAGGCTGCGCCCATGGATTTCACAAGGGAACTTCCCATTGTATCAATGGTCTCTTCCATGCTGTCTCTCATGGAAAGTAAGGTGTCTTTTTCCAGAGTACCGGCATCTGCCCCGGTCGGTTTTGCAACATGCTCTTTTACTGCAGAGTCTTCCATCGCACTCATCTGATAATTCATAATGAGCGGAACTGCCAGTGTGTCATCGATCTCGTTTAATTCTGATCTGGATGTCACCTGCAGCCGGTAAATATCACCGTCTTTCTCATAGATACTCTCCCAGAGATCTGCCTCCTCATCCGTCATGAATAACTCTGCCGTTTCAAACTCATCCGCAGTCAATGCCTCCGGCACTACATGTTCCACACCATAGTTCTGGATACCAACATCAATGATATCCGATGTGTAAGACGGTAGTGACAGATCACACCATGCCTGCACAAAGAGTAACGCAATGATAATCACAATTGATTTCCAATATGGAATCATATTTTTAAAAATCTTACTCATGTTCCCTTTCCTTTCTTCTGCCTTGCCCTTTTCTAGCTTCAATCTCTTTTTCCGCAATATGATAAATGTTATCCAAATAAGAAATCAGGCGTTTCATATCTGCCTCATCCACCTGTGACATCACTGACTTTCCAAAATCCGACATTGTCTGCCTTGCTTCCTCTGTCAGTTGTCTTCCTGCTTCCGTCAGTTCCACATAGGTGTTGCGCCTGTCATTTTTGTTGACATTCCGCTCGACGTATCCACGCTCCTCTAACCCTTTTAACGTTCTGGAAATTGCCGGAGGCAGCATCTTTGCCCGCGCAGCCAGTTCCGAAATCGTAATCTGACCGTTCTCTCCTTTATCCATGATCGTACACAGCACAAAATAGTCTGTCTTACACACTTCCGGAAACATCTCGGAAAACTTCAGCTTTCGGAATTAATTCATCGACCGAAAAAGTTCTTCATATAATTTATCCATAATTCACTCACCGTCCGTTATTAGTTAACATTGTTATGTATTAAACGCGTTAAATAATAACACCGGCAAATATCTGTGTCAAGATATCTGTCGGTGTTTATAATAATTTTATAATTTGGTAATTATGAAGCGCCAAGGCAATTCATAAATTTGCAAAACCTGTTGGCGCGAATGAGCGCATTTTACATAATTTTATGGATTCTCTCCAAAATGTCCGCTACCTCGTGCATCTCCATCTGTCCCGGTGCGCTCGCCTTTTTGTGTGCCGCAAAGGTAATGGCAGAACCAAAGCTCTCGCCGCACAGCCTGCTGATCATTCCCATCTTTCCCATGGACATTGTAATGACCGGCGTGTCCGGATTCTCTTCCTTGAACTCATACGTCACAGATAACAGTTTTAAAACATCCTCCATATTCTGTGGCATAACTGCAAGTTTTACAATATCTGCACCTCCTGCACACATCTGTTCTAACAGCATCTTCATAACTTCTCTGTCCGGCGTCTCATAAAAATCATGGTGGGAGGCAATGACTTTCAAACCCTGTTTATGAAGCTTTCTGATTTTTCTTGCCGGATGCTCCTCCTCAAAAAATTCCAGATCAAGCAGATCCACGCACCCGGACTCTGCCGCAAGATCATGAAGGTCGTTCAGTTCATCCGGTGCGAGTTCTCCCATGCCGCCCTGTTTTTTGGTTCGGAATGTATATAAGAAAATCTTCTCTTTCATGCACTCTGCCGCAGCCGCAAACACTTCGCGCACTGCGTTGTAATTCTTATAATCCACGAAAGTATCTATACGCCATTCCACTATATCTGCTTCACTTTTTGCAAGTGTCCGTAATTCGTCTATGATCTCTTCTTTATTGCTTTCCATAACCGGAACGCATAAAAGTGGTTTTCCTGTTCCAATTGTTTTTCCCTTAATCTCCATATGCCTGTCCTGCTCCTTTTCTATCCATCCTAAACCGGATTTGCGAAACTCTGCCTGATTTATGTTCCACGATCATTTCTATTTTAAAACACCAGACTCTAATATTCAATGCATGCAATATAAATAGTATTCATGGAGGCTATAAAAAATTGGAACATCTGTGAATTTGACAATTTATTCACAATCTATTAGAATGACTGTTAGTATAATCTACTAAAGGAGAGTATTACATGAGTTTCACATTTTTAAACGAATTACCTTCTCCTGCCCAGATCCAAGAAAGATATCCTCTGTCAGAGAAATTGCAGGAGTTAAAAAAACAGCGTGACGCAGAGATCAGCAATGTGATCAAAGGTCTTGACAACCGTTTTCTTGTCATCATCGGACCTTGTTCTGCAGACAACGAAGATTCTGTATGCGATTATGTCAGCCGTCTCACTTCCATTCAGGAAGATGTCAAAGACAAGCTGATCATCATCCCACGTGTGTATACAAATAAACCACGTACCACCGGTGAAGGCTACAAAGGAATCGCTTCCCAGCCTGACCCTGAAAAAGCACCAGATATGGTGGAAGGTCTGATCGCCATGCGCAAAATGCACATCCGTGCCATTGAAGAAAGCGGTCTCACCTGTGCAGACGAAATGCTTTACCCGGAAAACTGGGGATATGTAGAAGACCTGCTCTCCTACGTTGCGATCGGTGCACGTTCTGTTGAAGATCAGCAGCACCGTCTTACCGTCAGCGGTTTTGATGTTGCATCCGGTATGAAAAATCCAACCAGCGGTGACTTTTCCGTTATGTTAAACTCTGTTTATGCCGCCCAGCATCCACACCATTTTGTTTACCGTGGCTATGAAGTGGAGACAACTGGAAATCCATTAACCCACGTTGTACTCCGCGGCGCCGTAAGCAAACACGGAAACAGCACGCAGAACTATCATTATGAAGATCTGATCCGTCTCTGTGATATGTATGCCAAAATGGATCTTGTAAACCCGGCTGCCATTATTGATGCAAACCACTCCAATTCCGGCAAGCAGTTCAAAGAACAGATCCGTATTGTTAAGGAAGTTATGCATAACCGTCAGTTATCGCAAGACATCCATAACATGGTAAAAGGTGTGATGATTGAGAGTTATATTGAAGAAGGATCTCAGAAGATCCACGACCATATTTATGGAAAATCTATCACAGATCCTTGCCTTGGATGGGAAGATTCCAAAAAACTGATTTATGATATTGCGGAGATGTGTAAATAAAACATCGCTTTTTATTTTGTTCTATAGTAAAAAAGTCTGCCGACAGGTACTACCTGCCAGCAGACTTTTTTCATGCACCATACAGTGCTCATTTTTCATTACAGATCTGATGAAGATTATTCCGCACGGGACATAGCTTCTTCGTAATCTTTTGTGCCTTTCCAGATCTCATCTTTGTAAGGATTCTTCTTTAACTTCACAGAACGTTTGATAATTGCAGCAAATACAACAACGTTGACTACAATTGAAAGAACAGAGATCACACCCTGTGCTGTAGGATCTACTGCTGTTGGATGTGTAGCTGCATCCATGAATCCATCTGCGTAGAGCCTTGGGATAACTGCGAATTTACCCTGATCCTGGAATAATGGGAATACCTGGGCAAACATACACCATAATGCTAATGTGTTAGCACGGTTCTGAATCCAGCCACCTTTGTTCCAGAATGCTGCAGCAAATGTAGGTGCAAGTAATAATGCAACACCACAGTACCATGAATGAGTCGGAAGGTTTAAGTAAGTATACTGGAAGTTCCATACATCATAAGCTAAGATGAACATCCATGTCATATCCGGCCATAACATATCATCTTTTTTCTTAGATGTGTAGATTCCCCACCAGCCTGTCATACATAAGATATTGATAATACCTGCAAGACCGTTGAGAACGTTCCACCATCCACCATATAACCATACGCCTTCAGATGATAACCACCAGCTTGTTCCTGTCTCTGCAAGTGCTTGTGCACCTCTGATGGCAGATTCGAAATCGCTGCATACTGCGATCAAAATGTTGATTGCTACGATGACAAATGGGAAAGCCTTAAACCACTGTGTTTTTCCAATACCCCATTTGTATTTGAGCATCATAAAACCAATACATCCAGCTGTAGCTGCATATAACTTCGCATAGTGGAACCAGCTTGTCATATGTACATATGTATTGTTATTGAGCGCCCATTCAGCTCCCGCTGCTGCTGAAACGTAAATTGCAATAAAGTAAACTGTCAGAATGATCGGAAGAACAACGAAACATAACATTCCGCCGGCTTTTGTACGTCTGGCAAATTCATTTGCAAGTACGAGACAGGTAAAAACTAAAATCCAGCCAAGAAACTGCCATGCAGCTCCCTCGCCGTAAACCTGAAACAACAGTCCATGATTTAACATATTGTTTCCTCCCTTATAAAATTATTATTTCTGGTCATACCAGTGTTTGTTATGATTTTAATATGGGGAATATGCGTATTTGAAATCGGGCGAGCAACCATTATTTCTTCACAAACTAAGCGGATAACACGAGTCATGCTGGCTTTCCTGGCATCTCTTCTTACAATTTCAATAAATCCCATTGGAATGAGTCTTTTGGATTTTATTAATTGGGGAATTATACACTCATTCACAGACCATTTTTCGAAAGCCGATTGGGTTATTCTTTTGATTCATATGCTGCTATTTTGGCTGGGCGAAGAAATAGGATATCAAAATTCCAAAGAAAATGATTAACTTCAATTTTACAAAGATACTAATATGAAGGGAATACAGAACAATGGTTAACTGGAAAACAATACCTAAAATAGATGCACACATTCACTTAATGCCTCCGGATGTCATTGAAGCAAATCAGGGTTTTAACGATAAATTTGTGGATTATGGCAGTGTGAATGATTATTTAAAACTTATGGACAAGTATCATATCGATTCTGCATTTCTCATGCCTTTCAATGATCCATATATGCTGTCAATGGATTTTACCGTAGAAGCTGTGAACAATAATATGACCGCCATGTGCAAAGAAGGAAATGCAGACCATAAACTATATTATTTTGCAGACATTGATCTGCGGAATGAAATGGATAAAACAATTTATGAGTTAGACAGAGTTACAAAACAGAAAGAATGTTTAGGAATAAAAATCCACCCATCCAATACTGGCTACCCGGTGGACGGGTTCTATTATGATCATATTTTTGACTGGGCAAATCAAAATGCCATTTTAGTAGAAATACATTCTTACCCAAGAGCTCACATTTCAGATGATGTATGTTCTCCTGCCCGTATCCGAAATGTTATGAAAAAATATCCGAATTTGCGAGTTTCCATTGCACATCTCGGCGGATTTCAATATAAAGACCTGTATGGACTGGACGCCTACTTTAATATATCTGCTATTTTGCCAGACCTCGTAAAAAAATATGATATTACAAAAACGAATCAGATACTGCGCTCATTTGATTTAAACAAATTAGTATTTGCAACTGATTATCCAGACAGCCGCAGCTTAAAACCAGAAGAAATCTACGATACTTATTTTGAAATACTGAACCAAATGGATTTCACTCAGGAAGAAGCAGAAAAAATCTGCAAACAAAACGCAATGAAAATGATCTCACAGAAAGGACTTTTTTAATATGGTAAAAATAATTTCAGACAGCACATGCGACCTCTCAGCAGAATTAGTTGCACAATACGATATCGATATTCTCCCGCTTCATATTCTTCTCGGAGATGAGGAATTTGAAGACGGAAAAACAATTACACCGGATGAGATTTACACATGGTCTGATGAGCATAAGACAACCCCAAAAACTTCCGCCCCGTCTCTGGCCGAAACAATTGAACTTTTTCGCCCTTATGTGGAAGAAGGACGTGAGATTGTCTGCTTTTCCATCTCAAACAGTATGTCAACATCCGGCAATGTCATGCGTCTTGCTGCCGATGAATTAGAAGCAGAAAACCGGATCACTGTGATTGATTCCGCAAATCTCTCCACCGGAATCGGACTTCTTGTGATAGAAGCTGCCATTATGGCAAAAAACGGACACTCTGCATCCGAAATTGCTTCTGTCATGGAAACTTTAAAACCAAATGTCAGAGCAAGCTTTGTCGTGGATACCCTCACCTACCTGTACCGTGGCGGACGTTGTAACGCTGTTGCTGCCATGGCCGGCGGTGTCTTAAAGCTGCATCCAAAAATCGTGGTAGAAAACGGTGCTATGGATGCGACAAAAAAATACCGCGGAAAGATCAATTCTGTTATCATGTCCTATGTAAAAGATATGGAAACTGATTTAAAAGCAGCCAGACCTGACCGCGTATTCATCACACATTCCGGCTGTGACGCTGCAACGGTGGAATCCGTCCGCTCGTATCTGGAAAGCCTCGGTGTTTTCCATGAGATATTAGAAACCAGAGCCGGTGGTGTCGTGTCAAGTCACTGCGGCCCCGGTACGCTTGGTGTTCTGTTTATTGCAAAATAATAGAGGTTCGGATGTTTTCTTCCAAACCTCTGTTTCTTTTACTTTTCTATCTCTGCATTAATCTCATCTTCCGTTTTCGTGTTCCTCTTTTCCTGCCAAAATCATATTCTCTCCGCAAGCAGTTCTACCCACGCAGGTTTAAATCCTGCGTTTGCAGCAACCCGTTGTGATGCAAGATTTGACATGCTGGTTCCATAGTAAGGAACTTTTCCCAATTTTTCGATGTCCTCTTTCAATATTTTCACTAACAGAGAAGCAATTCCTCTGCCTTCCGCCTCTTTCTCTGTGTTGATTCCGATCTGCCAGAATGTTGTACTGTCCGCGCTTGCACCAGCCATACCAATGATTTTTCCTTTGGAAATTGCTGCTACTGCCAGCATATCCGGCGAATTTTCATCAAAACAAAACGCCTCGTTAAACTGCTCATTGCCTTTAAATT
>OOCN01001583.1_pt1 | contig 14370 bp, 10 predicted proteins | sample 1671361 | NCBI WGS metagenome assembly OOCN01 (sample SAMN06348149, study PRJEB24527) | human gut metagenome | biome: human gut; feature: ankylosing spondylitis patient; material: feces | host: Homo sapiens | place: China | collected 2015-10
GCCGCGATTCCTCACCCGACTGAAGTCGGATGTTCCCTCGCGGCAATTCTATGGAGAGCTTACGGATCATCATAGGTCGAACCGTAGCGCTCGATGCGCAAACGCTCGCACTCGACGGAGCATGAGGGTGCATGTGCCGTTTAGATTAGACCTCAGACTCAGGACTTTCTGGAAGCTTCGGCAACTGCCTTCATGAGTTCGGCCCAGGCATGGGCCCAGGGGATGCGCTCCTGCTCAAGGCGAAGGCGCATGCCATATTTGTCGGACTTGAGTGCGTCCCAAAGCGCGGCTTCAGCAGGCAGAAGGCCCTCGCAGACAGCTTCGGGCGCCTGCCTGGGCTCCTCGACGGCGTAGGCATGAAAGCGCACGAGCGTCGCCTCGTCCATCATGACGGCGCGCGTCTTGGGAAAGCGCCGTCTTAAAGACGCGAGAATCTGAAGGCCCCACGTGTCGGCATCGCCCCAGTAGATGACCGTCCCCTCATGAATCCAGGGAACGGCATCGAGCTGCGTGACGCCCTTGCCCAAACCGAAAAAGAGGACGGCGCCCGGCACGTCGCCGAACGCAAGGCCCGACTGCTCGTTTTCGGAAATGAAGACGATTCTCGGATGAAGCGGCAGGATCGCGATTTCCTCCGGCGGCGCCGAGAGGTCGGAGAGTCCGTGCATGAGCGCACGGTCTGCGGGATCAAGAAGCCTCATGCGCACGCTCGAGGGCCTGCTCCTCAGACCTGCGAAGGCCTCGAAGGCCTGCGCCTCGGGCACGGGCCTCCCGGAAGCACGCCAGCGGGCGGCGAGAAGATCGCGAAGCACCGTCATTCTGGGCTTCGTGAGCCACTTGGTATCCATGCCCTCGACGGGCAGCTGACGAACATAGAGACCGCTTTCGGGATTGTCGGCAAGCCACCTGAAGGCGGAGAGCAGAATCGCGAAATCCTCGTCCTCCCATTCGGCGAGCACGCTCCAGGCACGCACGACCGCCTCCCTCAGGCCGTCTTCGCCGTCGACGAGGCGGGAGGCACGCTCGAGCGCACGTCTCCATGTGTGAAGCTCGCCCGCTGCACGCGCAACGGCTTCGGGCGACTCGAACACCGCACGTTCGGGAACGGTCTGACGGCCGCAGGCCGTCCAGTCCCGCACCGCGAAGGCCACCTTGAGACGGCCCGATTCGGCCTCCGCGCTCCATGCGTCGCGCCAGTCGAGCGTCTTCTGCGGGTCGGCGAGGACCTCGCTCTCGGAAGGAACGCCAAGCGGGACGGCAAACGGCCAGGCCGAGTCGTCGGGAAGGCCCAGATGACCGGCGAGCCACCTGCGGCACGACGCCCGGAATCGACGCGCCGCAGTCGTGCGGACCTCGGCCGGCGTCTTCATCAGGCCTCCTTCACGGGTTCTGCGGATTCAGCGGGCGCCTTCCAGACGAGGCGGTGGACCGCGCCGTCGTAGGGGATCGTAAGCACGCTCGAGTACTTGCGCTCGACGATGTGCACCACGCAGGCGCCACCAATGAAAGGCTCGAGCGTCGTGACGGCCTTGTCGGGCGTGGCGACGATCATCTGGAAGCCGAACTGGCGGAAGATGTTCATGGCGAGCGTCGTGAAGTCGCTGTCGGCCTTGTCGAAGGCCTCGTCGAGCACCACGAGCGCATAGGTCGGGACCGACACGCTGTCGCCGCAGAGCTGGTACCTGAGGGCGGCAGCCAGGCAAGTCGTCGTGAGCTTCTGGCGCTGGCCGCCGGACTTGCCGGCGCCGCTGCGGTAGACCTCGATCTGGCGTCCGTCGTCATCCACTTCCTCGCCAATGAAGTCGACGTGGCGGCGTACGTCAAGCACTGTGTCGCGGTAGCGGCGGTTTTCAGGCAGGTCCTTGAGACTCGACACGAGCTCGGCGAGGATCGCGAAGCGCTTTTCAGCCTCGCCGTCCTCGACCTTGACGTCCCAGGCGCCCTCGAGGGCGTCGCGGATCCGCTTCCTGAACTCGACCACTTCGGGGAGCATGCGCTCCTGCGTCGTGATGCGAAGGAAGGTCCTGCGACCGTTCGTCACGTTGAAGGGCACGACGTGAAGGCTTTCGTTCACGAGTTCGAGGCGCTGCAGAATGTCACGGCGCTCCTCGGTGAGGTACTGGCGCAGCTGCGAGAGGTTCTGCATGCTCTGTTGGCGCAGGAGCTCGCGGAACTTCGCCTCGAAGTCGGGCAGGCGGTCGCGCTCGAGCGTCTCGAGCAGCCTGAAGTAGTCGCCCGCGAACTCAAGGCCCGCGCCGAGGTCGGCCGACTCTGCGGGGAACTGGTCGCGGAACTTGTCGAACGCGGTCGTGACGCGGATCTCCATGTCCTTCACGCGAGCGACGAGCTTCGAGATTTCGTCATTGATTTCACGCGCGACCATGTTGACGAGGTCGTCGAGCGTGTCGAGGCGGATCTCGCCGAGCCTTGCACCGAAGCGGTCGCCGAGTCCCTTGCGCATGCCGTCGGTGAGCGCCGCGATCTGCGTGCTCCAGGCGTCATTCAGGGTCTGCAGGCGCTTCCTGACGGTCGTGAGCGCGCCGTCGGCGGTCTTGAGGTCAGCCTTTGCGTCGGAGAGCTTCTCCTCGACGGCGGCAATCTGAATGCGCGTCTCCTCGATGGCCTTTGCGAGCTCCCTGAGGGCCTCGTTGCCCTCGCGCACGGCGCGGATCTGGGCCTCGAGGCGGTGGATGTCGGCAAGAATCGGAGCGGGATCGATGTCGATCCAGGAGGCGGCCGCAAGGGTGTGGCAGTGCACGAGCCTGCGGCTGGCCTCAGCCTCCTCGTTCTTGAGGGCCGTGATCGCGCGCCTCTTCTCATGAAGATCACGACGGCGAATCTCCTCTTCGGCCCTGAGGGCCGCGAGCTTGGCGCGATTGTCCATGCCGAGCACCCAGGCGCGCGGATCGTCGACCGCGCGGGTGTCGTTCTTGTCGTATCGTGCGTGCGTGTCCTTCACGAAGCCCGTCTTCGTCACGGCGCGGCGCGCGGCGGCGAAGGCCTCGGGCGTCTCGACGCAGGCGAGGTCGTAGTCGCGGCGAAGGACGCTCTCGAGCCACTGGGCGTGCACGCCGTCGGTGACCCGGATCTTGCGGATGATGGAGTCGTCCGAAAGGCTCCCCGCCTCCTCGACGATCGCGCCGCCCGTCCTCAGCAGGCGCACGTGGGCGCCCCAGTGGGCGCCGTTGACGACACGGGAAACAGCTTCGAAATGTTCGGAGGGCACGAGAATCGAAAGGGCGAGCGGCCTGAGCGCGCGTTCGAGAGCGCCTCTCCAGGCGATCTGCTCGGGGAGCACCTCGATGAATTCGCCCGCAAAGGGCAGGTCCGTGGTCCTGAGTCCCGCCTCGGCGGCGACCCTCTCTCGGATCCTGAGCTGCACGGCGGGAATGCCCGAGCGCTGCGATTCGAGCGACTCGATTTCCTCGCAGAGGACGTCGAGTTCGCTCTTGATGCCGTGCTCTTCGCCGATGAGGGCCTCGATCTTCGCGTCCCTCGCCTTCTTCAGGTCGGCGGCACCCGCCTCTTCAGCGGCAGCAGCCTCAACGAGCGTGCGGAATTCGTCAGCCGTGGGCGGCAGAGCCTCGCCGAGCTCGCGCGCGGCGGCCTCGACCTTTCCGCGCTCGCGCATTGCGCGGTCGCGGTCCTGTTCGCGACGGGCCTTTTCGGCCTCCCAGCCGGCGATCTGGTCGCCGCCGCTCTGGCGCTCGCGAAGCTCAAGGTCGGCGAGCGTGCTGCGCCTTGCGACGAGATCGGCCTGAATCGTGCGGACGTTCTCCTCATGCGTGCGGCGCTCGTTCTCGAGCTTCGCGGCCTGGGCGGTCAGAAGGTTCGCGCGCCAGGACTCGCGGTAGGCGGGGAGCGCCTCCGCGAGGAGCTTCGCGCGGAGGCGGCCCTCTTCTGCCTGCTGCATGTCGCCGAACGCCGTCTGCGCGGGCGAGAGCACGCGGATCTGGGCGTTGGCGGCCACGACGGCGCGGTGCGAGGCCTCGAGCTCGACAAACTCATCGACGAGACGGGCGGCGATCGCGTAGGTGCGCGGCTCATCGAGCATGAAGTTCCTCAGAAATTCGTTGAGGTCGCCAAGGTTCTTCGCGGACTGCGTCTTGTGAAGGAGCTTGAGCGCAAGGCTGCTCTTGATGCCGAGGAGCGCCGTGAAGGCGGTCTCGTAGGGCGGAAAGAGGTCCGAGCACCTGGCATCGTCCAGATCGAGCTTGAGACGCCTGAGGTCGTAGTCGGACTCCGAAAAGCCGGTGATGAGGGCCTTGAGGTCGACGTCTCGTTCGACGACGGCGTAGAGGCGCTTGACGTCGCCCACGCCGTTGAGCTTTCCGCGGATCCAGAATACCTGCAGGAGCGTCACGATGCGGCGGGCGTTGCGGAAGGTGAGCGCAAGGCCCGAGGCGGTCGTCTCCTCGCGCAGGTACTGCGTTGTCACGCCCGCATCGGTCTGAAGCTCGGACCATGCGCCGCGGACGTAGGAGACGATCGAGCGGTCGCCCTTGACCTTGCCGCCCGTCTCATGCGCGGCGGCGTTGAAGTCCACCCAGCGGGGCGGAATCAGCAGCTGGGAGAAGGCGTCGAGAAGCGTCGACTTGCCCGAGCCCGAGGCGCCCACGAAGAGAAAGCCCTCTTCGGCGATCGGAATGTCGTTGCAGCCCGAGAAGGTGCCCCAGTTGTGTACCTGCAGGCGCACGGCCCTGAACTGTTCTTCGGGCATGAGCTCGGGGAAAAGCGCGAGATCGGTCATTCCATGTCCTCCGCATCGTCTTCGTCGTCTTCGTCTTCGGATTCGTCGTTTTCAATGCCGGCGGGAATTTCGGCGGCGACCTCGCCCGGCTTGGCGGCCCTGCCCTCGTAGTAGCCCTTGACCTGCTCGACGAGGTCGGCCGTCATGAGCATCTTGAGGACGGGCGAGATCTCGAAGGCGTCCTCGCCGCTCTTGAGGCGGCGCAGCACGCCGAAGTGGTCCGCCTTGGTGACGGCACCCGCCAGATGCCTCTCGAAGCCGACGGCGTCGCGATTGCGGCCCGCGATGTCGGCTAGATGCTCGCGGATTTCGTCAAGACCGATAACGGCGCGCTCGCCCCTGCCCTCGGCGCTTGAGAGCCTCAGGCGCAGGAAGAGGAAAAGATAGGTCTCGATGTAGTTGAGCGGCTTGCGCTTCAGAAGGATCGGCGCCTTGACGGGATCGGTGTCCGCCTGGCGCGTGAACGCGAAGAGCTGCTCGCGGTCGATCACGAGGTCGAGAAAGAGGTCGTTGAGGCGGCTGCGGATCAGGTCCTCGCTCTCAAGCAGGGCCTTCCAGATGACGGGCATGCGCATGCCGTCGAGCACGGGGCCCTTGAGAAGCTGCACGAGCGCGCGCCTTGCATCGAGCTTCAACCCGCCCGCGTCGCCGCGCCAGAGGCCCGCGGCCTGTTCGTCATTGTGCGCGGCGTCAGTAGATTCGGGTGAGTTCATCGATCTTGTCCTTAACAAAGAAGAGTTGGTTCACGGTGGCGGAGCGCTCGCGGCCGTCGAGCCCCGTCCACTTGAGGCTCTCGGTGCCCGAGCCGGGAATGCCGTGACGAAGCGCGAGCTCCATGAGACCGACGACGCTGCCGAGGCCCTGCTTCGCGGGATGCGCCTCGAGTACCTCGCCGACACTCGCCTGGTCCTTGCGGGAGAGCACGTCGGCGACGTTCTCCCTGAGCTCGCGGATGTTGATTTCGGATCTTGCAATGCGCTCGCCCACGGCGGAGAGGTCAAGCGGAGGCGGCGTGCCGTCCTCGACGGGCGGCGGAGGCGCATAGGTGACGGGATCCCAGAGGACCATCTGGCCCGCGGACCTCTGTGTGAAGCCCGTCCTCGAAAGTTCGATCCCGGTCCTGCGGACGGGACTCTGCTCGTCGGCCGCATCGATCCCTGCGCGCATCGCCTCGGTGAGGAGCCTGTTGAGACGGTGCTCCTCGAGATACTGGCGGCTTTCCACGAAATTCCTGAGCCCCTGGGCCAGACGCCTCGTCGTGTCGTGCACGTCCCCGCCCCTTTCGAGCAGGTTGCGGCGCATCGTGCGCAGCATCCTGCGCTCTTCGACGGTAAGATCGCGCGCAAAGTCGCGCGAGAGCACGGCGTCGATCGCCGCCTCGAAGCGGGCGGACTCGACGGGATCGTTGAGCAGGCGCCAGAACGCGAAGAAGGTTCGGCCTGCAGGGCTGAGCCTGATGAGATCGAGCCCTGCGAAGACGTCCTCGAGGACGTCGCCCCTCGAGCCCGAGCACTCCATGATGCGGCGGCGAAGGTCTGCGTTGAGTGCCTCGAAGCTGTCGCGCACGCGATGGAAGTCGCCCACAAGCCCAGAGAAGAGCGTGAGGATCTCGCGGGTGCGCTCGAGCGCGGTATCTCTGTCCAGCACCTTCACCTCGCCCCTGCCCACGGCCTCAAGCTCACGGCGGATGCGGCTCTGCTCCTCGATGAGACGATGCTCGCGGCGTTCGACGTCCGCGTCAGTGTCTTCTTCAAGTCCGTCGAGCGCGGTGATCACGAGCTGCAGGCGGGATTCCGTCGCCTCCGCGCGGGGCCTGCCCATGCCGGTCACGAACCTCACGGCGTCGGCCGAGGCCGAGGTGAGCGAATAGACCTCCTCGTCGCTGCCGTAGGGCAGCGTGCGTTCGAGAAGCCCTTGGGCGAGCCACTGCGACGCGTATTCACGGGCCGTCGACGGCATGTCGACGCCCGTTGCGCGAAGCTCCTCGAGACTGCGGTCGACGCGCGCGTAAAATTCGGACGCACGCATCCCGTGGTCCGCCTCGTAGAGGTGCTCGGCCAGGATGGCGATGATGGCGGGCGCATTGGCTGCCGCCAGAAGCTTCCAGAGGGGCGCTGCGCGCAGACGCTGGAAGCCGGGGTATGAGATGCTGGCTTTCATAGGCCGTATATTTTACATGGTCGGGCGACTTTCCTCCTCCCCCGCGCACCCAAAGAAGCCCTCTCCAAAGCCTTGATCCGCGCGGTTTTGGAAGAAGCCGCACAACATTCTTCAATCTCATTTTTCCACTGGGAACCGCATGTCCACAGCACTCCTCGTGCGCCGCGAAGTCGCGGCCTTCATTCCAGAACTGAGCCTCGTCGCCGCCCTCGACGGCTCGATCGCAGGCCACGTGGCGGGCGTGCGGGACGTCATCCACGGACGCGATGGACGAGATCGAAGCGTTCGACAGGACCCTCGAGCCAAGGGAGAAGCTCTGCGACACGCCAAGCCGGAGGCATCTTCTCGAGATTGTGGCGAGGGCGAGACCTGCTGAGAAATCAAACGGGCGTTGCACAGGGAAATTCCGGCTGTCCCGCAGGTTTGACGAAAACACTATTTCACCTTGTCGGCAGCCCGAAGCCTGCCCCATCCTGCACCCGCGCGATTCCGTCCCCGACCGATCGGAGTTATATTTATTAAATCGGGCGCCATTTTCGACCAACTCAGGCGCCTGCCAACCGCGCCGCACGACCGGGCTCAGGCACTGCCTGCACTCCATGCGGCGCAACCTCATTGGAGAGCACACAAAATGAAGAAGATTCTTCTTGCCGCCGCCGTGTCCGCCGCCTTCGGCATTTCCGGCGTTCAGGCCGCTGAAGACATCACCGTCGACGTCGCCGTGATCGGCGCGGGCGGCGCAGGCCTTTCCGCCGCCGTCGAAGCGGCCAACCTCGGCGCCAAGGTCGTCGTTGTTGAAAAGATGGCCATGGCGGGCGGCAACACGATCCGCGCAGCCGGCGGCCTCAACGCCCCGTGCACGTCGCTCCAGGCCGCCAAGGGTGTTCAGGACTCCCTTGAAATCGCCTACTACGACACGATGAAAGGCGGTCACTGGAAGAACGATCCCGAACTCGTTCGCACGCTCGTCGCGGGTGCGGGTCCCTCCGTCGAATGGCTCCTCGCTCTCGGCGGCGACCTTCGTGACGTCGGCCTGCTCGCCGGCGCCTCCAAGGCCCGCGCCCATCGTCCGACCGGCGGCGCCCTCGTCGGCCCTGAAGTCGTCCGCACGCTCTACACGGCCGCCAAGGACCGCAAGATCGACATGCGCATGAACACTGAAGCCACGAAGATCCTCACCGACGACGGCAAGGTCACGGGCATTCAGGTCAAGAGCAAGAAGGACGGCACCTACACGATCCACGCCAAGGCCGTCGTCAATGCGGCCGGCGGCTTCGGCGCCAACAACGAGCTCGTCTCCAAGTACGTGCCCCGCCTGAAGGGCTTCGCCACGACGAACCATCCGGGCGCCACGGGCGACGGCCTCGTCCTCGCTGAAAAGGCCGGTGCCCAGCTCATCGACATGACCGAAATCCAGACGCACCCGACCGTGGTGCCGAAAGTCGGCGAAATGATCACCGAAGCCGTTCGCGGTAACGGCGCCATCCTCATCAACAAGGACGGCAAGCGCTTCTTCAACGAGCTCAACACCCGCGACGCGGTCTCCGCCGCCATCCTCAAGCAGAAGGACGGCGTGGCCTACCTCTTCTTCGACTCCGACATGCAGAAGTCCCTGAAGGCCACGAACAAGTACATCAAGCAGTCCTACTGCGTCTCCGGCGCCACGATTGAAGAAGTCGCCGGCAAGATGGGCGTTCCCGCCGCCGAACTCCAGGCCTCCATCGACGCCTGGAAGAAGGGCAAGGCTGCCGGCAAGGACGCCTTCGGCCGCGCCGACATGCCGCGCAACCTCGATCAGGCTCCGTTCTACGCCATCATGGTCACGCCGGCCGTCCACCACACCATGGGTGGCATCAAGATCGACTCCAAGACCCAAGTCTACAACACCAAGGGCCAGGTCGTTCCGGGCCTCTTCGCTGCGGGTGAAATCACCGGCGGCGTCCACGGCGGCAACCGCCTCGGCGGCAACGCCCAGGCCGACATCGTGACCTTCGGCCGCATCGCCGGCCAGCAGTCCTACATCTACGCGATGCAGGCCGCTGCCGCCGACAAGGCCAAGAAGTAATCGGACTCAAGCCGATGACTGAAGGCGCCGTCCTCAGGGACGGCGTCCTGCAGGCCTCCAAGAACTCCCGTCTGCCCTGCAGGCGGGAGTTCTTGCGTTTTTCCCTTCTCAAAACGCCTGCCGCCCTGATGTGTCACGGCGTTTCGCGCTACAATCCGCACCCAGGTTTTCCCTAAGCCTCAGTCAATACAACAAACGCACCAAAGGCACGGCGCACGCACGCCGGCCAAAAAGGCAGCAACATGCCCAGACACCTTCTCGCCCTCGCGCTCGGCGTGTGTGCGGGCGTCGCCGTCATGGTGGTCGCTGCGCGCGGCATCGCGCTCTCGCGCATGCTCTACCTCCTGGCAGGCCTGATCTTCGCGGGAAACCTCTTCGCGGCCCTCGCCTTCGACTACTGGTCGATGCTCGCCGCACGATTCATCGCGGGCCTTCCGCACGGCGCCTACTTCGGCGTGAGCGCCATCGTGGCGACCAGTCTCGCGGCGCCCGGCCAGGCCTCGCGAGACGTCTGCCTGATGGTCACGGGCATGACGATCGCCAACCTCGTCGGCGTGCCGCTCGGCAGCTTCCTCGCGTGGTCGCTCTCGTGGCGCGCCACCTTCGCCGTCGTGGCCTGTGCGGCGCTCCTCCTCATTCTGGCGCTCAGGCTCTGGATGCCCCATGTGCCCGCCCTGCCCAACAAGGGCTTCAGGGCCCAGTTCCGCTTTCTCGGACACCTGACGCCCTGGCTCGTGCTCGGCGCCATCGGCCTCGGCAACGGCGGCTTCTTCGCCTGCTACAGCTACGTCAATCCCATCATGGAGACGGTCGCGAGCGTGCCCACCTCGCTCATGAGCGCCGTCATCGCGCTCGCGGGCTTCGGCATGGTCGCGGGCAACCTCCTCTCCGCCAGGCTCGCCGGGCGCTTTTCCGACCAAGCGCTCGCCTGGTGGATCCACCTCGAGCGCAAGCGCTGACGAAACGTCTGAGCTGAATCAAGGAAGCTCGTTTTTGCTCAAATGAGCGCAATTCACGGCAGGAATAGCGAAACAGACCTCCTGTCTCTTCAAAACGACTGCAGAACAGGCGTTGCAGTCGCCGTCGCCTTTAGTTGACAAAAATATTCTCCGAAAACCGACCCTTCGGGCTATTTTCTTCGGGGTTTGATCCTATTGGTGCCATCTGCACTGCTTCTGATAATTGAAACTAGCCTGAAGACTCCGGGCCGCACGCACTGATCCGATGCGCGGCCGCGGCAGGCGCTGCAGACGGTCCCGCGAGTGCGGCCAAAGCCCCCCGGTTCATGCGAGCCCCGCACCCCCAGGGCCGTCTTTCCATCAGGACCCGAGGATCAAAGGAGAAAACCATCATGACCGGCCCCAAGATCGCCCGTCGCTCGCTCCTTGCAAGCGCAGCCGCCACTGCAGCCGCTCCCGCCACCAGTCTCTTCGCGCCGCTTGCTCATGCGGCCGACAATGACGCATGGACGGGCTACACCATCTGCGACTCGTGCAACCACATGCCGATGTGCGGCATTCAGTTTGAAGCGGTGGGCAACACCGTCACGGGCATCAGCAACTGGAAGGAGCATCCGAACAACTCGCTGTGCTCAAAGGGCATCTCGACCCTTCAGCGCCTCTACAACCCGAACCGCCTACTCTATCCGATCAAGCGCACCGCACCCAAGGGCTCCAAGGACCCGGGCTGGGTCCGCATCTCGTGGGACGAAGCGATCAAGACCATCGCCGAAAGGCTTTCGGCCGTGAAGGCCAAGCACGGCGCCGACCGCGTGATGTTCTACTGCGGCGACCCGAAGGAGCCGCGTCCGCCCGTCATGCGCCTTGCGCGCTACTTCGGCTCTCCGAACTACTGCTGCGAAAGCTCGGTGGCCTGCAACCTCGCCATGGTGCATGCGCTCGAACTCTCCTACGGCGGTGAAATCTCCGGCGGCATGGGCCCGAAGACCAAGTGCCTGATGATCGTCGGCCAGAACGGCGCATGGTCGAAGCCTCACGGCTTCTTCCGCGGTCTTCTCGCCGCGAAGGCCCGCGGCATGAAGCTCATCGTCATGGACGTGCGCCGCACCAAGGTCGCCGAACAGGCCGACATTCACCTGCAGCCGCGCGGCGGCACGGACGGCGCCGTCGCCTGGGGCATGATGCGCGTCCTCATCAAGGAAGGCCTCGTCAACAAGCCCTTCATCGACAAGTGGTGCATCGGCTATGACGAACTCGTCGCCTATGCCGAGAAGTTCACGCCCGAATACGTCGAGAAGGAGTCCGGCGTGCCCGCCGAACTCGTCGTCAAGGCCGCGCGCATGTTCGCCGACGGGCCGTCCGGCATCACCATCTCCGGCCAGTCGATCATGCACCAACACAACGGCTGCAACAACGCCCGCGCCTGCTCGCTGCTCATGGCTCTTACGGGCAACGTCGAGAATGCAGGCGGCGGCATGCTGCCCAACTGGCCCGAAGATTATTTGCGATGGGACGAAGGTTACACGCGATCCTTCATTGACCAGAAGTGGTTCAACGAGCCCGAGCAGAAGGCAAAGCGCATCGACCGCGAGTTCGTGCCCGTCTGGAACGAAATGCAGGTGCTCTGCAGCCCGAACATGCTCCCCGAAATGGTCAGGGACGGCCGCATCCGCGCCATCGCGGGCTTCGGCATGAACGCCCTCATCTGGCCCTCGCCCGAACAGTATCAGGAGGCCATCCGGAAGGTCGACTTCTCGTTTGCCGCCGACAACTTCTACCGTGACGAAACGCATCACGACATGGACATCGTGTTGCCCGCCGCCCTCAACTTCGAACGCTACGCGCCCTTCGGCGTGCACGGCCGCAAGGTGAGCGTGCGCCGTCCCGTGAAGCCTCAGGGCGAAGCCTGGGAGGACTGGAAGATCGCCTGCACGATCGGCGCCGCCGTCTGCGACCCCGAGACCTTCTTCCACGGCGATCCCGTCAAGGCCTGCGACTCGATCCTCAAGGACTGGGGCGTCACGTATGAAAAGCAGCAGGGCGTGCTTCCGAACCTGCAGACCGTAGAGTTCTTCCCGCCGCAGACGACCGGCAAGCACGAGAAGGCGCTTCTGCGCTTCGACGGCAAGCCCGGCTTCAGGACGCCGTCGGGCAAGATCGAGCTCGTCGCGAGCCTTCAGGCCAAGCACGGCTTCCCCGGCCTGCCCGTCTACGTCGAGCCGCCCAAGCCCACGGTCGAATATCCGTTCAAGCTCCTCAACGGCACGAGGCGCCCGTACATCACGCACTCGAAGACCCGTAGCGACCAGCCCTACCTGCTTGAGCTCGAACCCGAGAGCACGATCAACATGCACCCGAAGGACGCCGAAAAGCTCGGCATCAAGGAAGGCGACGGCGTCTGGCTCGTCTCGCCCTACTGCGACCACAAGGTGCGTGCCAAGGTCCGCGTGACGATCCTCTGCCAGCCCGGCCTCATCGACGCCCAGTACGGCTGGCGCGGCGATCAGGAAACGCAGCCGCTCATTCCGCGCAAGAACTGGGACCCGATCTCAGGCTACCCGTGCTGCAATGACGTCTGCATCCGCGTTGAAAAGGCATAAAGGAGGTTCACCATGTCCCGTTACGGCATCATCGTCAACGTCGACCGCTGCGCCGGGTGCTTTGCCTGCGCGGTCGCCTGCAAGGAAGAAAACCAGGTCGCTCCCGGCATCTTCTGGGAAAAGATCAAGCGCGACGAAAACGTCCGCGACAACGTCATCAACTGGTTCCGCATGAGCTGCATGCACTGCGACGATCCGGCCTGCATGAAGGTCTGCCCGATGAAGGCGATCCACAAGGGCCCGCACGGCGAAGTGCTCGTCGACCAGCAGAAGTGCATCGGCTGCAAGATGTGCGCCAATGCCTGCCCGTACGACGTTCCCGTCTTCAACACCGAAGGCAGGACCAGCTACTTCGGCGACAAGCAGCCGCTCGTCGTGCGTCCGGCCAAGCCTCACACCGAGCGCACGCCGGGCAAGGCCGAGCACTGCACGCTGTGCGTGCACCGCACCGAGCGCGGCCTGCTACCGGCCTGCGTCGAGGCCTGCGGCATCCACGCCATGACGCTCGTCGACTACGACAACCCGACGCCCGAAACCGCAAAACTCATCGAGGCCGCCCGCCCGATGAACGAAGCTGCGGGCACGCATCCGAAGATCCGCTACATCGCAAGGCACATGGATGCCGCGAAGATGGCGGTGAAGCTCGGCTAGCCGCTGGCTGACTACCGGTCCTAAGGGGCCGCGGCCTTCATGGGAAGGACGCGGCCCTTCCTTTTTCCCGCCCATCGTCCTTCGGCTTGTCCTTCGATTCGTTCTCCCGCCGCGCCCTCCCGAAGGCGGAAAAAAAGAAAAAGCCTTTTCGGAATGTGACGCAGGGGATGGCGGCGAAGGCCGGCTTTCTATAATTGCATGATTATCGAATCACTTCCGGAGACCACGAGATGGCTGCTTTTGAGATTACGGGTGGAATCGATCCGCTCCTTGCGGTGACGCTTGAGAAGGGCGAGGCGATTCTCGCCGAGTCGAACGCCATGGTCGCCATGGACACGGCGCTCTCCCTCAAGGGAAAGACCCGCGGCGGCCTCATGGGCTCGATCGCACGCAAGTTCATGAACGACGAGACGTTCTTCCAGCAGAGGATCGAGGCGGACGACCAGGCGGGCACGGTGCTCCTCGCGCCGAACCTTCCCGGCGACGTGCGCATCCTCGACGTGGGTCCTGCGCAGTACCTGCTCTCGGACGGCGCCTTTCTCGCCTGCACCGAGGGCGTCGAACTCTCGACGAAGTCCCAGGGAATCGGCCGCGCGCTGCTCGGCGACTCCGGCGGCTTCTTCGTGATGGGCACTGAGGGCAGCGGCCGCATCGCCGTCTCGGGCTTCGGCTCCATCCGCGAGCTCGACGTCACGCCCGAGCGCCCGATCACGGTCGACAACGGCCACCTCGTCGCCTGGAACGCACGCCTGAGCTACGACCTGAGCATCAACACGGGCAAGAGCGGCTTCCTCGGCAAGCTCGTCAACAGCCAGACGACGGGCGAAGGCGTCGTGCTCAAGTTCCGCGGCACGGGCAAGGTCCTCGTCTGCTCGCGCAACAAGGGCGGCTTCCTCGACTGGATCCTCGGCAACATGCCCGCGCAGAAGACCGTCGAAAACTGACGCAGCCAAGGCACCCGACATGAACGCGAAAGGGCGCCCTGACCATTCGGACGGGCGCCCTTTCTGCGTCTTCGGCTCTCAGGATTTTTCCCTGCACCGAAATCCGCCTCCGGCACGTTGCGTCTTTGCCTGAATACGCCTTTCCTGCAGGGAATGAGAAGCGAATGCGCAAAATGGCGGCGTTTTTCACAGAAACAGCCGCAGGAAGCCTCCGAATTCATTCGGATGGAGGAACGCGGCA
>OOCN01001587.1_pt1 | contig 14339 bp, 7 predicted proteins | sample 1671361 | NCBI WGS metagenome assembly OOCN01 (sample SAMN06348149, study PRJEB24527) | human gut metagenome | biome: human gut; feature: ankylosing spondylitis patient; material: feces | host: Homo sapiens | place: China | collected 2015-10
ATAAAGTTTCTGTAGTTCTTCGGTAATCATAGTCGTATATTTTCGAGCAAAGATAGAGAATCTAGCTAAATAATACTATCTTCCCGCTGATAAAAACCGGCTACTTTACCTAATCTGCTGTGTACAGGCCTTTACTTCCAATAAGCCGGTTATTTAAAAAAGTTGTTGGAATGGCTCCCTATGAATATAAGATGAAGAATTAGCAATTCTCATTGTATTCAAGGATTTTCAGTGCAGAGATTAAAGATTTTCAGTACAGAAATTTATAATAGTTTATGCAGTCGAGTAGTCATCCCCTTATAATGGGACAACTTATCTTTAGAAGGACGGAAAGCTTTAAAGATACAAAATTAAATAGAGAAAAGCAACTATATATAACTCTTTTACCTGAAGGAATACAAAATAAGTTTGCTTTTCAACAAACATTCATCCGAATGTATTATCTTTGTTTTAGTTTAACTGACCTAATCTCATGAGAAGAAAGACCTTTTTACTACTATGCATCGCATTTATCACACTGTTTATCGGCATCTCCCCTCTTCAAGCCGGTCATTATTACTATAAGCAAATCTCACTAAAAGACGGACTGCCTTCTACCGTACGATGCATCTTAACGGATGAACAAGGTTTTGTATGGATTGGAACCCGCTCCGGACTGGGACGATATGACGGACATGAACTTAAAAAGTATGTCCATCAGTCAAACAACCCTCATTCCATTCCTCACAATTTAATCTACCAGCTGATAGAAGATGTACAAAACAATATATGGATTCTGACAGATAAGGGAGTGGCACGTTATCAGCGGCAAAGCGATGACTTTCTTATACCGACTGATGAAACAGGAAATAATATCATCGCCTATTCCGTCTGCCTGACTGATGATGGAGTGTTATTCGGTTCGAAAAATAAAATCTTTTTCTATAATTATCAGGATGCCACTTTCCGCCTCCTGCAAACGTTTGACCTAGAGCCCAATTATAATGTGACTCTGCTAAGTCTATGGGATAAACGAACATTACTTTGTTGTAGTCGTTGGCAAGGACTACTCCTGCTCGACCTGAATACCGGAAAATGCCGCCGTCCTCCTTTCGATTGCGGAAAGGAAATAATGAACGTACTCATAGACTCACAAAAAAGAATCTGGGTAGCCCCTTACAACGGAGGGCTGAACTGCCTGACACACGACGGTAAACTACTGGCTACATATACTACCCACAACTCTTCTCTAAGTAACAATGTTGTACTAAGTCTCGCCGAACGGGAAGGAGAAATCTGGATTGGAACAGACGGAGGAGGCATTAATATTCTCGACCCGGAAACCGGACATTTTTCTCTGCTGGAACATGTGCCCGGAAGTGACAACTATTCACTTCCCGCCAACTCTATCTTATGCCTATACAACGACTACAACAACAATATATGGGCAGGCAGCATCCGCAACGGACTAATCAGCATCCGGGAAGTTTCCATGAAAACATATACAGACGTACCACCCGGCAACGACCGGGGACTTAGCAACAATACCGTTCTAAGTCTTTTCCAGGAATCTCAAGATCAAATCTGGGTAGGTACGGACGGAGGAGGTATCAACAACTTTAATCCGCTCACAGAGAAATTTACTCATTACCCTTCCACCTGGGAAGACAAAGTTGCCTCTATCTGTCAGTTTACTCCCGGTAAATTATTAATTTCTATTTTCTCACAAGGAGTATTTATTTTCAATCCGGCAACTGGAGAAAAACAACCTTTCACCATTGTCGACGCTGAAACAACAGCACTCTTATGCAATCGAGGCAAGGCTGTAAATCTACTCCGGAACACTCATCACAGCATTCTGTTCCTTGGAGAACATATCTATATATATGATTTGAATACACGTACTTTCAGTACCGCTATAGAACAGGAAAAACAAGATATTATCGGTGCTCTCCTGCCAATCGGCAATTATAGGAACACCACTTATCTAAATGATACGAAGCACATATATGAACTGGACAACCATACAAACCGGCTGAAAGCCCTATACAGATGCTGGAAAGACACGACCATCAACTCCGTTTCAAGAGACGAAGAGGGAAACTTCTGGATTGGGAACAATTACGGATTGGTACACTACAATCCCGCCACCAAAATACAGACTCCGATCCCGACCTCTCTATTTAGTGAAATCACTTTGATCGTATGCGACCAGCAAGGAAAAGTATGGATAGGAGCTGACAGCATGCTTTTCGCTTGGCTTATCAAAGAAAAAAAGTTCGTTCTATTCGGCGAATCAGACGGCGTAATCCAGAACGAATATCTTTCCAAACCCCGCCTGTTAAGTATGCAGGGAGACGTCTATATGGGTGGAGTAAAAGGTTTACTGCACATTAACTGCAAAATACCATTAACAACTTCTGAACTTCCCCAACTCCAATTATCCGATGTCATCATCAATGGAGAATCCGTGAATAACGAATTAACCAATCGACCAACAGGGATCTCCGCTCCCTGGAACAGTAATATCACTATCCGGATCATGTCGAAAGAGAAGGACATTTTCCGACAGAAAGTGTACAGATACCAGATAGAAGGGCTGAATGACCAGCAAATCGAATCGTACAATCCCGAACTGGCTATACGTTCACTTCCTCCGGGAAGTTATAAGATTATGGCTTCATGTACAGCTAAAGATGGCAGTTGGATTCCCAGTCAGGAAGTACTGGAACTAACCATTCTCCCTCCCTGGTATCGGACATGGTGGTTTATTCTTAGCTGTACCGTTCTTACTGCTGCCGCTATTATTGAAACTTTCCGAAGAACTCTAAAGCGTAAGGAAGAAAAACTGAAATGGGCAATGAAGGAACATGAACAACAGGTATATGAAGAAAAAGTACGTTTCCTTATTAATATCAGTCATGAGCTGCGCACACCTTTAACGCTCATACACGCACCGCTTAGCCGGATACTGAAATCGCTTTCTGCCGAAGATACACAATATTTACCTATAAAAGCAATCTATCGCCAGTCACAGCGAATGAAAAACCTTATTAATATGGTACTCGATGTACGCAAAATGGAGGTTGGGGAAAGTAAATTGCAGATACAGCCGTATGCTCTCAATCAATGGATTGAACATGTATCCCAAGATTTCGTCAGCGAAGGTGAAGCTAAAAACGTCCGTATCCGCTATCAGCTTGACCCACAGGTCAATACTGTAAGTTTCGATAAAGATAAGTGTGAGATTATTCTAAGCAATCTGCTTATCAATGCCTTGAAACACAGTCCACAAGATGCAGAAATAACAATTACATCGGAGTTGCTTTCCGAGAAAAATAGCGTACGTATCTCCATCATTGACCGGGGAAACGGATTGAAACAAGTAAATACACAAAAACTCTTCACCCGTTTCTATCAAGGTACAGGAGAGCAAAGCGGCACAGGTATCGGATTATCTTATTCCAGGATTCTGGTAGAACTACACGGAGGCTCCATCGGTGCACGGGATAATCAGGAAGCTGGTGCAACATTCTTCTTTGAACTACCCTTGAGACAACAATCGGAAGAGATCGTCTGTCAGCCGAAGGCATATCTGAACGAATTGATGAACGATGATAGCAAAGAACAGTTACCGGAGGAAAATACGTTTGATACGAGTCCTTACAGTATTCTAGTGGTGGATGACAATCCGGATTTGACGGATTTTCTGAAAAAGTCACTGGGAGAATATTTCAAACGGGTAGTGATTGCTTCCGATGGTGTGGAAGCCCTTCAACTGACCAGAAATCATGCTCCGGATATTATCGTCAGTGACGTGATGATGCCGAGAATGAATGGATATGAACTTTGCAAAAATATAAAGGAAGATATTACGATCAGTCACATTCCTATCATTCTGCTGACAGCAAGAGATGATAAACAAAGTCAGTTGAGTGGCTACAAGAACGGGGCGGACGCTTATCTGACTAAGCCCTTTGAGATAGAAATGCTAATGGAAATCATTCGCAACCGATTGAAAAACCGCGAATCTATCAAGAAAAGATATTTGAATACAGGATTAGTCCCTGCGCCGGAAGAGAGCACTTTCAGCCAGGCAGATGAAACATTTCTGCTGAAACTGAATAAAATTATTCAGGAACATCTGGATAGCAGCAATCTGGACGTCACTTTTATCTGCAAGGAGATAGGTATGAGCCGGGCTTCCCTTTACAATAAGCTAAAAGCTCTGACCGATATGGGAGCCAATGATTACATTAATAAATTCCGGATGGAGAAAGCGATCACATTAATCACCAGTACGGACATGTCGTTCACGGAAATTGCCGAGAAGGTCGGCTTCACTACTTCACGCTATTTCAGTACGGCTTTCAAACAATATACAGGAGAAACGCCAACTCAATATAAGGAGAAGAGAAAACAGGAACGGAAAAAAGAGTAATGAGCAGCTACCCGAAAAAACAAATATTCTTTAGGCACGGAATTCTAAGACCTGAGCAAATAATCCGTGCCTAAAAATTTTAATATACTGCAAGTTTCATTACTTACTCAACCATTGACTTTTTTATAGTCTTCCAGAAACTTCTTCAATCCCGAATCCGTCAACGGATGATTCAATAAACCCTTGATAGCACTCAACGGACAAGTAGCAACGTCCGCTCCCACTTCCACACATTCGATAATATGTTTCGTATTGCGGATAGAAGCAGCGAGCACTTGTGTCTTGTAATCATAGGTACGATACATACGTACAATATCTCCCACAAGCCCTACTCCATCTTCACAAATATCGTCCAGACGACCGACAAAAGGCGAAACATAGGTAGCTCCGGCTTTAGCTGCCAGTAATGCCTGTCCTACTGAAAAGACTAATGTACAGTTAGTACGGATTCCCTTTTCCGTGAAATGTTTGATCGCTTTAATGCCATCGGCAATACAGGGGACTTTTACTACAATATGCGGATTGAGCGCGGCAAGTTCTTCACCTTCACGAATCATTCCTTCATAATCGGTTGCTATCACTTCGGCACTGACATCTCCGTTGACAATCTTACATATCTTGATATAATGTTCACGCTGATTCTGCGTTCCTTTGATACCTTCTTTCGCCATCAGCGAAGGGTTGGTAGTCACTCCGTCAAGTACTCCGAGGGCATAAGCCTCCTGAATTTGCTCCAAATTAGCTGTGTCAATAAAAAATTTCATACTCTTAATTTTTAATGGTTAACGATCTAATAGTCAAAGATAATAATTTATTTCCATTCATCTCTGATTATGCAATCGTTATTGACGAATCAAGATATACATCCTGAATAGTATTCAATAATTCCACCCCTTCGTTCATTGGTTTCTGGAACGCTTTACGTCCGCTAATCAATCCCATACCTCCTGCACGTTTGTTGACTACAGCTGTAATGACTGCATCACGCAAATCGGAAGAACCGTGAGATTCTCCACCGGAGTTAATCAAACCAACGCGTCCCATATAGCCGTTGGCTACCTGGTAGCGGCAAAGGTCAATCGGATGTTCGGAAGCAAGTTCGGTATACATACGCTCGTCGATCTTTCCGAAACCGATAGCTTTGAAGCCACCATTATTAGTCGGAAGTTTCTGTTTCACAATATCAGCTTTGATAGTCACTCCCAAACGGTCGGCCTGTCCTGTCAGGTCGGCGGCAGCATGATAATCGACAGCACCTTTCTTGAAATCATTATTGCGCAGGTAACACCAAAGAATGGTTGCCATCCCCAGTTCGTGAGCATATTCAAAAGCTTCGGCTATCTCCACGAGCTGACGGCGACTCTGTTCCGAACCGAAATAGATAGTGGCGCCTACCGCTACTGCTCCCATATTCCAGGCTTCTTTAACGGTACCAAACAATACTTGGTCGAAACTGTTAGGATAAGAAAGTAATTCATTGTGATTCAACTTAACGATAAAAGGTATTTTATGGGCATATTTACGTGCTACGGATCCAAGAATCCCAAAGGTAGAAGCTACTCCATTACAGCCTCCTTCAATAGCCAGTTTTACGATATTTTCCGGATCGAAATAGATCGGATTGGGGGCAAACGATGCTCCGGCAGTATGTTCGATGTCCTGATCGACAGGAAGTATAGACACATAACCGGTATTTGCCAGGCGGCCATGTCCCAACAGCGTTTGCAGACTGTTCAATACTCTGATGTTCCGGTCCGAATCAATCCATACTTTATCTATTGTATCGGGAGACGGAACGTGAATCAGTGATTTATCAATGGTTTCGCAAGTGTGGTCCAGGTAATAACAGGCCTTATCTCTTAATAATTCTACTACTTTACTCATAACTTCATTTTTTAATGTGTAACTTTTCTATTTTTTCTTTCCCTGATTGGCTACTGCTTCCATCAGTTTTTTGATCTCTTCCGGGTTTCCCAAGAAATAGTCGTTGACCACGTCCAGGTTTTCATCAAACTCAAAAACGTAAGGCACAGCAGTAGGCAGATTCAGTTTTATGATATCTTCATCGGAGATATTTTTCAAATGTTTTATAATACCCCGCAGGCTATTACCATGAGCCACAACCAATAAAGTATGGGCCGTTTTCAGACTGGGGAATATATCACTTTCCCAGTAAGGCATGATACGTTCAATGGTATCTTTCAATGATTCGGTACGAGGTAATTCCGCGTCGGGCACTTCATGATAACGGTAATCAAAACGCGGGTTTCTCAAATCACTCTCCGAAAGCGGATTGGGAGCTATATCATAGCTACGACGCCACACAAGCACTTGTTCTTCTCCATATTTCTCGGCAGTCTCGGCTTTATTCAATCCCTGCAATTCACCATAATGCTTTTCATTCAGGCGCCAGTTTTTCTCTACAGGTATCCAGTCCAGATTCATCTTATCGAGAACACAGTTCAAGGTTTTCACCGCACGCTTCAAATAGGAAGTATAAGCCTTATCGAAATTGAAACCATATTCTTTCAATGTCTCTCCGGCTTTTTCAGCTTCGGCAACTCCCTTTTCTGTCAGATCGACATCTGTCCAGCCCGTGAAGCGGTTTTCTTTATTCCATGCACTCTCTCCGTGACGAAGTAATACTATCTTTTTCATTTCTAAAATTCTCCTTTCTTCTTTTTATATATACAACAGATTGTTTCTTCACAAAGTTCACTAGAAAACAAATAGTTATCAATACCTAGAAATAATGATTCTTTCTGCAAAGAAGCGGGATGCAGTAATCAGGGACATAAAAAAATACCCTCCTCTAATTCTAAGCTTGCATTATGGATGATGATTCATCAAAGCAAGGTTATCATTAGAGAAGAGTAAGTCTGTTAAAGTAAAAAAGAGAGAGTTTATATATACAAGAAAATCTGTTCTACTTTTCTGTTCTTTTTAAAAAGTTCCACTGTTGAAGTCTACACATCAGCATCTTTTCCATAATAGGTTTCTTTCGTCTTTTTGATGTTTCTCAGCAAAGATGAATAGTGGCGATAGTTCATATCTCCTTCCTTACAAGCTGCCAACTGTTCCTTTACATGCTCTTCAATCTTGTCCAGATGTTTCTCCATAAAGAGTTGAATATCAGAACGGGTAACTGTCATATTCAAACTTGTATTATCTTTCTCATTAGGTTTAATCACACGCTCTACAAACGACAGATAAGTCCGGTGTGTTTGACGACGGAAATTGTTCTCCAACTCATTAGGATCGTTCAACGGTTTCCATACAGCGACAAATACGTCATTCAAATACTCGTCCAGTGAATACGGTTCGGGTACGCTGAAGGAAGTTGAATAGATATTGTGAAGCATTCCCGGCGCAAGCAACAAAGCTAACGCAGAACTCTGACGGTCGCTAATTTCATCTACCGCTTTCAGGCCTACACGACTTACCACTTCGTTCGGATAGAGCCAGAGGGGAGCTACGAACAAGTTACGTCCCAACCATTCAACAACCTCTTTTTGTATACTACGCGGCACATAATCACGCCCTTTGCTATCCGGCACATTTTTGGTATAACGGCCTCCCAGATTTTTCTGTACTTGCAGCGTATACTTCAGATATTGGACGCGAACTGAATTATAGATAGTATTCAAATCGTCATACTGACCGTCAGGTTGCGCCGTCCAAGTCAGAATGTTCTCCATCACTCTTTTCAGATTCTTGATACCATATTCATTAGCCTTCATATTATTGTCGCCCAAATCTTCGCTTTGGCTGCGCGGGTCAGAGCCTTTTCCTTCATCACCGATAAACAATAAACGATGGTCTCCTTTCAGTTTCTTGGTAACTTCGGCGCGTAATGCCGCTTTCTCTTTAAAGGGGTCTTTAAATTCCGGACGATATTGATATCCCCATTTTATAGCCCATTTATCATAATCGCCAATGCGAGGGAAAAGTCCTTTTTCTGAAATCCGGTCTTCAGGCTGTGCCACATAATTGAATCGTGCATAGTCCATGATTGATACCGTGTGACCGTTCGCTTCCACCCAGGCTTTATCACGTAACTTCTCTACCGGAGTAGCTGAACTGGCAGCCATATTGTGACGCAAACCGAGTGTGTGTCCTACTTCATGCGAGGAGACAAACTGAATCAGAGTTCCCATTAATTTGTCATCAAAGGTCATTGATTGCGCACGTTTATCCAAAGGTCCGCACTGCACCATATACCATTTCTTAAGTAGGTTCATCACGTTATGATACCAACAGATATGACTTTCCATTATTTCTCCGCTACGCGGATCTACAATACGCGGTCCGTAGGCATTCTCTGTTTCCGAAGGCAAATAACGCAATACACTATAACGTGCATCATCCAAGCTCATTGTGGGATCGTCCGGCCACTCTTTGGCAATAATGGCATTTTTAAATCCGGCTGCTTCAAAAGCAACATTCCAATCGTTCACACCGGCTTTAAGATAAGGGATCCATTTCTTGGGTGTCGCCGGGTCTATATAGTATACAATAGGGCGTTTCGGTTCAGTGAGTTGTCCCCGACGATAACGTTCCGGGTCTTTCGGTTCCAACCGATAACGCTGAATGATAGCTCCACGCGATGTGACTTGCTGTTCATCAGAGAATTCTGTCACCGGATTCTGAAAAAAGCCGACCCGTTCATCTGCCAGTCTCGGCTGCATCGGCTCTTTAGGCAACATTACCATACTGGTATTCAGTTTCACAGTCACTGATCCTGTTGCCGCAGCCGGCAGTTTGCCGGAAGTTATGTTGTAAGTACGCAAAGTTACTACTTCCACATTAATAGGATAGGTCTTTATAGTATCCATAAATGTACGATCCTGAACTAAAGAACCAATACCAAGAATAGAACGGTCACTTGATGTAAAGCCACAGGTCTTGTTATCACTTAAAAGGAACTTGGAGACGTTGACAAGCTGTGCCCGGGTCTCCGGATTTCTACCAATAACATCAAACTTACCGATAACCGGATCTACAGTAGACTGCTTCAACGCCTCTGCTATCTTATCACCCGGGCGGGCAAACTGCGACTGCACATATTCACGTAAAAAGAGAGTTTTATCGTTATGTTGTTCCCAATAAACCACACTTCGATTCACTTCTTCTCCACTAAGCATTTTAAATCCTTGCGGAACAGCTTTAAAGCGGGTAACAACCAATAACAATCGTCCCAATAAAGAATCCGGTACTTCAAAATACCAGTCATCTTTGATGTGACGGATCGTAAACATACCCTCACATTCACTTCCTCCATCTTTCAACAGTTTCTCGTAAGCGGTAGCCTTCTTGACAGTGTCTTTTTTGACCGTATCTTCATGAACTACCAGATTTTTGGTTCCATACTCCAGCGGAAGTTTACCACCGGCATACACTCCAACACATTGCAGTGTAAGGAGTATGTATGCCGCCATTATTAAAATTTTTCGCATCGCTTTTCTCTTTATTTTTTTATTCGTTAGTGTTCAGCGTTATGTTCGGATTCTTTTCGCGGGCATCTACCGGGAATGGAATGATATACAAACGTGAATCCGGGCGCAACGTATATGTCTTCTGCTCAACATCCGTAGAAACCACCGGGAACTTGCGGGTAATTGTCTTCGCATAATCAGCTTCCGTATTGTATCGTTTCAAATCCCAAAAACGGCTGAATCCCGAAATCAGTTCCCTGCGACGTTCGTCAATGACTGCCTGCACCATCTCACGTTCGGTAGCCGGTTCCGGCAATATGGCTTCCGAACCTCTGATTCTTTTTTCCCGCAACAAATTCAAAGTCCCGACAGCTCCCGATATGTCCTTCAACCGTGCTTTGGCTTCAGCCAGAATCAGATAAACTTCAGCAGTACGCATACCTACGGACATCGTCTGGAATCTGGAATAGGAGATTGAAGTATCCCACAAAGCAGCACCGGAGCCTTCATCAAAGTAATGGATACTGTTGCCGGTCGTTTTGAAGAACTGGTTCATACGTTCGTCATTCTGTCCGTAAAGTTGCAGCAACTCCGGACTTGCCATACCATACATATAAGCTAGATTGTCAGAGGTTCCTCCCATATAAGCATAGTTCAAAATCTCCGGATTACCGCCTTTGGCATAAGTCGACACCTTGGTCGGTCCACCTGCATCTGCCAACGCTATATAATCAATCAGACTGCTGTTCCGTTTCAACGATTCTTCCGCAGCTTCTTTCGCTTTCTTCCAGTCTCGATGGAACAGATAAACACGCGCAGCCAATGCATAACCAAACGCTTTGGACGGATGATATACATTCACCGGTTCTTCCTGCAAATAAGGAAGTGCATCTTCTATATCCTTAATGATGAAATCATAAACCTCGGCAACAGTCGATTTGGTCGGAGTAGCTTCCAAGTCATATTTACTGACGATGGGAATCCCGCCGTCATTCGCTGCCGTTTCCGGATTATAGGCTTTCGCATATGTATTCACTGCAATAAAGTGATCCCATGCACGCATGATCTTCGCTTCCGCTTTAGCCAGTTCCTTGGTGTCTTTGTCACCCTGGCTGTCGTCTATCAATGAAATCACAATATTTGACCGCAAGATGTATGTATAACAGTTAGCATACAGATTATTATCACTCAGTTCTTTCCTGTCGGCTTCCTCATTGAACGTCATATTGATTCCATCATAGGAAGTATATTCTTTGCCAATAATATTCGATTCTTTTGCCCAGACATTGTCACTTAACAATGCAAAAGACATCGGATGATAAGTACGGTTCGGCAAAGCCACCAATTCGTAGTAAGTTTGGGTAGAATCCACGGTTTTCTGACCCGTGGGAGTTATATCCACATAATTCTCACAGGCTGCAAACCCTATTATGAGAATAATCGGCAAAATATAAAGTAATTTACGCATATCCTATGTCTTTTAAATAGTTAGAAACTTGTTGATAATCCGATGGAGTAAGTTTTGGGCGAAGCCATACCACGTGTTCCACCATTCATATTGTAACTCTCGGGATCAATATCGCTCCCTGCCTTACACCAGGTAAACAGATTGTTCACTTGTACCTTTACCTTCAGCGAATTGAGACGAAGATGCTGGCAAATTGTTAGTGGTAAGTTATAACCTAAACTCAAGCTACGCAATTTCACATAGCCGGCATCCTTCACGTTTATATCGCCATACTTCCACCAATCCTCAAAAATACCCGCATAAGTTTTTACTTGTGACGGCATATCGTGATACATACGTACTTGCGCATCCGGTTCATCCGCGCTCCAACGGTTGGAAATTCCTTTCAGCGTCTGACTTCCTATTTGGTCACTCATACTCACTACACTGTTACGCAGTTTGTTGCCACCGGCATACACGAAGAAAGCATTCAGATCGAAATTCTTATAATTGAGTCTGAAAGCCAGCGAGCCACTGAATTTCGGAGTCAATGAACCGAGGTTTACCAAGTCATCAGTACCTTTGAGCGATGAATTACTAGTAATACTGGCTACTGTGCCATCTTCATTGAATTTCACCAAATCATTCCCATCTTTATCCATCGCTACCGGATACCCATTCTCAATACGGCCTATACGATAAGCCCATAGCGTATTATAACTAGTACCTTCCATGAAATAGTCCTGCGGACTCTTAATAAAGGACGACACATTGTCCGCATCGCTGTGATCCACTTTCAGCATCTTGTTCTTATTATAGTCAAAGTTGAAATCGACAGCAAAATTCCAGTCTTTCTTACGGACGATGTTTGCCGTGAGGGAAAGTTCCACCCCTCGGTTACGCATCTCGCCATTATTCACTTTACGTGATTTTGCCCCCATAGTCGGATCCATATACCGGCTTACAAGCAAATCGGACGACTGGCGGTTGTAGTATTCCAAACTACCGCTAATCACATTATTGAACAGGCGGAAATCCAATCCTATATTATAAGTAGCTGTCTTTTCCCAACGCAGTTTCGGATTGGGCAGGTCATCGTCTTCATACGTCAGATAGGTCGTTTTGATAGGGTTGCTCTGTGTCTTTTGTTTGACAATAAAATAAGTGGTCGAACTTTGGTCTACGTTACCGTTGATACCGTAAGTCATACGCGCTTTAAGATAATCCAACCAAAAAATCTCTTTCATAAATGATTCTTCCGACAGGATCCAGGAAGCACCGACAGACCACAAAGGATGACGCTGTTTACGAATATCAAGACCGAACAGATCGGCTTGATCCCAACGAATACTTCCCGACAGATGATAGCGGGATAGGAAAGAGTATGCCGCATTCGCATAAAAAGACGCATAACGATGGCGGGGTTCCTTTAAAGTGCCGGGCAGCCCCGACAAAGTAATCCTACTGCCGGAAAGGGCACTGGTTCCCACACCGTCGCGAAATTCCTGCCAGTTCATTTGATCGGAAGTCAGCGTTTGCGGATCGTAGCCATAAAATAATTGACTGGTAGATTTCGGAATCTTGTTTTCACGAAATTCCAATCCGGCAATGGCAGTCACTCTATGATCTTTCCAGCTGTTGTCAAAGTCTATCTGGTTTCGTACAGTATAGCGCTTACTTTCAACTTCCGACTGGGAATATCGACCACCTTGCGGCAAATGCGCTTTTCCATCCGTATCAACCATACTGTTGTGCAGCATACGTATTGCGTAAGAATCTTCCGAATCAAACTGTTCGTTCTTGCTCTTGTTCCATTCATACTGATACATAAAGTTGTACTTAAACATTTTCAGGAAACGAGCCTGTAAACTAACGAAGGGACGAATACTGACATCATGTGATTTAGTCTTACTTTCATCCAGTACGTCAAGCACATTGAAGCCAAACGATTTGTAAGGTGCAACACCCTCGGCACCACCCACAACACTTCCATTGTAAGAAACGTTACCTACATTGACGTAAGGAGACGTATAGCGATTGCCGTCGGCATCCAATATCCGTTCATACCTTTGCTGTATGGCATAGCCGGTATAGCTTGTATTCGGTGTGTCGCTGCGTCCCATACGTACATCTACGCCGGCATTCACATTCATCCAACTCGTAATTGCATAGTTCGACTTGTAATACAAGGAAATCCGATTGCTCTTGCTGCTTATGATACGCTGATTGTCAGTCTCATAATTAAAAGAAAGATAATGATTGTTATTTCCGGCCTTTTGAGATACACTCACATTATAACGTTGGGTCACGGCTGTACGCCAGGCGTTGTCGCGATATTCTTTATAATAGTCATTATTGCGCCATTGATTCAAAGTGGCATTTACCTCATCACTGCTGACATCTCCATTTTCCCGATCCAGATAAAGTTGGAACAGAGGATTGTAGTATCCGGATTTAAAACCGGACAAGTATCCCGACGCACTCCCTATTTCGGCTACATTGGCATCAAATACAGCCGTTTGGTAATCAATGATTTCACTGGTAGAAGCCAGATTCAAGCTCTTGAAATTTGGCTTGGTAGTGATAAACCAGTCGGCGTTTATAGACACGTTCGCACCTTCTTTTTTGGCTTGCTTCGTAGTGACCACAATAACTCCGTTTGCAGCCAAAGCACCATAAATACTAGCTGCAGCGGCATCTTTCAAGACAGTAATACTCTCTACATTATAAGGATTTATCTCACTCAAGGTCAGGTCGGTCGGCATATCATCCACAACAATCAACGGCATTGTTCCAACATTAGGCGAGAACGTACCTACACCACGAAGGATAGGGCTCATATCACCGTTATTCGGATTAATATTCATACGCAAACCGGCTATTTGCCCTTCCAAGGATGACGCCAGGTCACTATGCATCTGCCTTGTCAGTTGTTCAGAATCTATAAAGCCAAAAGAGGCAGTAGAACGTTCACGGCTAATGCGCTGATAACCCGTCACTACAACATCTCCCAATTGCTGTTTATCTTCATGCATAA
>OOCN01001593.1_pt1 | contig 14306 bp, 10 predicted proteins | sample 1671361 | NCBI WGS metagenome assembly OOCN01 (sample SAMN06348149, study PRJEB24527) | human gut metagenome | biome: human gut; feature: ankylosing spondylitis patient; material: feces | host: Homo sapiens | place: China | collected 2015-10
TGCGCAGCGCCGACTGGTTCCGCCGCCCCGAAAAGACGCTCGAGCGCGTCTGCGAGGCCCTCGCCGCCCTGGGCATCGCGCCCGAGCCCGAGGACTGCGCCCCGCAGAAGGACCTGCTTCTTGCACACGTGAGGGCCAACGTCGAGCGCCTCGAGGCGGGGCTCGACATGATCGTCTTCGACAAGGAGGACGAGGACCCCGTGCCGCCCGTCGCACCCGTGACGCCCGCCGACCTCGCGCCCGACGACGCCGACCCCGTCGTCACGGCCCCCGTGCAGTTCGAGGCTCCGCTCATGCCCGTCGAGGTCGAGAAGGCCGACATCATGCTCATTCCCGAGATGGAGATGAGGGATGCGGTGCGCATCTCGCTCCCGACGCTCTCCGACGTCTTCGACGACGAGCCCGCCGCCGAAGCGGACGCCGAGACGGAAGACGAAGCTCAAAACGAGCCCGCGGCCGAGTCCTGCGGCGACCCGCACCACACGCCCGTCACCTTCATGGAGGTGATCCGCGACGGCCTGATGGACCGGGGGATCAATCCCGTCCTTCAGACGACGCCCAACGACGCCACCATGACGATCGGCGGACGCACGCTCCTGCGAGCCACCTTCTGGAGCGGCCGCGCAGACGTGCTCGTGCCCGCCTTCGACGACGTCAAGCCTCGCACGTGCGCGGGCTGCCGCCTCGTGCACAACGGCGCCTGGCGCATGTGGTCGCTCGCCGAAGCCGACCTCACGCAGCGCTTCGTGCAGGACTTCGTCGTCTTCATCGCCCGAACGGCCGAAGCCCTCCGATGAAGGACCGGTGAACAACCTTTCGTGACCCGCCGCCCGCAGGAGAACGCCTCTCCCGCGGGCGGATTTGCATCGAACCCCGCCATCAACCCACGGGCGCAGGCTCATCGCTGCGCGCGTCGTCCATGCGCAGCACGCCCTCGTGATGCCGCAGACGAAACCGCGAGCGCCGGGGTCCCCGCGACGCCGTCAAAAGCCCTCTCCCTCAACAAAAAAGATCAGGACTTCCGTCTTCTGCCTTCAACTTTCGGCAAAATCACTTGATTAGCCGGCTATCTTCTTCGAACATCCCAAAACCTGACGATCCGTTCATACCTGTGGGATTGCAGAGGACACTACTGAGACAGCGCGCCGTTTTACAGCGCGGAAGCCCCGAAAACCTCCTCTTCCCCTCGAACAGTAGCGATCCCAATGATGAAGCACGTGTCCGAAACATCGGAAAAACAACTCGGAAATGGAAGAATCTTTACGTTCGGCACCGTTTCGATTTGGTACAATCCTGAACGTTCGTTCAGAAGGTTTGCTAGAATCCTGAACAACCGTTCAGTCATTACTGAACAGGTTTTCAGGAAAGAGTCCCGCAACACGGCGCTTTCCGACGACCTGATACAACCGTTTTCGACAAAAACCAGAAGGTACATTGACATGTTGTCAACGCACAAAACCATCACCCTGGCGCTGATGTGTGCCCTGGCTTCCACGACCGTGCTCACCGGCTGCAAGGACGGCGCCCAGCAGGGGCAGGCCGCCCAGCGGCAGATGCCTCCGACGGAAGTCACCTACGTGACGGCCAAGACGACCGACCAGACGCTTCAGACGACCCTGACGGGCCGCACCAGCGCCTACTATGAAGCCGAGGTTCGCCCGCAGGTCAACGGCGTCCTCGTCAAGAAGCTCTTCAAGGACGGCTCCGAAGTCAAGGCCGGCCAGCAGCTCTATCAGATCGACGACGCCCCCTACGTCGCCGCGCTCAAGTCCGCAGAAGCCTCGCTCGCCCAGGCCAATGCCAACCTCGTGAAGGCCCGCGCCGACGCGAAGCGCTCCTCCGAGCTCGTGAAGATCAACGCCGTCTCGAAGCAGTCCGACGACGCCGCTCAGGCCGCGCTCAAGTCCGCCGTCGCCAACCAGAAGGCCGCCGAGGCCGCCGTGGCGACCGCGAAGGTCAACATGCAGTACACGAAGGTACTCTCCCCGATCTCGGGCCGCATCTCCCGCTCCGAATTCACGGAAGGCGCGCTGATGGCCGCCTACCAGGCCACGCCGCTCACGCGCGTGCAGCAGCTCGACCCGATCTACGTCGACGTGACGCAGAAGGCCGACGACCTGATGCGCATCCGCCGCGACATCGCCTCCGGCGTGCTCAAGTCCGGCGACAACCAGAGCGCCCGCGTCCAGCTCGTCTTTGACGACGGCTCCGTCTACCCGCACGAGGGCGAGCTGACGTTCACCGACGTCACCGTCAACGAATCCACCGGCATGGTCAACGTCCGCGCCGTGTTCCCGAATCCGGACAAGGTTCTTCTCCCCGGCCTCTACGTCCGCGCCAACCTCGTCGAGGGCGTGCGTCCCGACTCCATCGTCATTCCGATGCAGTGCGTGATGCGCGACGCCAAGGGCAACGCCTCGGTCTGGGTGATCGACGCCGAGAACAAGATCGCCACCCGCAAGATCACGGCCTCCCGCTCGATCGGCACGAGCTGGCTCGTCGAGTCCGGCCTCAAGGCCGGCGACCGCGTCGTCTTCGAGGGTTTCCAGCGCACCCGCGCCGGCGCCACCGTTTCGCCCAAGGAGGCCGACGCCTCCAAGATGCTCGACAAGACGGGCAAGTCCCTCTACTAATACGGACTGAGGCAGAAAACCATGTTCTCACGCTTTTTCATTGAGAGGCCCGTCTTCTCGTGGGTGATCGCCATCGTGATCATGCTCGCGGGCGCTCTCTCCATCCTCAGGCTGCCGATCAGCCAGTTCCCGCAGATCGCGCCTCCGCAGGTAAGCATCTCCGCCACCTATCCGGGCGCCTCCGCCGAGACGATCGAAAACACCGTCACGCAGATCATCGAGCAGAACCTCACCGGTCTTGACGGCTACCTCTACATGTCGTCGACGTCCGACTCGACGGGCCGCGTGTCCATCACGGTGACCTTCGAGGCCGGCACGAACCCCGACATGGCTCAGGTTCAGGTCCAGAACAAGATCCAGACGGCCCTGACCACGCTTCCGCAGGTCGTGCAGCAGATGGGCGTCACCATTCAGAAGACGTCCGCCAACTTCCTGATGGTCGTGGGCTTCATCTCCAAGGACCACAGCATGAACGCCTCCGACTTGGGCGACTACCTCGTCGCCCATGTTCAGGAGCCGCTCTCGCGCGTGCAGGGCGTCGGTGAAGCCGAAGTGTTCGGCTCCGAATACGCCATGCGCATCTGGCTCGACCCGAGCAAGATGGTGAAGTACAAGCTCAACCCGAGCGAAGTCAAGGCCGCCATCTCGGCCCAGAACGCCCAGGTCTCCGCCGGCGGCATCGCCCAGCAGCCGACCGACGGCAAGCAGCTCTTCACGGCCACCATCTCGTCGGCAAGCATGCTGCAGACGCCTGAGGAATTCCGCAACATCCTCCTCAAGACGACCGAGGACGGCGCCAAGGTCTACCTGCGCGACGTCGCCGAAGTCGCCGTCGGCCAGCAGACCTACATGGTCTTCGCCACCTACGACGATTATCCCGCCGCCGGCATGGCCATCAAGCTCGCTTCGGGCGCCAACGCCATCGCCACGCAGAAGGCCGTCCTCGAACGCGTCGAGGAACTCAAGCCGAGCTTTCCCGAAGGCATGGAAGTCGTGATTCCGTTCGACACGACGCCGTTCATCTCCGCGGCTCTCAAGGGCGTGATCAAGACGCTCTTTGAAGCCATCGTGCTCGTCGTCGTGGTGATGTACCTCTTCCTGCAGAACTTCCGCGCGACGCTCATTCCGACGATCGCCGTGCCGGTCGTGCTTCTGGGCACGTTCGGCGCACTCTTCGTCTGCGGATTCTCCATCAACATGCTGACGATGTTCGCCATGGTGCTCGCCATCGGTCTATTGGTGGACGACGCCATCGTGGTCGTGGAGAACGTCGAGCGCGTGATGCGCGAGGACGGCACCGACCCGAAGACCGCCACCATCAAGTCGATGGGTGAAATCCAGTCGGCCCTCGTGGGCATCGCCATGGTCCTTTCGGCCGTGTTCGTGCCGATGGCCTTCTTCGGCGGCTCCACGGGCGTCATCTACCGCCAGTTCTCGGTGACCATCGTCTCGGCCATGGCGCTTTCCGTCGTCGTCGCCCTGACGCTGACGCCGGCCCTCTGCGCCACGATGCTCAAGCCGGTCAACCATGAGGAGCACCACGGCAAGGGCGGCTTCTTCGGCTGGTTCAACCGCAGCTTCGACGCCTTCACGCAGTCCGTCAAGGCCCTCATCGCCAAGTCGATCCACGGCTGGAGCGTCATGCTCGTCGCCTACGCCGCCGTCGTCGGCCTGATGGTCTGGGGCTTCAAGGCGCTGCCGACCTCGTTCATGCCGCAGGAAGACCAGGGCGTCCTCATGATGATGTCCCAGCTCCCCGACGGCGCGACGCTCGAACGCACCGACCTTGAGATGAAGAAGATCCAGCAGACGTTCGCCAAGACCGAAGCCAAGTCCGTCGAGTCCGTCTTCGTGGTCCGCGGCTTCTCCTTCGCAGGTACGGGCCAGAACATGGCTCTGGGCTTCCTGAAGCTTCGCGACTGGAGCGAGCGCACGACGCCCGACACGTCGGTCGCCGCCATCCAGGGCCGCACCATGGGCATCCTCATGGGCCACCCGGACTTCAAGCAGGCCAGCACTTTCGTCTTCCCGCTTCCGCCGGTTCCCGAACTCGGCGTGGCCGACGGCTTCGACCTCTACATCCAGGACAACACGGGCGGCACGCACGACAAGCTCATGCAGTACATGGGCCAGTTCCTGATGAAGGCCAACGCCGACCCGCGTCTGACGATGGTCCGCCACAACGGCATGGCCGACACGACGCAGTTGAAGCTTGTGCTCGACTATGAAAAGCTCTCGGCCCTCAACCTCAGCATCGGCGAAGTCAACTCCGCCATCTCAACCGTCCTCTCCGGCTCCTACGTCAACGACTACATGGACCGCGGCCGCGTCAAGCAGGTCTGGGTCATGGGCAACACGGGCTCGCGCATGCAGCCCGAAGACATCCTCGGCTGGCACGTTCGCAATGCCAACGGCGAGATGGTGCCCATCGGCACGTTCGCCAAGTTCGAATGGTCCTACGGCAGCCCGCGTCTCGAACGCTTCAACGGCCTTCCCGCTGTGAACATCCAGGGCAACCCGCGTGCGGGCGTCTCCTCCGGTCAGGCCATGGCCGCCATTGAGGAAATCGCCAAGGAAGTCTTCCCCACCGGCTACGAAATCGCTTGGAACGGCGTTTCGTACCAGGAAAAGGCCGCAGGCAACCAGGGTCCCGCGCTCTTTGCGCTCTCGATCCTCGTGGTGTTCCTCTGCCTTGCCGCCCTTTATGAAAGCTGGTCCGTCCCGATCGCGGTGCTCCTCGTGGTGCCCTGCGGCGTCGTGGGCGCCCTCGGCCTCACCGGCGCGCTCGGCATGTCCAACGACATCTACTTCCAGGTCGGCCTTCTCACGACGATCGGTCTGGTGAGCAAGAACGCCATTCTGATCGTGGAATTCGCCAAGGAGTACATGGAACAGGGCAAGGATGCGATCCACGCCGCCGAAGAGGCCGTGCGTGTCCGCCTGCGTCCGATTCTCATGACCTCCCTCGCCTTCGGTCTCGGCGTGCTCCCGCTCGCCATGGCCCACGGCGCGGGCGCCGGCGCCCAGAACGCCATCGGCGTGAGCGTGCTCGGCGGCATGCTCGCAGGCACCTTCCTCTGCATCGCCTTCGTCCCGGTCTTCTACGTGCTCGTCGACCGCTTCCTCGGCGGCAAGAAGCGCCACGAAAAGAACCAGACCCAGCAGGCCTGATGCAAGTGACTGACATCACGACACATTGAAATCTCAGGGCGGCGGGCCTCACCCGCTCCGCCGCCCTAACGGAACAAACATCATGTCCACGACGATTTTCAAGATCCTTCCCCTCTGCGCGGCCCTCGCCCTGACGGGTTGCGTCAACCTCGCCCCGGACCACGAGCGTCCAGCCGCGCCCGTCGAACAGGCGTGGCCCACGGGCGAAGCCTACGACGCAGCCTCCGTGCGCAGCGAAGCCCTGCCCGAATGGCAGGCCTTCTTCACGGACGAGCGCCTTCGCAAGGTGATCGATCTCGCCCTCAAGGAAAACCGCGACCTCCGCGTCTCGGCCCTCAACATTGAAAAGGCCCGCGCCCTCTACGGCGTGCAGCGCTCCGAGCTCTTCCCGACCGTCGCCGCCGCCGCTAGCAACGCAGGCAAGCACACCCCGGCAAGCGTCGCCGGCACGAGCACGACGACCCACACCTACACGGCCCAGCTCGCCATGACGAGCTATGAGCTCGACTTCTTCGGCCGTGTGCGCAACCTCAACGAGCAGGCCCTGCAGGCCTACCTCGCCTCCGAGGACGCCCGCCGCTCCGCCCAGAGCACCCTGATCGCCCAGGTCGCCTCCGGCTGGCTTGCGCTCGGCGCCGACCGCGCCCAACTCGAGCTCCAGAAGGAGACCCTCGCAAGCCAGGAGGAAAGCTTCCGCCTCATCGAGGAAAGCTACAGGCTCGGCGCCGCGAGCAGGCTCGACTATGAGCAGGCCCGCACGACGGTCACGGCCGCCCGCGCCCAGATCGCGTCCTACATCCGCGCCGTCGCGCAGGACAAGAACGCCCTCGATCTTCTCTGCGGCACCACCGTCCCCGAGGATCTGCTCCCTGCGGGTCTCGCCACCGGCGTCACGCAGACGGCCGTCCTCCCCGCCGGCCTTCCCTCCGAAGTGCTCCTCAAGCGTCCCGACATCGCTGCGAGCGAACGTGACCTGATCAGCGCCGAAGCCAACATCGGCGTCGCCCGAGCCGCCTTCTTCCCGAGCGTCTCGATCACCGCCGGCGCAGGCACCACGGGCATGCAGCTCTCGAACCTCTTCGACGCGCACACGGGCTTCTGGTCCTTCACGCCCTCCGTGAACCTTCCGATCTTCACGGGCGGCCGCAACGTCGCCACCCTTGAAGCCGCCAAGGTCGGCCAGAAGATTGCCGTCGCGAACTACGAAAAGGCCATTCAGACCGCCTTCAGGGAAGTCTCCGACGCCCTCGCCACCGAAGGCACGATGGACCGTGAACTCACGGCCCGCCGCGAATACGCCGAGGCCGCCACCAAGGCCTGGGAACTCTCCGACGCCAGCTACAAGGCGGGCGCCGTCTCCTACAACGATGTTCTGACGAGCCAGCGCGCCATGGTCGGCGCCAAGCAGGCCCTCATCGGCGCCGAACTCTCCAAGTCGATGAGCGCCATCACCCTCTACAAGGTGCTCGGCGGCGGCACGACCGTAGCCGAAGCGCAGCCGGCCGACAAGGAGTAATCCATGGCCAAAGTGACATTCACCATTCACAAGGCGGGCAAGCACCAGCGCCACTCACGCCGCAACCAGATACTCGACGCCGCCCAGCGCTGCTTCAAGAAGCAGGGCTTCCACAAGACGACCCTGCGCGACATCGCGCAGGAGTTCGGGATGAGCGCCGGCCACATCTACAACTACTTCAGCAACAAGGAAGCGATCATCGAGGCGCTCGTCGAACTGCGCACGCAGGAGTTCCTCGACATGATCGACACCGACAAGTTCGCCGACCTGCCGCCCGAAGAGCGCATGGACAAGGAGCTCGGCCAGGTAGTCGACGCCTACCTCAACCTCGACAACACGTCGCTCTCCATCGCGATCATGAACGAGGCCCTCATCAACCCGAAGGTCTATGAAATCGTCGTGGCCGCCGCGAGCAAGGTCCGCAACCACATCGTCGAGGCTCAGCTCCTCGCGATGAAGGAGGAGCGCCGCTACGCACCGCCCTACGAAGTGATCGAGAGCCGCTGCATGACCATCCGCGCCATGCTCGAAGGCCTGCGCCTCGCTCACACGGGCCTGATAGGTGAGGTCGAGCCCGACCATCACGACCTTCCACTTTTCCTTGAAGACGATGTCGGCCGCCTCGGGGTCGGTGCCGATGTTGAATTCGGAGTACGGGCCGTGGTTGCCCGTGTGCACGGCGCCGCCCATGAGGACGACCTCCTTGACGCGCTCGACGATCCTGGGCTCCAAGCGCGCGGCAAGCGCAATGTTGGTGAGCGGCCCCGTCGGCACGAGCGTCACCGTCCCTGCGGGGCGGCTCATCACGGTGTCGATGATCACCTGCACGGCATGCCTCGGATCCGTCTTGAGCACGATCTCCTCGGGGAGCGTCGCGTCGTCAAGGCCCGTCTCGCCGTGGATTTCGGCCGCCACTTCGGGCTCGATCATCAGGGGACGCGTGGCGCCCGCCGCGATGGGAACGTCGTGAAGGCCCGCCACCTGCGCGATGGCCAGTGCGTTGCGGGTCACCTTGGCGATCGACTGATTGCCCGCCACGACCGTGATCGCGAGGATGTTCACGTTCGGATTGCCTGCGGCGAGCAGGATGGCGGCCGCGTCGTCGTAGCCGGGGTCGCAGTCGAGGATGATGTCGATCTTCTGGTTTTCGGTGCTCATGTTGCGTGCTCCTTGCGTTCGGAATGTTCGGCTGCGAAGATTGCCGGGCTTCAGACGGCGAGCGCCTCGACCTCGGACCTTCTCGGAATTGAGGTGGCGGCGCCCTCGCGCGTCACCGAGATGGCGGAGGCCTTCGCGGCGCGGTTCATGGCGGTCCTCAAGTCCTCGCCCGCGGCAAGCGCGGCCACGGCATACCCCGCGAACGTGTCGCCCGCGCCCGTCGTGTCGACGGCCTTCATCTTCACGGCCGGCACGAAGAAGGGCTCGGCACCGGGCACACGGCCGCAGGCGCCCCTGCTGCCGAGTGTGAGGATGAGGTTCACGTCAGGATACCTGCGCTCGAGAAGCGCCATCAGGCCGGCGGCCTCAACGCCTTCGGCCTCGTCGGCCAGAAAGCCCCTCGCCTCGGTCTCGTTGACGATGAGAGCGTAGAGCCTTTCGAGCGGCGCCTTGAGAAGCGAAGCGTCGAAGGGAGACGGATTGAGGACGGTGCGCAGACCGCGCTCAAGCGCGGCCTCGATGAGGCCCGCAGTGTCGGGCAGCTCGTTCTGCAGCATGACGATGTCGTCCTTCTCGCAGGCGTCGAGCGCAAGCAGCATGCTCTCCACCGTCACGCGGCCGTTGGTGCCGGGATAGTAGAGGATGCCGTTCTCGCCGTCCTCCGTCACCTGGATGAAGGTGTGGCCGCTCGCCTCGGACTCGTGCACGGCCAGCATCGAGACGTCGACGCCTTCGCCCTTGAGCACTTCAAGAAGCATACCGCCGTCGGCACCCACGCAGCCCGCATGGAGCACCGTCGCTCCCGCGCGAGCAAGCGCCACCGACTGGTTGAGACCCTTGCCGCCCGCATGCACGGCGCGGTGCGAGGCCGCAAGCGTCTCGCCGGGACGCACGAAGTGGTCGACGCGGTAGACGTAGTCAAGGTTAAGTGAGCCGATGTTGAGGACTGCCATGTTCGATGCCGTCATTGAAGTGTTGGAACGGACCCGCCGCACACCGATGCGGGCGCGGGAGCTTCGGTGACACGCATTTTAGACCAGAGGCCCCTCATGACAAAAGCGTCTCAACATCATGAAAACGACTCGGGCGCAAGCTCCTCAGGCAGATCGCCTTCAGGCGTGCGTACGCCAGACGCCCTTGCGCCAGTAGTGCCACAGCACGACGCCCGCCGTGATGTAGTAGATCCAGTCGGCGGTCCAGACGACGGCGACGTTCGTCGTGAGGCGCGTGATCGTGAAGACGTAGCAGAGATAGACGGCCGAGGCGGCGATGGTCGCGACCGAGCTCTCCCAGGTTCGGCCGATGCCGCCCATCACGAAGAGCAGATACATCGCGGGCACGGCCGTGAGGAAGGAGCCGAGCATCACGTAAAAGGTCGCGTTCGCGGCCGAGATCACGCCCTCGATGCTCGTGAAGACCCCGAGCACGGCCGAGGGGAACACGGCGGCGAGCAGCATGACGGGCAGCATCGAAACGGCGCAGAGCACGAGGCCGCGTCGCACGAGGCCCGGCACCTCGTCCTCCCTGCCCTCGCCGATCAGGTTTGCAGCGACGGCGCCGCACGTCGAGCCGAAGGCGTGGATGAATAGGAAGAGCGTCGAGCAGATCTGTCGCACGATGTTCGAGACCGCCAGAGGCTCCTCGCCGAGATGCTCGACCGCGAGGAAGAAGAGAAGCCACGCGAAGAACGCGAAGGCCTCCTGCACCATCAGCCAGCGTCCGAGCCTGAAGAGCGAGCGCTGCAGAGCGCCGTCCCAGGAGAAGCTCCCGAAGAGCGCATACTTCCCGTGATCCACGCGAAGGAGCACGTAGCCGAGCAGGAACACGAGGCAGACCGCCTCCGAAATCGTCGAGGCGATGGCCGCGCCCGCAATGCCCATCGCGGGCACGGGACCTGCGCCGAAGATGAGCACGTAGTTGAGGACGAAGTTCGAGGCGACCATGACGAGCGAGCTCGCCGTCAGGACGCCGGGCCTGAGCGTCGCGATGAAGAATGCACGCAAAAGCGCGCAGGCAAACGCAAAGGGCAGGCCCCAGACGCGCCAGTAGAGATACGTGTCGGCCGCCTCAGCCACCGCCGCCGACTCGCAGGCCGTATCGAGAAAAGGCTTGGCCGCAAGGTCGGAGAGCACGATGAGAACCGCCGCGAGCCCCGTGAGAAAGAGCACCCCGGAGCGGAACGACCGCCCGATCTCCGCCCAGGCCTTCTCGCCGTTCTTCCTGCTCATGTGCGCCTGCACGCCGAAGCCGTACCCCATGCCGAACATCATGAGCATGAGGAAGAAGACGCCCGCGAGCGCTGCGGCGCCGAGCTCCACTTCGCCGACACGCCCGAGAAAGGCGACGTCGGTCATGCCGATGAGCTGCTCGAGCAGGAAGCTCAGCATCAGCGGAACGGCCATGCGGAAGATGGTGCCGCTCGAATAGATGCGGCGGCGTTCGATTTCGAAGGACATGTGCAGAATGACTGAAGAGGCCCGAAACGCAGGCCCTGAACTGAAAGTGCCGTATTTTAGCGACTTGCAGGCTACTTTTCAGCGTGCCAGCGAGCGCCAAAAAGTCAGGGCGCCCGTCCGAAGACAGGCGCTCCTCATCCTTTTTTTAGGCTCTTACTCGTTGATGTTCGGGCCGCTCATAAAGAAGGTCCACCGGTCGGGCTCTTCCTCCCTCATTTTGTCCATCATCTCTTTCCTATCGATCAACCTGAGCTCCCACTCCAGATCCTGAAGCACTTCCTTCGCAATCTCGTCCTCGGGATTCTTCGCCACTCGTTTTTTGTAGCGCTCGATCGTTTCCTCGATATCCTGTCGGTACGTAATCCCTCCCATTATGAATTCCCTCAAGATCGTCCACGAAAACGACGCGAGTATCGCAGCCATGCTGCCGGGCAATCCTCACGCCATCGGTGCTCCCGATCTCTTCGTCGAGAGCTCTGCCCGGTCCTGCGTCGGACGGGTGCCGCAATCTGAGTATAGGACTTGACGCCCTGACCGACGACCTCAATTCGGGCGGGCCAGATACCGTAAATTCACTCATGCTCTATGCCGTCCGTCAACATATGAACACATAAACATATGTACAGAGAAACATAAGTAGATAATGGGCTTGACCCTCGAGAGGTCGTTGAATCGGACACGGGCGTGTCGGTGATCGGCCTCTCTCTGAAAAAATGGAGAAAGACCATGTCCAAACAAGTTTTGCTTGATCGTCGCGACTTCCTGCGCGGCGGCGCATCCGTCGCCATGGCGGCGGTTCTCGGATCCTCTGAAACGTTGGCGGCTGAAGCCGGTGAAAAGCCGAAGATTCGTCCGCTCGAAGGCAAAATGGATTATGAGTCCATTCGCAAGCGCGCCCGTGAAATGATGATGCCGCGCTGCTACGTCTGTCCTGAATGCAACGGCAGGGGGCCCTGCGTCGGTCAGGTTCCCGGTTTCGGCGGCATGGGCGCAAGCCGAGGCTTCCAGGCCAACTATGACTCTCTCGCCGCAGTGCAGCTCAACAGCCGTGTGATCCATGGAGTGCATGTGCCCGACACGTCCATCGACTTCTTCGGGACGAAGATCTCCATGCCGGCCGTTGCCGCGCCGACGGGCGGCACCACCTACAACATGGGCGGCAAGCTCCCCGAAAAGGAATTCGTCACTGCCATTTGCGGCGGCTGCACGAAGGCCGGCACGCTCGGTGCCGTGGCGGACGGCATCGGTGATCCGCTCCCCGTCTTCGAGGAACGTCTTCAGACGCTCAAGTCCCTCGGCTACAAGGCCATCGTCGGTCTCAAGCCGCGTCTCAACAAGGACATCATCGAACGCATGAAGCTTGCCGAACAGGCCGGTGTCGTCGCGCTCACGATCGACCTTGACAGTGCAGGCCGAGCCGCTCGCGCCACGAAGGGCCAGACTGTCGAACCCAAGACCTTCGAACAGTTGAAGGAACTCGTCAGTGCCTCGCCGCTTCCGCTTCTTTTCAAGGGCATCATGACGCCTGACGAAGCCGAACTGTGCGTTCAGGCGGGCGCCGCCGGCATCGTCGTCTCCAATCACGGCGGCCGTACGCTCGCCGACACTCCGGGGACGGCAGCCGTGCTCCCGCGCATCGCCGACAAGGTCAACGGTCGCTGCTACATCATGGTGGACGGCACGGTTGCCCGAGGTACCGACGTCGAGAAGTATCTGGCGCTCGGCGCCCAGTGCACGCTCGTCGGCCGTCACTTCATCCGTGCTGCTCATGGCGGTCTCGAAGACGGCGTTGCGCTCTTTGCCAACAAGATCAAGAGCGAACTCGCGGTCGCGATGGTTCTCACCGGCGCACAGCGCGTCTCCGACATCAATCGCAAGATGATCGTCATTCCGCCTGAGTACCTTGCTTGAGGCGAGAGCCTCATGATGCTCCCGGCGTCTGAGACGCCTCGGAGCATCTCACGCCTGGCAACGCCCGGTCCTTCGATCGGGCGTTTGCTTTTGAGGCGCAAGGCGGGCAATATCAAGGCATCAGCTTAAGGGCCGTACTCCATGTATTCAGTCGAATTCGCTTATAACATCGTGCCGTCCGACGAGGCCGGGCAGGGACTCTCCAACCTTCTCATCCGTCAGCTTGCCGCGATCGAAAGCGGCAAGGGACTTCAGCAGGCCGCCCGCAGCCTTGGCGTCTCCTACCGCTATTTCTGGGGGCAGATCGAGATCTGGGAGGAGAGATTCGGACAGAAGCTCGTCATTCGCGAACAAGGCAAACGCGCGCGACTCTCGCCGCTTGGCCAGAAGCTTCTCTGGGCGGAGCGAACCGTTATGGCGAACTACGCCGTTCAAATGGAGAAGATGCGGACCGAGCTCAACGCTGCTTTTGCCGCAGCCTGCAACCCTGATGCGGACATCGTGACCATTGCCGGCTGCTTCGATCCATGGCTCGCGACCTTGCCCGCCTTTCTCTTTCCTTCTCATCTCATCGCGGACCTGCAGTTCAGTACCAGCGTCTCGGGGCTCCGGGCTCTGGCGGACGAGAAGTGCGATTTCGCCGGCTTCAACTTTCCCCGCGGCGCCGGCAGAGAGAGTGAAGCGGCCCGTACCTTCGCTCCTCTCATCGATCCCGAAGCCATGTGCCTCTGTCGATTTGCCTCCCGCACTCAGGGACTGGCCGTGGCACCCGGAAATCCCCTTCGCATCTCCTCCATCCGGGATGTCTTGCGCGACGGCCTTCAATATGCAGGCCGCGCTGTCGGTACCGGGACCGAAGTCCTTTTGAGAGATTTGTGTGCTCAGGCGGATCTGGATCCGGCAGGATTGCACCGCGTTTCGACGGAGGTGTCGCATCGCGCCGTCGCGATGGCCGTCGCTGCAGGACGTGCGGACGCGGGCCTCTGCGTAGAAAACGCTGCACGGCAGGCCGGCGCGGACTTTCTGCCTTTGACCGTTGAGGACTACTTTCTGGCTTGGAGAAGAGAATCGGCGCCTGCACATCTCGACAAGGTACTCAGCACACTCTCCTCGGATGAGTGGCGAAGCACTGTCGTCCGATTCGCCGGTGTTTCGGGCATCAATTGCGGAGAGCCGGTCGATTGCCGTACTGAGTTTGGTTGGTGGGGATGAGAGCGGGCGTGATCGCTTGCAGGTGCAAACGGGACGAGAGAAAGCCGGATGCCCGCCAGATAAAGCCTCAAGCCGTCATTGACTTCCTCCCCGTCCTAAAGGGCGGGGATTCCTTGGATCACGCGGTCTCGTGGTTCAAGGGCGGTTTCCATTGATGGCATCGAGTCCTTAGGCCGAAAGCCTTGCTCCCCAACACTCACTACATGGGCGATGTGCTTTTTGTTGTGTGCACTCGGGCCTGTCCGGCCC
>OOCN01001599.1_pt1 | contig 14264 bp, 9 predicted proteins | sample 1671361 | NCBI WGS metagenome assembly OOCN01 (sample SAMN06348149, study PRJEB24527) | human gut metagenome | biome: human gut; feature: ankylosing spondylitis patient; material: feces | host: Homo sapiens | place: China | collected 2015-10
CAGAAATTCAAGTCAGTCAAAGAAAAAATGAACAAATTATTCCAGAAATTTGCACCGGTAAAGGAAAAAGCAGAAGTTTTTCTTTCAAAATTACCAAAAAGGAAACCACACAGTGAGAAATATTATAAGAGAATTGCATTTTTCAATAGATATTCCCTTATTTTCCACTTTATTTTAGCATGCTTTATTACTTTTACCGTAGAAGTGATCTCCAGAAGAGACTTTTTCTCTGCTGTTTCCTTCGTAGGCAATCATACATGGGCTTACCTTTACAATGCCTTTATTGTATTTGCTTCCTTATCAATTGTTTACCTGTTTAAGACAAGAGCACAGCTTCGTGTTCTGATCACCGGACTCTGGATTTTCCTCGGAACAGTCAACGGAATCATCCTTTCCAACCGTGTAACTCCATTCAGCTACACCGATTTTAAAATGCTTCCAGACCTGTTTGCAATGCAGAACACCAATTATTTTACTGCGGAAGAGGCTACCGTTGTAGTAGCTGTGGTTGCTTCTTTCATTATATTTCTGGTTCTCTTCTTTATCAAAGGACCGAAGTATCAGGGAAAACGCCACGTTGTACTTTCCCCACTTGCGATTGTTGCACTGTTAGTTGTCGGTATTCCGATCACAACACAGGCTGCACAGAGTTCTAATATTATTGCCTCTTACTTTGCAAATATTGCACAGGGATACTCTGATTACGGATTTGTTTATGGTTTCTCTACAAGCGTTGTCGGCCGTGGAATGGATAAACCGGATGATTACTCCAAAGAAACCATTGACGCTATCGAAACTTTAGTGGACTCTTCCAAAGAAGAAACAACTGTTTCTGCTGGCAAAGAGCCAAATATTATCTGTATTTTGCTGGAATCCTTTATCGATCCATATGATGTGAATTTCCTTCAGATGTCAGAAGATCCGATTCCAACATTCCACAGTTTAGAGCAGAACTTCACCACCGGTTATCTTACCGTACCTGTTGTCGGAGCCGGAACTGCCAATACAGAATTTGAAGTTTTAACCGGTATGAGCATGCAGTACTTTGGTACCGGCGAGTATCCTTACAAAACAATTTTAAAACAGTCTGACTGCCCAAGCGTTGAAAGTATTGCATCTGACCTTTCCTCTATTGGTTATGGCACACATGTCGTACATAACAACACTGCTACTTTCTACAGCAGAAACAATGCGTTTTCAAAAATGGGATTTGATACATTTACAAGTAAAGAGTTAATGAACATTACCGAGTACACACCAAGTGGAAGCTGGCCAACCGATAAAGTTCTTGTAAATGAGACTGTAAAAGCTATGGATGCAACAGAAAATCAGTCCGACTTTGTATACACGATCACAGTTGGTTCCCATGGAGATTATCCAACTGAAAAGATTATTGAGAATCCGGAGATCACTGTAACCGGAGCTGCCGATGAAGCTTCCAATAATCAGTGGGAATATTATGTAAACATGATCCACAACACAGATAACTTTATTGCAAACCTCATTGATGCAGTCAACCGCCGCGGTGAGGATACCATTATTGTTATGTTTGGCGATCACCTTCCTACGATGGGTCTTGAAGATTCCGATATGAAATCCGGTGATATTTTCAAGACAAAATATGCAACCTGGAATAACTTCGGTCTTCCAAAACAGGACGCTGATCTGACTGCTTACCAGTTATTAGCACACATTACCGGTCAGATGGGTATCCATGAAGGAACCATGTTTACTTACACACAGACACAGGCAGATTCCTCCACTTACCAGAATGGTCTTGACAATCTCCAGTACGATCTTCTCTACGGTGAGAGATATGCTTACAACGGCGAGGATTTATATCCGGCAACGGATCTTGTCATGGACGTGGAAGACGTCAATGTAACATCCGTCCGCAAAAATGCATTGAATAATACCTTAGCGGTTTACGGTTCCAACTTTACAAAGAATGCCAAGATTTTTGTAAATGGCGAGAAGGTTCCTACCACTTACCTTACCTCCGGAATCCTGACAACTTCTCTGGATAATGTTTCCGATGGCGATGTGATTTCCGTAAGTATCACCGGTTCCCAGGGCATTATCTTACGGGCAAGCAATGATGAGGTAATTTATGAAGATCCTGATGTCATTACGACAGAAACGGAAGAACCTACCGAGGTAAACGAGACAGAGTCCTCTGAAACCCGAACTACTGAAACAGAAACTTCTGGTACAGGAAACTCTGAGGCTGCAAATTCTCAGGAAAATAATTAATCATAGGAAAAACCCGGATGCATGAAAATCTGCATCCGGGATTTTTTATTACAAATGAATCACTTTACGCACAATCGCTCTCTGCTCCAGTTCTTCCCTGAAATCTGTGTCCGTTTTCTTTTTACTCATCCTGCTTTCATCTATGACATAAATATACAAATCTGTTGCAATATCTTTGGTTGAAACCTTAAAGACACCTTTCGTTTCATCATAGAATCCCTGCATAGTGAGTTCTTCTGCACCATTTTCATCCCCATATACAAGCACATCATAATTGAAATTGTCTCTGTATATATCCGGGTGAGTCGTTTTAATCGTCGTAATAATTGGTGTTACAATCACTTCATCTATGGAATATCCTTCGTTCCATTCATTTACTTCGTACATGGTAACATCTTCTTTGTTGACCTGTATCGGGATTGAAAATTTCCATTGTCCCCATATGGAAATATTTTGGTTTTTCACATTTTCTGCAATCAGTGTTACATTATAAATATAGATTTCCAATTGGAACTGATCTGGAAATTTTTTTCCCGAAAGATCAAAATACTGTGATCCTGCAAACGTATTTTCATCCACATATTTACCGGTCAAACCTGCCGCACCACAATCATTTAAGGAATAAATTTTGTCATCTGATTTTATTTTGGTGATTCCCTCATAACCAATCTGATTCTTGGAAATCTGATTGTCACTGTATTCTGTAAACTTCTTCTGGCTCTCAATCACATAAGAGATAAATAAATTTGCTCCATCGCAATAGGCTTCTGTCATGGATATCGTAATTCCATGATCCTGCACTCTCTCATCCGTGCCAGTGGCATACTCTTTATAATCTCCTTTAAAATCAATGACGTCCTGAATATAGGTAAATACACTTCCGATAATCGGTATATTTTCTGCCATTGCCGGGTTTGTAACATGAATAATTCCAAAAATGATCACCAGACAGGATAATACCGACCACGTACACTTTTTTCGAAATCTATTTTTTTGTACTGTTTTTTCAGCGCGTAAAATGGATTGATGTGTTTTTTCATCTAAATCTTCCGGCACGGGTATCTGGCTCATTTCATCATGAATCTTCAAAATAGTCCTCCTTTAACATCTTCTTTAAAGCTGCTCTTGCCCTGGATAAATTGGTTTTCACTGTATTCTCCGGTATCATCTGCTTTTTTGCAATTTCCTCCACAGACATTTCCAGAAAATATTTTTGAATGATGACGTCTTTGTATTTTTTCGGCAGCCGGTTTACTGCGTTCATTAAATCAAGCTTTTCTTCAACATGTTCAGAATGTGAAGCCTCATGAAATGCTTCCTCGTATTCCACAATTTTTTTGTTCTGTTTTATATAACGAACCGCTTTATTCATAATAATTCTGGTCATCCATGTTGAAAACAGCTCAGGATTTCTCAGTGTCTTTATTTTCAGATATCCCTGATAGACACTATCCTGAACAATTTCGACTGCTGCGTCCTCATTTTTTACATATAAAAAAGCTATTTTATAAAAGTATGGGTTATACTGATGAATCAACTCACCATATGCATGACTGTCCCCATGAATTGCTTTATAAACTAAAGAATACTCTTCTTTTTTCATCTTTCACCCACCTTTCATATATTAGATACACAACCCGGGGATGAGGTTTCAAAAACTTTTTTGTATAATGTAAAAACACCAGATTCATTTAAATAAAAATAAATCTGGTGTTTTTCATGTTGTCTATAGCTTTTTCTCGGCATTTCAGAAGAAAATCCGGGGATTATGAATTGACGACTTTTATATGTAAGAATGATCGATTTTCGTCACCACGTAATAGTTATCACCGAAATGCTCATGCACAGACTGGAGCACTTCTGTGAGCAGTTCCTCGTCCGTCAGACGGAATCCAAATGGCGCGAGAATGTCAAAAATGAGGTTCGTATGTGTCCCACCACTCACCATTCTGAAATCGTGAATGGACAAATCTTCATCAATTGCCTTGATCAGAGATACCATCGCCGCTTTCGTCTCACTCACATGCTCATCCGAAGTCACGACCGGATCCATGTGGATCGTTGCCTCACAGCCAAGTGTCTCACGCAGTTCATTCTCAATATTGTCTATCACATCATGCAGTTCCATAATATTTCCTTCTGCCGGAACTTCTGCATGCAATGAGATCATCTGTCTGCCCGGACCGTAATCGTGGACGATCAGATCATGCATTCCGCATACTTCCGAATGTGACATTACGATCTCATCTATTTTTTCTACAAATTCATGCGCCGGCGGCTGTCCAAGCAATGGATTTAATGTCTCTCTGGCAGCGTCAAAACCTGCATAACCGACTAATAAGCCCACAACCAGACCGCAGTAGCCATCAATTTTGATTCCTGTAAAATGGGTAAATACGGATGCCAGAAGCACAACCGTTGTCGCTGCGGTATCACTTAAACTGTCTGTGGCAACCGCTTTCATCGCTGCAGAATCCAGTTTTTTTCCAATAGCACGGTTATAATATGCCATATATAGTTTTACAAGAATGGATGCGATCAGGATCACTGCCACAAGGAGCGTGAACTCTGTTTCCTCCGGATGCATGATTTTTCCGATGGAGTCACGGACGAGTTCGTAACCCATCAAAAGGATTGCCGCAGCCACAACCAGGCCGGAAACATACTCAATCCTTCCATGTCCAAATGGATGCTCCGTATCCGGTTTTGCCCCTGCAAGCTTGAAGCCAAGCAGTGTCACGATCGAAGAACCTGCATCTGAAAGGTTGTTAAAGGCATCTGCTGTGATCGCAATGGAATTGCTTAAAGTTCCTGCGAGAAATTTACCGATAAAAAGCAGTACATTAAATAATATACCGATCACACCGCACAGCATTCCGTATGCCTCGCGCTGTTTTATTTTATCTTCTGAGTCTTTGATAAATATTTTTGCTAATAATGTTACCATGTCACGCTTCCTTTTTTATTCCAGTTTTCCCAAATGTGCAAAAGGCCAGTAAGTAAAAAGTGCTTTCCCTAAAATTTTGTCTTTTGTCACATAAGTGTTGCTCCAATATCTTGCATCCCAGGAATCATTCCTGTTATCTCCCATCATGAAGTACGATCCCTCCGGCACCTCAAATGTATATGGACCTGTGGCAACAGTCCATTCTTCTTTCAGATAGTCCTCCGGTAAAGGCTCTGTCGATCCATTGATATATATTTTTCCATCCTCAATATCGATGGTATCCCCCGGAAGCCCGATCACACGCTTCACATAGATCTCGCTCTCATCATCCGGATACCGGAATACAACAATATCCCCTCTCTCTGGCTCTCCAACCACATATGCAAGCCGGTTTCCGATAAAACGGTCTCCCGGCAGGATTGTATTCTCCATTGACCCGGTAGGCACATCCGCATTGATGATCAGAAAGTTTTTGATGAGAAGCGCTGCCACTAAGGCAATTGCAAACGGGATCACCCAGCTCATGATCTCTTTGAAAATGGAGGTTTGTTCCTCATCATTCTCCTGATTTTCCGGTGTCTTAATACCGTCTGCTGTCTGCTCTGCTTTATGTTCTATTGGATCATTAAAATCTTCTACCTGTAAATCTTCCATTATCTTTTTATCCTCAATTCGTTTTCCTTATGATCTGCTATTCTGCTTTTTGCAATAGCTATATTTTACCATAACTGGAATGAAATAGATATGAGAATTTTCCCATTGCACAAAAAAGACTGCCGGCAGTTTACCTTTTCATAAATCTGCCTGACAGTCTGATGTGCCTTCCGGAAAAAGCGCTTAGTACTCTTCCTCTTCGCCTTCTTCTTTCTCAGAAATATCGTTCACCGGTTTCTCCAGTCCCTCGATCGTGATATGGTTTTTCTCTGCGTAATCCCATAATGCAGCGTGAATTGCTTCCTCTGCCAACAGGCTGCAGTGAACCTTCACTGGTGGAAGTCCGTCTAAAGCTTCCATAACGGCTTTATTTGTCACTTCCAACGCCTGCTGTACTGTTTTTCCTTTTACAAGTTCGGTTGCCATACTGCTTGTTGCAACGGCTGCGCCACATCCAAATGTTTTAAACTTTACATCCTGGATGATCCCGTTATCATCAATGTCGAGATACATTCTCATGATGTCGCCGCATTTTGCATTACCAACGGTACCGACACCGCTTGGATTCTCAATCTCTCCAACGTTTCTTGGGTTGTTAAAATGATCCATTACTTTTTCACTATACATATTTTTTATCCTGCTTTCTTTGAATATAACCTGTTATTTTGATCACTGTAAAATCATGTGATTGAAAAATTTATTTATTCTGTTTTTTTACGAAATCCTCATATAATGGGGACATGCTTCTCAAACGTTCAATGATCTTCTTTAACTCGTCTACAACAAAATCGATCTCTTCTACGGTATTCTTCTCGGAAAGTGTCAGACGAAGAGAACCGTGTGCGATCTCATGAGGAAGTCCGATCGCAAGCAATACATGAGATGGGTCTAAGGATCCGGAAGTACATGCAGAACCACTGGATGCACAGACACCTGCCTGATCTAATAAGATCAGCATGGACTCACCCTCGATATAACGGAAACATACGTTTACGTTGTTTGGCAGACGGTCATGTCTGTCACCATTCAATCTCACATATGGGATTTCTGTTAAAATACGGTCGATCAGGTGATCTCTTAAGCTGATTTCTTTTGCACTTCTCTCTACCATGGTATTTTTTGCGATCTCGGCTGCTTTGCCGATACCTACGATACCCGGTACATTCAGAGTTCCGGCTCTGCGTTTTCTCTCCTGCGCACCACCGTGGATGAAGGAAAGAATCTTCACGCCTTTTCTGATATACATTACGCCGATTCCCTTTGGTCCGTTGATCTTGTGACCGCTGGCACTCAGCATATCAATGTTCATCTCGTCCACATCGATCGGAATATGTCCAAATGCCTGTACAGCGTCCGTGTGGAATAATACGCCATGTTCATGTGCGATACGTCCGATCTCCCTGACCGGCTGGATGGTTCCGATCTCGTTATTTGCTGTCATTATGGAAATCAGGATTGTATCAGGACGGATTGCTGCCTCTAACTCGTCCAGTTTTACTTTACCGTTTTCGTCAACGTTCACATACGTAATCTCAAAACCTTTTTTCTCCAGGTAAGCACAGGTGTGAAGAATCGCGTGATGTTCGATCGTGCTTGTGATGATGTGTTTTCCTTTGGACGCATAAGCGTCTGCGGTTGCCTTTAATGCCCAGTTATCAGACTCGCTGCCGCCGCCTGTAAAATAAATCTCATCTGTCTTCGCATTGATCAGTTCTGCCACGGAAGTCCTTGCTTTATCAACCGCCTTTTTGCTCTCAGATGCAAAACTGTAAATTGCAGATGGATTGCTGTATACTTCTGAAAAATATGGAAGCATCTCCTGTAACACTTCCGGATATACCTGCGTTGTTGCTGCATTATCTAAGTAAATCAGTTTACTCATATCTTTGTACCTCTTTCTATCTCTAAATTAGTTTGCAATTAATATTTCCTAGTTATTTGATATGATATAAGTATTATAACGCATTATTTCCCCTTGTCAAGGTAGGAATTGTTTTCTTTTTTGTACAAGTACGCTATTCTTTTTCATAGTCGCCCGATACCTGACAATATATAAGTATCACGGCAATTCTTCCAGACCGCCGAACATTTTCATGAGTTCTTTTTCCCCATAATCATCAAAGTCAACGGTAATCATCATGTCATCCTCTCTCACCACGGAACCGGTGCCGTATTTTGGATGACGGACGCGGCGTTTTTGTGTGGTTACTGCTTCATTTCCTACTGAAATATTCTTTGTTCCTGTATTCGCCGATGGATTTTTTCCCCCTGATATTTTGCCGGCTTCTTGCAGTTCTATATGCTCTGCACGCTCTGCAAGGATCTGGCGTTTCAGATCCTGTAAATGCGTTGCCGAAGACTCCCGATCCTTCTCCTGTCCTTCAATCAGATTTCCCGGTATCATGCGCAGATATCTGCTCGGTCCGGGTGCTGCCCGGTACTGTCCCGGACTTGTGTAATAGGAAAGTTCCAGATGTTCCTTCGCCCTTGTGATGCCGACAAAAAAGAGACGCTGCTCCTCCTCTTCCTCCTCAAAACTTTTGGTCTGCAAAGGAATCAGCCCATAATTCACACCTGTGATAAAAACATGGGAAAACTCCAACCCTTTGGATGCATGAAGTGTCATAAGCTTTACAGTATCGTTTTCATTATGTATCTCTTTTTTCAAAATATTCGTTCCATACAAAGACGCCATATTCAAAAATTCCGAAAAACCTTCCACGACATTTTTCTGCTGCTCTTTCTGGTAGGTGGTCATGCGCTCCAAAAAGTCCATGACGCAGATTCTGTCTTCTACATACGAAGCTGTCGTTGGATGGAGATGATTTTCCAGAGAAAAATAGTTCCAGAGGTCTTCTGCTGTTGTGGATTGAGCGTTGAAATATGCTTGCGAAAATCCAAGCATTTGCTTACGGATATCTGAGTTTATTTTTTGCTTCTCTGATTGTGGAGTCTCTGTCTGTGTTTTCCGGGTTTCACTCAGAATATCAATTGTTTTTTCCGCCTCTTTCACCGACATGCCGAGCCCGTATCTCTTATCCGCAAGCGCCGCTATGCCGGAACTTTTATCCTTCGGGTTGACAGAAAAACGCAGTACCCTGATCAGCCAGTCCAGAACCGGAATATCTTTCACAGTCTTTTTTAACGAAACTTCGAATGGAATGCCTTCTTTTTCAAAAACATGTTCAAAAATTTCTGACTGGTTCTGCAAACGGTAAAAGATCGCCATTTCCCGGTATGGAAGCCCCGACACATGCAGATCCCTGATCCTGCCTGCAAGATAGTCAGCCTCCTGAAACGGATCATACATATTCCGGATCTGAATTTTATCACCGCTCTCCCTGCCGCCCTGCAAGGTGCCTCCCTGCTGCATGAAGCAGCGTGCCACTGCAAGGATTTCACTGCTGGAACGGTAATTCACCGGAAGTGTCAGCTCCGTTGCCTGATATTTGGTCTTCAGCTGATAAAAAATATGAAAAGCACTTCCACGCCAACTGTAAATGACCTGATTCGGATCACCTACTGCGAAAAAACAGGTCTGTGGTTTTTTCAGGCAGTCGATGAGCTCTAACTGTTTCTCATCGCTGTCCTGCACTTCGTCCACGATGATCCAGGAGATGTCATCCATCTTCTGTTCTGACATCTTCACCAAATTACATGTGTTTTCCAGCAGCTCATCAAACGTCATTTTATCCTGACGTATCTTCTCTTCCTTTAGCAATGCCTTTAATTTTTCAATATCATCCTGATATTTGCTGTTTTTCTGTTCCAGACGCTTTTTCAGCCGGTTCTTATATTTGATTTTCAGCTGATAAGTTAAGATCACCTGCTCTGCCATCTCAAGTTCTTCGTCTGGATCCATCACCATAAATTCTTTGGTATAACCCAGATTTTCCACCGGAAGCATTTTCTTCAACATCGTAAGACACACACTGTGAAATGTTCCAAAACCCCACAACTGTTCCTCCGAAATCTCCGGCTCCAGCGCATACAGACGCTCTTTGATCTCATCCGCAGCCTTATTCGTAAAAGTCAGAACAACCATCTTTTCATATGGAATCTGATTCTCGTAATGCAGATACATGACCTTTGTGATAAGAACCGTCGTCTTACCGCTTCCCACATTGGCGTTCACAAGACAGGCGTTGCTCTCATCGAAAACGGCTGCTTTCTGGTATTCATTTAGACGTTGTAGCTGTTGTGTGTAATTTTCTTTAAATTCCATATTTCTTTAAATCCACCCTGCCATTCACCACTTCAATGCCGTCTGCTTTCAGCAGTTCTTCCTGCACATGCTCCCCTCCAAAGGCGAAAGCCCCTGCTAATTCTCCCTTGGAATTCACAACACGGTAACATGGGATATGCTCCGGATCCGGGTTATGGTGCAGGGCATTTCCGACTGCTCTGGACATTCTCGGATTCCCGGCAAGCTCTGCCACTTTTCCATAAGTTGCCACTTTACCTTTTGGAATGGTTTTCACCGCCTCATAAATACGCTTCGTCGGACTGTCTGTGATAATGTCATAGCTTTCTGCGATCATCTGCTTCACATCCTTATCCTGGATTGTCCCGTCTAAAATGATCGTATTCCAGTGTTCTTTATTCTGATGATATCCCGGAAGCACAGACGCATAGGCATCCCTCCAGAAATCGCGCCATTCCGGGCGCACTTTCACATTCATATTAATGTAACCGTTCCGTTCATATACCCATAAAAATGCTTTTTTGCTTCCACGCACACGCACTAGCTCCCAGTTTGGATCATGGAACGGCGTTTCCAGATAAGTGTCTGGAAATGACAGTCCGTATTTTGTTGCTTCTTCTCTTGTTTTCATAATAACCTCCGCCCCATCTTCTCCATTGCGTCCTTATCCGGCTCTCTCACTTCATCTGCGAGTGCCACCTGGATCTGGAATCCAACCGGCACATCCGCATAATAACTGATAATATTCTTAAGACCTGCGCGGTTTCCCGGCTCCATCACCCAGTCTGCATAAAAGGCACTGGATAATTTTAAGATCAGCATCCGCTCTCTCACTTCGACTGCCGGGATGGTCTGTAAAAATGCGGCAAAGTTCTCTCCGTTTTCACTAATCTTTTTGCAGAACTCCTGCCACTGCTCTCCTAACTTTTCAAACGAGAACTCTTTTCTCCGGAACGTGGACGGCGCATGCTCTGCAGTCTTCACTCCCATCGGGACATCCCAGTGTTCCAGCAGGTTTTCCAGTCCGAAAAGTACCATCTGCCTGTCAAGCCTGTGATCTCCCACACAGGCGGCACAGCCGTCTTTGCATCCACAGCCTTTTACAAGCTTCACTGCATTTTGGATAATATCTTCCATATTATCATAAATCTTTTCAGAGAATCCAAGTCCCCCCACATACTTATCGTAAAAATAGATGTCTACGTCCGAGCTTGTGTCAAACGCAAGTTCCAGTGCATTCGCCGATGTAATGACCCCGATGTCCTCCTGCTCTGTCATCGTCACCATCCGGGCAGCATTTTTCAATGCAAAACAGACGCCCTCATAATAATTGTTCCGCACCATTTTCGTATTCTCATTCACTTGGATCAGTCCGCGGTAAACCCTGACCACATTCTCCGGCACACGCATCCAGGTACTCTCCGTATCATAGTCTTTGGAGAGTGCCTTCGGTAACTGCTCATAGCCAAGATTCTGATGATTGTGAAACTGCATTTTCTTAAACATATAAACGTAATCGCTCACATTGACATCGCCAAAATGAAGCTCTGTGCGCGCAAGCGGCATATTTTTACTCTCGTGAACGATCTTCACATTCGCTTCCCCTGCCGCGACTGTATAATAATTTCCATTAAATGGCACTGCATAGGCAGTCCGGCTCTCAAGATCAAGCTTTGTCACCTGATAGGCAACGCCGTCATGCATATAGACCGCACCATCGTGAAGCTCGCGGAACGCCTGACTCTCGTCCATCTCTGTGATCTCTTTTCCGCTGTCCTTGTGCAGAAGCTTATAGCGCTTCTCGTCAATATTGCGCATGGAAAAATCACCCGCCGGGAACTCACCGCCAGACCACGCAAATTTTCCATTGTGGCTCGACAGTTCCTCAGCGCGGAGAAGTACCGGGATTGCCTCGCCAAGATCCGGAAACAGGGAAATATCATCAAGCGTCAAAGGAATCTCCGCTGCTGCCGCACGGATATGCGCCAGCTCAATGATCAGATTATTCTTATCGATCACAGCATTTTCACTGCTTCCCTCAAACAGCCAGCCTGGCTCAAGCGCAATGTACTGGTCAAACGGCTGATTGTCGAGAATGAGATAGTTGCTGCTCCTTTTCCCGCTTCTTCCGGCACGCCCTGTCTGCTGCCAGAACGAGGCTCTGGTGCCCGGATAACCGACTAACACCGTGGTACTGATCTTTCCGATATCAATTCCAAGTTCTAATGCATTCGTGGAAACAAGTCCCATCAGTTCTCCCGAGATCATCTGATTTTCAATCTGTTTCCGCTCAAGCGGCGTGTAACCGCCACGATAACCGGAGATTTCATCCGGCTTATGCGTGCCTAAAAATCCCTCCGCTTCCAAATGATCTCTCGTCTCTTTTAAGACGATCTCCACATTCTTTCTGGACTTCGTAAACGCAATAAAATTTTTTCCTTCATCCATCAGTTCCGGCAAAAGCTCTGCAGCTACCGTTGTAATGCGAACCTGACCATAATAGTTATCGTCTTTCCCCATGATCTTCGGTGGCTGGATGAGATAATATCCACGTTCTGCTGCAGGTGAGCCGTCCTTATCCACAAGTATAAACTGCTTTCCACAAATCTCCGTTGCTAGCTCTACCGGATTAGCGATCGTAGCAGAACTGCAAAGAAACTGCGGATTGGAATGATAATAACGGCAAACTCTTGAAAGCCTTCGGAACACATTTGCCAGATGTGAGCCAAACGCCCCACGATAGGTGTGCAGCTCATCGATCACAATGTATTTTAAATTGGAAAAAATAAAATCAAACCCGTATTTGCTGTGATTCGGCAGAAATGCCCCATTCACCATCTCCGGGTTTGTCAATATAATATTGGCACTCTGCCGGATTCTTGTACGCTCCGCCACCGGCGTATCCCCATCATACACGCCCGCCACAATACGGTTCTCTCCAAAATATTCCAGATACGGTGCAATCGCACGGTACTGGTCTGCCGCAAGTGCCTTGGTCGGGTAAATGAAAATTGCCCTTGTCAGCGGATTTTTCAAAATATCCTGTAAAACCGGAAGTAAAAAACTCAAGGTCTTGCCGCTCGCCGTTGATGTTGTGATAACAACATTTTTCCCGGAAGTCACTTTCTCAAACATTTCCGTCTGATGACAATATAATTTTTCAATTCCGTGCTCTTTTAAATACCCTGCCAGTTCCGGCAGCAGATTCTCCGGAAAATCATCGTATACTGCCGGGTGAGCAGGGATTGTTTTTTCATAAATAATGCAGTCTTTGATGTCCATGGATGAGTCCTTCCTATTCTATCTGTAAAAACTTCATACATTTTTGATGAATATGAAATATACAAAAAAGTATTTCCTATTTTCTGACAGATGTCGGAATATCAATATTTAGTCCAAGCAGCATCTTTACCAGCCACACAAAGAAAATCAGCACCAGTATCGGAATCAGGCATGAAGTCACAAGCAAAATTGCCAATGCCTCGATAAAGTTATTCAACACATTCTCCACATTCGCAGTCGCTGTGGACACTCCTTCCTGCACTTTATTAAAAAGTCCTGAGAAAAATCCACCGGCATTTTCTTTGCTGTCACTGTCTGAATCACTCTGGGATTTTTCATTGCTGCTCTTATCGTCCACCTGTCCACTTTCTCCTGTTTCAGATTCTATCTCATCGGTTGTCTGCTTCGCAGTCTCTATCGTACTCTCGATGGATGACGCATAGGTTGTCTCGATCATATCCGCCACCTTCACGCTCGCCGGGATCACAAGATACACTGCCAGTCCGAAAAGCAGGAATTTCTGTGCGACCACTCGCAATATCTCTTTCCTCCACAACAGATACCCGGAGAAAAATACACATGCAATTGGAACCAGTATCTTAAATGCCGCATATCCGGTGATCGTCACCAGATATTTTTCCAGATAAATAGCACTGAACACGATCAAAAAATAACTGCTTAAGTCAGCCAGCTTATTGGCGATCGGCGTTCCGACATCCCCCGGAATCAATGTGATCGCTGCTGATGCCGCTGTAGATGCTGCGGCAAGCTCCATGACGATTGTTTTCTTATCGTCCAATGACTGGATTGTCTTCGCATTAAATTCTGTCGAAGAAGTAAACCTCGCGATTACAAAAAATGACAGTAATGCAATCACAATTGGAATCAGCGCAAATAAAATCTTTTTCTGTTTTTCGTTTTCCA
>OOCN01001608.1_pt1 | contig 14205 bp, 7 predicted proteins | sample 1671361 | NCBI WGS metagenome assembly OOCN01 (sample SAMN06348149, study PRJEB24527) | human gut metagenome | biome: human gut; feature: ankylosing spondylitis patient; material: feces | host: Homo sapiens | place: China | collected 2015-10
TACTCAGGCGGATATCGAGAACTTTGGGGGTGACAACCCTCAGCATGGGACGCAGATAAGCTCCCGCTGGCGGGAGCTGGCCGACGACAGTCGGACTGAGGGTGGTTCGACGCGAGTAAGCACAGAGACCGACGTAACGGCTGACCACCCTCAGCCAGCTTCGCTGACAGCTTCCGCCAGCGGGAGCGGGGCGGCTGTGGGCGCAGCTCCGGCTGCAGCTCCGGCCGAGATGAGCACGTTCCAGGTCATCAAGCGACTACTCGGGGAGGCCAAGCCACTGGCCGGGCTTATGGTCGCGGCTTCCACGGCCGGCACCATCGGTCACCTTGCCGCAACCTTCCTACCGGTGTTCGGCATCATCGCCGGATTCGCGCTCGCCGGCAACCCCGTGTGGGGCATGAGTGCGGCCGGTGCAATCACCGCCATGATTGTTTGCGCGGTGTTGCGCGGCCTGACGCGCTACGTTGAGCAATATCTGAACCACAACGTGGCCTTCCACCTGCTCGCGCTCTTCCGCTCCAAGGCTTTCGCCGCCCTTCGCCGCCTCGCTCCGGCCAAGCTCGCCGGCAAGGGCAAGGGCGACCTCATCGCCATGCTCACCACCGACGTGGAACTGCTCGAAATCTTCTTCGCGCATACCATCAGCCCCGTGGCCATAGCCGTGACCACCACCATCGTCTACGCCATCGTGGCGGCCACGCTGAGCCCCTGGATGGCGTTGGCGCTGATCGTCTCCCATCTGATCATCGGCATCATTGTGCCGCGCTTCTTCGCCACCGGCGTGCGCAATCTGGGCCCCGCCATCCGTGGCGCGGCCGGCGAACTCGACAACGTGATGCTCGACGACATGCGCGGTCTCGACGAGATCATCCGATTCGGTCGGGGTGAAGATCGTGCGCAGGCCATCGAAGATCGCACGCGCGCGCTATGGCGTGACCATGCCAAACTCAGCCGTGTCAACGGCCGGTTCGCCGGTGTCGGCGGATTGCTGGTTGCATTGCTTACCTCGGCGGCTGCCGGCATCGCCATCAATCTTGCCGGCGTGAACCTCTACGATATCCCGGCGCTGGTCGCCGCCTTCGCGCTGCTCGCCAGCTCGTTCGGGCCGACGCTGGCGCTCGCCGCCCTGCCCGCGAACCTCACCCAGACCTTCGCCTCCGCCCGTCGTCTGTTCGGTCTGATGGACGAAGCGCCGGCCGTGGTGGAAACTGGCACTGCGAACTCGGATTATGAGGGCATGCGCCTTGACCGCGTCACCTTCGCGTACCCGGGGGAGGGGAGCGAGGCGATTCTCGCCGACTTCTCGCTCGATGTGCCGCAGCACGGCATCCTCGGTATCCAAGGCCCGTCCGGCCGGGGCAAGTCCACTATGCTGAAGCTGCTGATGCGCTATTGGGATCCGCAGCGCGGCCAAGTGACGCTGTCCGGCACGCCGCTACCGCAAATCGATGTGCATGCCCGCCGCCGTATTCAGGCCATGATGAGTCAGGAGACCCACCTGTTCGACGGCACGATTCGAGAGAATCTGCTTATCGCCTTGCCTGAATCGGAGATTCGCAATGGGGGAGCGGCCGGTGTTCTTGACGCCCGACTCCGCGAAGCCCTCGCCAAGGCATCCGTGCTCGACCTGATCGATTCCCTGCCGGATGGGCTCGACACCCAGGTGGGCGAGCTGGGCGACCGACTGTCTGAAGGCGAACGCCAGCGCATCGGCTTGGCCCGTGTATTCCTGCGCAATGCCGACTTGGTGCTCTTCGACGAGCCGACCAGTCGTCTGGATGCCTTGAATGAAGCCATCATTCTGCGTTCCATTCATGAGCTGTCCAAGAGCGAGCAGAATGCGGATAAGGGGCAAGACGTGGCTGTGGTGCTGGTCTCTCACCGTGAATCCGCCATGCGCGTTGCCGATGCGGTGCTGAATCTGTAAAGTCGCACAGTCACAGGCCGCAATACTCTGCAATACAGGATTTCCTTATATATCAGCCTCTGATAAGGGCATCCAGAGAGTCGAGGGCCGCGTCGATGGCCTGAGCCTCGCGGTCGTCATCCGTCTCGGCGAAGGAATGCTCGCTGTAGGAATCCTCGTCGGCACTGGGCAACAACACTCCGCGAGGCGTATCGGCACTGTGCGCGTGCTCAATAGAGGCCATATGTGCCGGCTGCACGGCATTTGTCTGCTTGCGGTTTCGATTCGCGTCATTCGCGGAATCAACGGCATCTGCGGCATCAACGCTATCTGTATCATCCGCACCACTGCGCGTAGTCGGCCGATTTGCCAGCGTGAATGGATCGTCGGGCAGTGAATCGGCCAAGGCCGCGACTGCTGCGCTGGCCGCTGCCTCGGCCGCCGCGCCGTCCAGCATCGCACCATCCGCAGAGTCAGTCACGGAGCCATCCACAGAGCCATCCGCAGGGCCGTTCGCAGAGCCGTCCGTATACTCACCGTCGTGCCGTCTACTGGATGACTTACCAACCAGAACAGCGCCCCTCGTACGCCGCATAAGCGACGGCACGTTCTCATCCGTCGTAACTTCCGAGACGGTCGCTGCCGTGTCTTCTTCTGCAGCCATATTCGCCGCTGCCTTGGCGGCTTCCTCGGCAGCGCGCTGCGCCTCCAGCCGTTCTGCCTCGGCCCTTTTGGCGGTCTCTATGGCGAAAATCTTCTGCTGTGCCGCAGCGCGAGCCCGCTCAGCCGCATCCATAATGCCCAATGCCTGCTGACGTTCGTTTTCAATACGACGCAGCGTGGCTTCCGCGTGGCGGATATTCGCATCAGCCGTGCTCAGCGCGTATTTTGCGTAGGCCAAATCGGTTTTCGGCTGCCATAGATGCTCGATTTCCTCCAGCGTGCGTCCCATTGTCTCCGGCACCAACGCCACGATGCCGAACAGGCAAATCAGATCCAGAACCGCGAAAATCGCGAACGATATGCCGCCGCCCAATCCATCGATCATCATCGGCGTGAATTGTGCGATGATCCAGTTGGCGAACAGCAGACACATCACACACAATCCGGTGGCGCGACCGCGCAGATACGTGGGGAAGAGCTCGGGAATCACAATCCAGGGAATCGGTCCCATCGAAAAGGCGAACGATATGGTGAACGCCATGACGAATATAAGCGTCAGCAGCGAATTGCCCATGAAATACGAGCCCGAAATGCATAGCGCGAACACGCACATCATGCCGGTGCCTATTTCCATAAGACGTTTACGGCCGAACGTGTCGATCAGGTACATGCCTACCACGGTGGCCACCAGCTCCACGCCGCCTACGCTGGCGGCCGCGAGGAACTGAGTGTCCCCGGCGAACCCGAGATCCGAGAACATCACCGGCCCATAGTAGGAGATGGCGTTCATGCCGATGAACTGGTTGAACACGGCGAGAAAGATGCCGATGACGAGTGCCCGTCGCAGGCCTGGACGGAACAAATCATGGAATTCGTGCGACATCTCGGTTTCCAGTTTGACCGAGGCTTGGATGTCATCGGTGCGCAGGCGTGCGCGTTCGGTGCCGAGGATGTGCTCGAGCACCGCGAAACCTTCATCGGTTCTGCCTATCTGAATGAGGAATCGTGGGCTTTCCGGTGCCCTCCGCATAGCCAGCAGGAAGGTGGCGGCCGGAATCGCGCCTAATCCCAGCATCCAGCGCCATCCAGTGGCGATATCCCAGTCGTTTGATCCGTGGGAGGCGATGATGTAGTTGATGACGTTGGTCAGGAAGATACCGCAAACCGCAAGCAGCTGATAAGAGAAGGCGAGCAGACCACGGATGTTGGCCGGAGCCGATTCGGTGATGTATGTGACGGCCAGCGCGGCGGTCAGGCCGATGCCGTAGCCGCCGGCCACGCGCGCCACGATAAGCGCTATGGGACCTATCGTCAGCGCACTCCATACAGCCGCAACGAGGAAGAACGCGCCGCCGATAATAAGGATACGTTTTCTGCCGAATCGGTCGGAAAGGAATCCGGCGGTGGCCGCTCCGATGACGGCACCGAGCATGATGGAGGAGATGACGAGGCCCTCCATGAGAGTACTGAGCCCGTATCTGGCGTGCAGGAATTCGATGGCACCGGAGATGGAGACGGTGTCGTAGCCGTACAGTAATCCGGCAAGACCCGCACTCAAAGTCAGTCCGAATATATATTTACCTGATCCGCGGGTGCGTATGGCTGTCCCTAAAGGATTGGGCTGCTTGGAAGCAGTCCGAAACAGTCCCGCCATGTGCTCTTCCTCTCAATACAGCTATGGGGGGTGCCTGTTCATACTAGTCAGATTCTTGTCATATGGCGTTGAATATCTACAAATGTGGGCACTAGTGAGGCGGCTGAGTGGTGGAATCGCGCCGTGGTGTGTGGGTGTTGGGGACTCACGAGCATGCTGCGCGTTATTTGGTGGTGTGCTGAGAGTCGGGACCTACTCACGTTGGGGGAGGGGATGAAGAGCCTCTGAGACAAGTCGCTGTTCGACTGGAGATTTGCTCACGTGGAAAGCATGGAAAAGGCGAAAAAAATCAGGCGTGTCGGGTGATTTGACAAATTGGTACACAGGTGTATCATCTTAGGTATTGGTACACGGGTGTACCAAAGAAAACACCCCAAGGAAAGGTGGCCAGAGGAGACTTCGCAAGCGGCCAAACGAATTGAAATCCAACGTAGCAGTCGATTCGTTTTTGGCAATCGGAAGGCAGTCAAAGACAGCCGGAAGATAACCGAGAAGTAACCGGACGAAAACCGGAAGCCAGTCGGAAGAAAGCCAACCACCCGCAAGTCAACTCCAATGGTCCAGAAGGAGATAACATGCGCAACACCAAGAAGGTCATCGCAGCAACGGCCGCCGTGGCCACGCTCGTCGGTCTCGCCGCCTGTGGCAGCAGCAGCGACAACAGCGCCAACAAGGGTGACGCCGACAAGGCCGAACTCGTGTTCTGGGGCTGGGATTCCGGCAACTCCATGAAGGAAATCCTTGCCGACTTCGAGAAGGCCAACCCCGGCATCACCGTCAAGTTCAACAACACCGGCACCGCCGAGAAGACTTCCACCGCGCTCTCCAACGCCATCGCCGCAGGCAACGGCGCCCCTGACGTCGTGATGCTCGAAGATCCGACCGTCACCCAGTTCGCCGTCACCGAGGGCCTCGTGGACCTGAGCGAATTCGGCGCCGACAAACTCGCCGATGACTTCGCCGCCGGCCCGTGGAACAAGCTCCAGTACAACAACAAGCCGTACGCTCTGCCGATTGATTCCGGCCCCGAAATGTTCTTCTACAACAAGGCAGTGTTCGACAAGGCCGGCGTGGACGGCGAGTCCATCAAGACCTGGGACGACTACTACGAGGCCGCCAAGAAGATCCGTGCCACCGGCTCCTACATCACCAATCTGGCCGGTACCTCCAACGACTATCAGCCGTTCACCGCCCAGATCTGGCAGGCCGGTGCCCAGCCGTGGAAGGTCGATGGCGAGAACATCACCATCAACATGACCAAGGACGAGGGCATGCAGCGCTATATCCAATTCGTCCAGAAGCTCATCGACGAAGACCTCGTGGACACCAAGACCCCGAACTGGTCCGACGATTGGAACCGCGAGCTCAACGATGGCACCCTCGCCTCCCTGACCATCGGCGCTTGGATGCCGATCAACCTCATGGGCGGCGCCCCCGATCAGGCTGGCAACTGGCGTGTCGCCCAGCTGCCGCAGTGGGAGGAAGGCAAGGAAGTCTCCGCCGAAGACGGTGGCTCTGCACTTGCCGTCACCTCGCAGTCCAAGAACCAGGCCGCTGCCTACAAGCTCGTTGAGTACATGACTTATGGCGAGGGCGCTCAGACCATGGCCGACACTGGTACCTTCCCGGCCCTGAAGAAGATCCTCCAGTCCGACTCCTTCACCGACCCGACCGCCGAGTCCCACAAGAAGACCAACGACTACTTCGGTGGTCAGAACGTCAACGAAGTCCTTTCCGCCGCGGCTCAGCGATCGACCGAGAAGTTCCAGTACCTGCCGTACAACCCGTACGCCCAGAACGCTTACGGCGACGAAGTCTCCAAGGCTTACTCCGGCGACATCACCCTGGAGAAGGCGCTTGAAAACTATGCCAACAAGCTCGCCGAGCAAGGCAAGCAGCAGGGCTACAACGTCACCGTCAAGTGACGCAACCGATCTATTGCCGGTACATCCGGCACTGACCAACAATCAAAACCTGCGGCTAGGCCACTCTCCTTCCGCCTAGCCGCCCGATCTCCCAAAGCGGGGATGCTCCCCAGTGTCCCCGCTTTGCCATGCCCTCACCTGACGTGACCGTTCCAATCGAGCGAACCCTCTGTTAGCGGGCGCAGCACAGCAATCCGTATCCCAAGAAAGCAATCGATTATGTCCGATCAAACAATGGCCGCAGCCCCGCAGCCAACGGTGGGAATCCTGCCTGAGGAGGCGGATCTGCACACGGCCGAGGCCCGCGTCAACAAGCACAAGGCCGACTGGCGCGGCTGGAAGTTCATGTGGCCGTTCGCCGTGGTGTTCGTCTTCGTGTTCATCATCCCGATTGTGTACGCCATTTACATCTCCTTCTTCAAGAAGCAGATGGTCGGCGGCACCAAGTTCGTCGGCTTCGAGAACTACGCCCGACTGATTCAGGATCCGCAGTTCTGGAGCTCGGTGGGCCGCGTCACTATCTTCACCGTATTCCAGGTGCCGATCATGCTGTTTCTGGCCGCAGCCATGGCCCTCGCTTTGGATTCGATGAAGCTGCATGGCACCAAGTTCTTCCGCATCTCCACATTCCTGCCCTATGCGGTGCCCGCAGTGGTCTCCACCATGATTTGGGGTTTCGTGTATGGCGCCAAATACGGTCTGGTCGGCTCCCTCAACGACTTCCTCGGCACCAACATCGATGTGCTCAACCCCGACGTGCTGCTTGCATCCATCGCGAACATCAACACGTGGGAATACGCCGGCTACAACATGCTGATCTTCTACAGCTCCCTGAGCACCATTCCGCACAGCCTGTATGAGGCCGCCAGCATCGACGGCGCTTCGGAGTGGCAGATTGTTAAGAAGATCAAGCTGCCGGAGCTGAAGGGCTCGCTGGCCATCACGGTGATCTTCTCGATCATCGGCAGCTTCCAGCTGTTCAACGAGCCGAGCATTTTGCAGAACATGGTTCCGGGCAACGCGATCACCACGTACTACACGCCGAACATGTACGCCTACAACCTGAGCTTCACCGGCAATCAGAGCAACTATGCCGCAGCTCTGGCCATCGTGATGGCCATCATCACCATGGCCATTGCGTATGTCGTCCAGCTTAAGAGTATGAAGGAGCAGATGAAGTAATTATGAGCACTGCAACCATGACTTCAACAACAACCATGACCCTGGCCGATCTCAAGGCTCAGGAAAAGGCCGCCAAGAAGGCCGAGAAGGAGCGTCAGAAGCGCATCGACGCCGACGAGAAGGCCGAGCGCAAGCGCGCCGCCAAAACCGGTTTCTCCAACCCGGCGAACCCGACCCGCTCGATGGCCCTGACCATCGTGTGCGCGATTTTCGCGGTCTACTGCCTCTTCCCGTTTGTCTACTTGATGATCAACGCCACGAAGACGCAGGCCGATTTCACCTCGACGTTCGGTCTGGGGTTCGGCAAGACGTTCGCTTTGTTCGACAACATCGCGACCGTGTTCTCCTATCAGGACGGGATCTTCGCGCGCTGGCTGTTCAACACGATCCTGTACGTGGTGGTCGGCGCCGGCGGCGCGACCCTCCTGGCGATCATGGGCGGCTACGCATTGGCGAAGTTCCGCTTCCCGGGCCGCAACGCGGTGTTCGTGGTCATCATCGGCGCGATCAGCGTGCCGGGCATCGCTTTGGCGGTCCCCCAGTTCCTCCTGTTCGCCAAATTGGGTTTGACGAACACCCCGTGGGCCATGATTATACCGAGTTTGATCAGCCCGTTCGGCCTGTACCTGATGTGGATCTTCAGCGAGCAGGCCGTGCCCCAGGAGCTGCTGGAGGCCGCCCGCGTGGACGGCGCCTCCGAGTTCCGCACGTTCTGGCAGATCAGCCTCCCGTTGTTGGCTCCGGGCATCGTGACGACGGCCCTGTTCACGATCGTGGCGACGTGGAACAACTACTTCCTGCCGTTGATCATGCTCAAGGACGCGGACTGGTACCCGCTGACCATCGGCCTGAACCAGTGGAAGGACCAGGCGAGCACGGCCGGCGGCCAGGCGATCCAGAACCTGGTGATCACGGGCTCCCTGATCACGATCATCCCCTTGGTCATCGCGTTCTTGTGCCTGCAGAAGTACTGGCAGTCCGGCCTGGCCGCAGGCGCCGTCAAGGAGTGAGCGTACTTTGGCTCCCTTCTGGTGGAGGGAGCCGAGATAAAGGCATAACCACTAACAGAAGGAGGCACCTATGCAGATATTCGCATTGTTGAGAATTGTGCAGGTGCCTCCTTGTGTGTCTGTGCAACGTGAGGAATTTATTCCCGTAGACGCAGATTATCGATAAAATTCAATAAAGGAACTGAATCATCATGGAACGTAAAGAGTTCAAGTGGCCGCAGCCTCTTGCGGGCAACGAGCCCCGCATCTGGTACGGCGGCGACTACAACCCCGACCAGTGGCCGGAGGAAGTCTGGGACGAAGACATCGAGCTTATGCAGCAGGCCGGCGTCAACCTCGTCTCCGTAGCCATCTTCTCCTGGGCCAAGCTTGAGCCCGAAGAAGGCGTGTACGACTTCGATTGGCTCGATCGCGTCATCGACAAGCTCGGCAAGGCCGGCATCGCCGTCGACCTGGCCTCCGCCACCGCATCGCCGCCGATGTGGCTCACCCAGAAGCACCCCGAGGTGCTGTGGCGCGACGAGTACGGCCACGTATGCTGGCCGGGCGCGCGCGAGCACTGGCGTCCCACCAGCCCGGTCTTCCGCGAGTACGCGCTCAACCTGTGCCGCAGAATGGCCGAGCACTACAAGGACAACCCCTATGTGGTCTCTTGGCATGTGAGCAACGAGTACGGCTGCCACAACCGCTTCGACTATTCCGAAGACGCCGAGCGCGCCTTCCAGAAGTGGTGCGAGAAGAAGTACGGCACCATCGACGCTGTCAACGACGCCTGGGGCACCGCCTTCTGGGCGCAGCGCATGAACAATTTCTCCGAGATCATCCCGCCGCGCTTCATCGGCGATGGCAACTTCATGAATCCGGGCAAACTGCTTGACTGGAAGCGCTTCAGCTCCGACGCCCTGCTCGACTTTTACAAGGCCGAGCGCGATGCCCTGCTCGAGATCGCCCCCAAGCCGCAGACCACCAACTTCATGGTCTCCGCCGGCGGTACCGGCATCGATTACGACAAGTGGGGTTACGACGTGGACTTCGTGTCCAACGATCACTACTTCACGCCTGGCGAAGCCCACTTCGACGAGCTGGCTTACTCGGCCTCCCTGTGCGACGGCATCGCCCGCAAGAATCCGTGGTTCCTCATGGAGCACTCCAGCTCCGCCGTCAATTGGCGCCCAATCAACTATCGCGTCGAACCCGGCGAATTGGTGCGCGACTCCCTGGCCCACTTGGCCATGGGCTCCGACGCCATCTGCTACTTCCAGTGGCGCCAGTCCAAGGCCGGTGCCGAGAAGTGGCACTCTTCGATGGTTCCTCACGCGGGCCCCGACTCCCAGATCTTCCGCGATGTGTGCGAGCTGGGTGCCGACCTCAACAAGCTTGCTGACGAGGGCCTGCTGAGCACCAAGCTGGTCAAGTCCAAGGTCGCCGTCGTCTTCGATTACGAGTCCCAGTGGGCTACGGAACACACCGCCACGCCTACTCAGGAGGTGCGCCATTGGACCGAGCCGCTCGCGTGGTTCCGCGCGCTGGCGGACAACGGTCTGACCGCAGACGTGGTGCCGGTTCGCGGCCCTTGGGACGAGTACGAAGCCGTCGTGCTGCCGAGCCTGACCATCCTGTCCGAAGAGACCACGCGCCGCGTGCGCGAGTATGTGGCGAACGGCGGCAAGCTGTTCGTGACCTACTACACCGGTCTGGTGGACGACAAGGATCACGTCTGGCTGGGTGGCTACCCCGGTTCCATCCGTGACGTGGTGGGTGTGCGCGTTGAGGAATTCGCCCCGATGGGCAACGACTTCCCCGGTGCCATGGACCACCTTGACTTGGACAACGGAACCGTGGCGCACGATTTCGCCGACGTGATCACCTCCGTGGCCGATACCGCTCACGTGGTCGCCTCCTTCAAGGCAGATAAGTGGACCGGTTTCGACGGCGCTCCCGCCATCACCGTCAACGACTTCGGCGACGGCAAGGCCGCATACGTCGGTGCCCGTCTCGGCCGTGAGGGTTTGGCCAAGAGCCTGCCCGTGCTGCTGGAGGAACTCGGCATCGAGACTTCGGCTGAGGACGATCGCGGTGAAGTGCTGCGCGTCGAGCGTGCGGACGAAACTGGCGAGAACCACTTCGTGTTCCTGTTCAACCGCACCCACGATGTTGCGGTCGTGGACGTGGAAGGCGAACCGTTGGTCGCCTCGCTGGCCCAGGTCAACGAGTCCGAGCACACGGCCGCCATCCAGCCCAACGGCGTACTCGTCGTCAAGCTGTAAAACCGCGCATAGCGCCTAATTACCCAACGGCTCCCTTGCTGCTCATCGTAGCAGGGGAGTCGTTTTCGTATCTCCAGCAAAGTCGGGTAGGGTGGTCACCGTGCGAGGCAAAAACAGAGTGACGATGGCGGACGTGGCCCATGAGGCCGGTGTTTCGGTAGCCTCGGTGTCTAATTTTCTGAACAAACAGCCATATATGAGCGAGGCGATGGCCGCGCGTATTGCGGAAGCCATCGACAGGCTCGGATACAAAGTCAACTCGTCGGCCAGAAACCTGCGTTCCGGGCGTACCCGGTTGCTCAAGCTGGTTATTCCCGATCTGCGGCAGGTGTACTTCTCCGAACTCGCCGAGGATATTCTGGCCGAGGCCCGGCAACATGGCTACGGCGTCATCGTGGAATCCACCACTAACAATCGTGCCCGCGAGCTGGAAAGCATCGCATCGATGGGCACGCACAGCGCGGACGGGCTCATCTTAAGCCCTCTGATGATGACGGTTGACGATATCGCGGCTTTGGATGGCGATTACCCGCTCGTACTGTTGGGTGAACGTTTGTTCGGCGTCAACGCGCCGCACGTAGTGATTCGCAATCGCGAAGGGGCCGCCGCCGCGACTTATCACCTGCTTGATGCCGGTTGCCGCCGCATCGCCGTAGTCGGTGCCGTGCCCCACCCCGAGCACGATTTCTCGTCGGGCTCCATCCGCACCCACGGATATCGTGAGGCGCTGGCCGCGCGCGACATCCCCTGTGATGACAGTCTGCTTATCGAAACCCAAGGCTGGGGGAGCGCCGACGGTTTGGCCGCGGTGGACACCATGCTGGAGAGTGGCCTGCAATTCGATGCCGTGTTCGCTTTGAATGACTTGCTGGCGTGGGGCGTGCTGCGTGAACTGCGCGAACGCGGCGTTGCCGTGCCGGATGATGTTCGCGTTATCGGCTTCGATGACGTGGAGGAATCGGCCTACATGGTGCCGTCTCTTTCCACCGTTAACCCCGGCAGGGAAGCCATCGCCCGACTGGCCGTCGAATCCATCATCCAACAGGTCGAATCCGGCAGTCGCGCTCCTGCCCAAACCATCGAGGCCCCCTATAGCCTCTCCCTGCGCGAGTCCTCGCCGGCGTTGGCCTGCGCCTGATGAATCCATGGTTCGAAATATCCGAAGTGAATGACAAGGCCCGTCAATCGTATGGTGATTGACGGGCCCTGGTCGTATTGGACTTGACTGTACTTGGTACGGGCGTGACTCTCCGTCTTTTAGCCGTGGAATTCCACGCTGATCCAGGAGATGGCGGGAAGCGTTGCCGTGCAGGTGCCGGTGGCGTTCATCGCAATGTCGAGCGGTTGCGGCGTGACGGCTTCGGGCGCTTCGGCGGTGTTGGTGCGGTACGGATCGTCCTCATGCAACAGTTGCGCCTTGCCGAGCGCGAGCGTGCCGAGACCGGGCAGGCCGGGCAGCCCGGAAAGGTCGATGGTGAGCGTGTGCGGGGTGTTGGCGTCGCGGTTGACGGCAAGCAGCAGACCGGTGCGGGCCTGTTCATCCCACGTGACTACCGCGTCGATGGCCGGCACGTCGCCGTATGCCTCGGTATGGATGGTGGGGGAGCTGATGGCCGGAGCGTAGGCCTGGCCGCGCGCGTGAAGGGCGGCTTCGGCGAACGGGTAGAACGTGGTCTGCCGCCATGCCGGGCCGTGTTCCTCGGCCATGATGGGGGCGATGACGTTGACCAGCTGGGCGCGCGAGGCGGAACGCACGCGATCGCAGTGCTTGAGCAGGGTGATCATCAGGGAACCTTCGACCACCGCGTCGGCCGCGGTGTAGATGTCTTCCAGCAAATGTGGAGACTTGGGCCATGGCTCGTGGTGCAAACCCTGCGCGGCCTCCGCCTTCCACTGGTCTTCCTGCTCGTTCCACTTGTCCGAATACCATACGCCCCATTCGTCGAAGGACAGGGCGATGTCTTTGGTGCCGTTGTTGGCTTCGCGCGCCTGATCGGCCGCGTCCGAGACGGTGGCGATGAACTTGGTCATGTCTTCGGAAGAGGCCAGGAAGTCCTGCATGGAGGCGGCGGCCCGGGTTTTATGGCCGCGGTCGAAGTAGTAGGCATGGCAGGAGACGAAGTCGAGATTCTCGTAAGCCTTGGTGAGCACGGTCTTCTCCCACGTGCCGAAGGTCGGCATATAGGCACCCGAGGAACCGCAGGCCACGAGTTCGAGACCGGACTCGGCGAGCTTCATGGCGTGGGCCACCTTATCCACCGCGCCGGCATATTCTTCCGGGCTCATGTGGCCCACCTGCCACGGGCCGTCCATTTCGTTGCCGATGCACCACATCTTGATATCCATCGGCTCCTCGATGCCGTTGGCCACGCGCTGATCCGCCCAAGCGGTGCCGGGCGCGCCGTTGACATACTCGAGCTCGTCGAGCGCGGCTTTCAGCCCCCGGGTGCCCATGTTGACGGCAAGCATGATTTCGGTGCCGGCTTTCTGGCTCCAGCGGTAGAAGTCGTCGATGCCCATCTCGTTGGTTTCGGTGCAATGCCAGGCCAGGTCGCGGCGCATGGGGCGATTCTCGCGTGGACCGATGCCGTCTTCCCAGTTGTAGTTGGATACGAAATTGCCGCCGGGGTAGCGCACGCAGGTGACGCCCAGCTCCTTGACCAGGTCAAGCACGTCTTGGCGGAAGCCGTTTTCGTCGGCGGTGGGATGGCTGGGCTCGTAGATGCCGCCGTAGACGCAGCGGCCCAGATGTTCTACGAATGAGCCGAACAGACGCGGGGGAACGTCGGCTACCGGAGTGGCGTCGGCGTTGAGGGCGATGCTGGCGTCCGGCGTGGTTGCGTTGCCAGTTGTGGAGACGTTACTGGCCGTGGTGCCGGCGGCGGTCGGCGCCGGGCTGCTTTCCTGCTTGTCGGGATGGGTGGTTTCGGCGGAATACTGGCTGTTGTGAGTGGTCATGAGCGGGATGCATCTCCTTCGGTTTGCGGTTAGTCACCATGGTGCGACGTGTCGTGTTTGCGTAAACATAAAACATGTGGTACCGTTTCTTAAAACGATACAAGGCTTGGAACAAAACGCCAAGTCCCGTCGTTTCCCATAACAAGGAAGGAAAGAACGATGAAGTTCGGCAAGAAGACGATTGCCCTGATTGGTGCTGTGGCCATGCTCTCCTCTGTAGCTGCCTGCGGTTCCACTTCTGCCGGGGATGGCGGAAGCACCGGCTCCTCTGATAAGAAGGTCGAGCTGACCGTGTGGTCCTGGGATTCCACACTGCCTCGTACGGTCAAGGGATTCGAGGCCAAGAACCCGAACGTTAAGGGGAAGGTGACCAACGCCGGCACCAACAAGGACGAGTACAACGCACTGTCCAACGCCATCGAGGCAGGCTCCGGTGCTCCGGACATCGCCCAGATCGAATACTACGCACTGCCCGAATACGTGATTCGCGGCCACCTCGAGAACCTTTCCGATCTCGGTGCCTCCGATTTCAAGGACTTCTACACCCCGGGCACGTGGTCCTCGGTGAACATCAATGACGGCGTCTACGCCCTGCCGATGGATTCCGGCCCGATGGCCTGGTTCTACAACAAGGGCGTCT
>OOCN01001610.1_pt1 | contig 14175 bp, 15 predicted proteins | sample 1671361 | NCBI WGS metagenome assembly OOCN01 (sample SAMN06348149, study PRJEB24527) | human gut metagenome | biome: human gut; feature: ankylosing spondylitis patient; material: feces | host: Homo sapiens | place: China | collected 2015-10
TGAGAGGCCTCTGTCTTAACCGCTTGACCAACGGGCCATACGTCCATTTTGCATCAGGTGTTCGCACCCGACTTGGCTATTTTAGCATACCGGGTGCCCTTTGTCAACAGCAAATTTTGATTTTATTGAAAAAATAAAAATTCCCGCCGCCCCGGAACGGCGACAGACGCCGCGCCCGCTGCCGTTCTATGCGGCCTTTTATAAAGGAACGATAAAATGGTGAAACCTGAATTCGGATAGTTGACAATGTGGTAAAATGTGGTACTCTTAGGGTGCAAAAAAGCTTTTGAGGAGGGCTTATAATATGGCTATGAAAATAGATCGTCGTGCGTTTTTAAAGACTTCTGCCGCAATGGCAGTGGCAGTATCCATGACCGGACTGCTGGGCGGCTGCAGTGATGGTGCTATTGGCACGGATTTCGGCCTGTTCCAGGCAACGGCAGTCAAAGCTTTGGGTAAAACCAACGGCGTCGACTTTGGCGGCACAGCGGAAGCCGGATGGGAAGGCTACATCAACGTCTGGGTGCGTATCAAGGATACCTCCGGCGACAAAAAGCCCCGGCCGATTCCTGCAAAGGGCTATTTCTCCCTGAAGATCAATGGACAGTCGGTCAACAATTATACTGATGGCGATCTGCTGGAAAACGGTGGGAAGATCAATCTGTCGAAGGGTCAGTTCAAAGAGGGCTGGATGCATTTTACGCTGAAAGAAGACCAGAAAGATCTGTACGAAGCTGTCGTGGCCAAGAAGGCCGATGTTACTTTTACGATCTCGAGCGGGTTCGTAACGGAGATTTATACACTGGATTATACGACCAGCACTTTTGTAAAGCAGACCGTCTGATACCGCAGAACAAAGTTTTCTGAGTGATACCCGATACAGGAGGTGCATTGCTATGATCGACCGCAGAACATTTCTCAAGCTCAGTGCCGGGGCGCTGGTGCTGACCGCCGCAGGGGCTTTGACCGGCTGCGGAGGGATGAATGACCGTCCGAAGGTGACGATCGACGGAGTGGTGTTTATGTGCGAAGCTCCAGTTATAACCGGTGGCAGCGGCTATGTTATGCGCTATTGTCCGCTGTTCGCGATTCAGAATGATACCGGCGAGCGGGTAATATTGGAGCCGGAAGATATTACTGGCACCTTTACGGATATGGAAAATAATATGTATCCACTGGAATTTGTTTGCAAAAAACTGACAGTGGAGCCGCATAGTTATGAGGAATATGGCAATTCGTTGAAGTTCTGTCTGGAAAGTGAAAATCGGGTTCCCGCAGAATACAGCAATGGTACGTTCATCCTGCGGGTGACCTATCATGATCAAACTGCCGTATTCCGTTACGATGGAAAAACTGTTACCCCCAGCAAAGAATAAGATTCGGACAACATTTTGCCGCCGGGCACTTCTGGAAACAGGAGTGCCCGGCGGCTTTTTGTTTTGCGCCGCGTTACTTGTTCTTTACATTGGGGCTGGCATTGTGCACAAAGTTTTACGCACTTTTTGCACGTCCATGGTCGCAGCAAGGGGGGCAAAGCGGTAGAATAAGGCCGTTCCCAAGGAAAACACAAAAAGACAGTGCCGGGCGGGCGCCCGGGTTTTTAATGGAGGAAAATCTATCATGAAAAAGATCTCTCGTCGTTCGTTCCTGACCGTTTGCGGTGCAGCTGCTGCGGCTGCTGCCCTGACTGCCTGCGGCGGCTCTGCTTCTTCCGCATCCGGCACCGCTGCTTCTGCTTCCGCCACCGCTTCTTCTGCTGCGGAGAGCGCAGCCGGCACCCTGAGCGGCAACGTTGCGACCGGCGGTTCTACTTCCATGAAGAACGTCATCGCCGCCCTGACCGAGGGCTTTGCCGAGGTCGAGCCGGGCGTCACCGTCAGCTACGACCCCACCGGTTCCGGCGCAGGCATCACCGGCGCTACCGACAAGACGCTGGACATCGGCCTGTCCTCCCGCGCCCTGAAGGACGATGAGAAGTCCGCTGTGGACGGCACCATCGTGGCGCTGGACGGTATCGCCATCGTTGTGAACAAGGACAGCAAGGTCGCTGACCTGACCGTGGAGCAGCTCAAGAAGATGTTCACCGGCGAGATCACCAACTGGAAGGATGTCGGCGGCGACGATGGCGAGATCGTTCTGGTGGGCCGTGAGGCCGGTTCCGGCACCCGCGATGGCTTTGAGAGCATCGTGGACGTGAAGGACAGCTGCAAGTACGCACAGGAGCTGACCGCTACCGGCGCTGTCATCAGCGCTGTGGAGGCCAATCCTCTGGCCATCGGCTACGCTTCCCTGTCCGCTGTGGGCGACACCGTTGCCATGGTCACTGTGGAGGGTGTGGAGTGCAGCGAGGATACCGTCAAGGACGGCAGCTACAAGATCCAGCGTCCCTTCGTGTTCGTCACCAACAAGAGCGTGACCCTGTCGGAGCAGGCACAGGCCTTTGTGGACTTTGCCACCAGCAAGGACGCTGCCGACCTCATCCGCACCGCAGGCGCTGTGCCGGTGAACGAGTAATTACCGGGTGGTTTGCCGGGGAAAGCTCCCCGGTGAACCGCCCGTCCCGCATCTGAACAAGAGTACTGCCGCGTCGGGCTGCCGTTTCTGCGGGCCGACGCGGCTTTTATAAAGGATTTCAGCTATGAACAAAAAATCCTATCTGAGCCGGGTGCGGCTGCCCCGCACCCCCGCCGAATGGCTGGAAGCGGTGATGAACTTCATCTTCTTCCTGTGCGGTATGCTGGCGGTGGGCTGCGTGGTGCTTATCTCGGTGTACATGGTGATCTCCGGCGTGCCGGCCATCCACAAGATCGGCCTGTTCCAATTCCTGTTCGGCACAAAGTGGGCCTCCACGGCAGCCCAGCCGCTGTTCGGCATCCTGCCCTTTATCCTGTCCAGCATCTACGGCACGCTGGGCGCTGCCATCATCGGTGTGCCCATCGGCCTGCTGACGGCGGTGTTCCTCTCCAAGGCCGCCGACCCTAAGCTGCGCACCGTGGTGGTCACCGCCATCGAGCTGCTGTCCGGCATCCCCAGCGTGGTGTTCGGCCTGCTGGGCATGCAGGTGCTGGTGCCCGCCGTGGCAAAGACCTTCGGCAAGGCTTCCGGTGCCTGCCTGCTGAGCGCAATCGTGGTGCTTTCCATCATGATCTTGCCCAGCATCGTGTCCGTGTCGGTCACGGCACTGAACGCCGTGCCGCCGGAGTATGAGCAGGGCAGTCTGGCACTGGGTGCCACCGACACCGAAACGTGGTTCAAGATCAGCATTCCGGCAGCCAAAAGCGGCATTGCCGCAGGCATTGTGTTGGGCATCGGCCGTGCCATCGGCGAGGCCATGGCGGTGATGATGGTGGCAGGCAACAGCCCCAACATGCCGGACAGTCCCTTCCGCAGCGTCACCTTCCTGACCACCGCCATCGCCAAGGAGATGAGCTATGCCGGCGGTCTGCAGCGGCAGGCGCTGTTCAGCATCGCGCTGGTGCTGTTCGTCTTTATCATGATCATCAATGTTGTGCTGAACGTTGTGCTGAAGGGAGGAAGCCGGGATGAATAAGGGCCTTTCGCCTTCCCGTCAGATGTGGAACCGGGTCATGACCGCACTGGTCTGGGCCAGCGCCGTGCTGGTGATGGTGCTGGTGGCCGGTATCATCGGCATGGTGCTGGTGCGGGGCATCCCCCACATCAGCTGGAAGTTCCTTTCTACCACTGCCAGCGTGCTGAAAAAGACCGACGGCATCCTGCCTGCCATCCTCAACACACTGTATGTCATTGTGCTGACATTACTGATCGTACTGCCGCTGGGCGTAGGCGCGGCGGTCTACCTGACCGAGTACGCCTCCAACCGGCGGCTCATCGAGGTCATTGAGTTCACCAACGAAACGCTGGCGGGCATCCCCAGCATCATCTACGGTCTGGTGGGCATGCTGGTGTTCAGTCAGGCGCTGGGCTTCCAGACCTGTCTGCTGTCCGGTTCGCTCACGCTGGTGGTCATGAACCTGCCCACCATCATCCGCACCACGCAGGAATCCCTCAAGACGGTGCCGCAGGGCTACCGTGAGGGTGCCATGGGCTTGGGTGCAGGCAAGTGGCACATCATCCGCACCATCGTGCTGCCCTGCAGCATCGACGGCATCGTGACCGGCTGCATTCTGGCTGTGGGCCGCATCGTGGGCGAAAGTGCCGCCCTGCTCTTCACCGCCGGTGCCGCAGAGGTCATTGCCAAGAGCGTGGCCAAAGCCTACACCTCCAACGGTGCCACCCTGTCGGTGCTGCTGTACCTGCGTGCCTTTGAGGACGGCGATTTCGCTTCGGCCTGGGGCATCGGTGCGGTGCTGCTGGTGCTGGTGCTGGCCATCAACCTTGCGGCGCGGCTGGCAAAGACCAAGCTGAAACAGAAGCAGTAAAAAGAGAAGAAACCCTCTCAGTCATTGCTGCGCAATGCCAGCTCCCCCGAGGGGGGAGCTCTTGCGGAGTGAGCCGAAAGTGGAAAAAGCTCCCCTTTCGGGGGAGCTGGCACGCCGTCAGGCGTGACTGAGAGGGTTCGTTCCAATTCAACAATGAGGTACTCTATGGAAAACACGAACATGCCGGTGATATCGGCAAAAGACCTGAACCTCTGGTACGGCGACTTCAAGGCGCTGAAAGGCATCTCGCTGGATGTGGGTGAGCGGGAGATCACCGCGCTCATCGGCCCTTCCGGCTGCGGCAAGTCCACCTTTTTAAAGACCCTCAACCGCATGAACGACCTTGTGCCGAATGTGCGCATCGAGGGTGATGTGCGGCTGAAGGGCGAGGACATCTTTGCCCGGGAAATGCAGCTGACCGACCTGCGCCGCCGGGTGGGCATGGTGTTCCAGAAGGCCAATCCCTTCCCCATGAGCATTTACGACAACATCACCTACGGCCCCAAGCTGCACGGCGTGCGCAATAAGGCTGAGCTGGACGAGCTGGTGGAAAGCAGCCTGCGGGGCGCGGCCCTGTGGGACGAGGTGAAGGACCGCCTGAAAAAGAGCGCGCTGGGCCTTTCCGGCGGACAGCAGCAGCGTCTGTGCATCGCACGCGCACTGGCGGTGAAGCCCGAAGTGCTGCTGATGGACGAGCCCACCAGTGCTCTGGACCCCGGCTCCACCATGAAGGTGGAGGAGCTGATGAGTGAGCTGAAGAAGAACTACACGGTGGTCATCGTTACCCACAACATGCAGCAGGCGGCCCGTATCAGCGACCGCACCGCCTTCTTCCTGCTGGGCGAGCTGGTGGAAGTGGGCCCCACGGCGCAGATCTTCAGCGCACCGCAGGATAAACGCACCGAGGACTACATTTCCGGTCGGTTCGGTTAAAGGAGGAAACAGCTATGAGTATCCGTAAACAGTACGACACCGATCTGGAATCGCTGAAAAATTCGCTGGCCGAAATGGGCCGCAGCTCTGCCGATGCCGTGGAGAACGCTCTGGAAGCGCTCTGCGTTGCTGATGCCGATGCAGCTGCGGCCATCGTGAAGGGGGATGCCCGCATCAACAATATGGAGCGGGATATCGAGCACCGCTGCATGACGTTGCTGCTGCGTCAGCAGCCGGTGGCAGGCGATCTGCGCCGCATCTCCACCGCTATGAAGGTGGTCACGGACATTGAGCGCATCGGTGACCATGCCGCCGACATCGCCGAGATCATCCCCCACCTTGTCACCGTCCGCAAAGAGGGCGACGCGGCGGTAAGTCAGGCCATTGCTATGGGCAAAAAGGCCCACCAGATGATCCTGGATGCCCTCGATGCCCTGACGGCAGAGGACGAAAATGCCGCCCGCAGGGTGATCACCGCAGACGACGCGGTGGATTACGACTTCAACGCCATCAAGCATCAGCTGGCGCAGGAGATCGCCGAAGGTCCCGGCAAGGTGGATGCAGCGCTGGACCTGCTGATGGTCATCAAGTATCTGGAGCGCATCGGCGACCACGCCGTGAATGTGGCCGAGTGGGTGCAGTTCGTGCGTACCGGCCGCTATAAGGACGAGAGCATGTTCTGAGCATTTCCCTTCCTCATTTTTGAGGGTTCGTGTTTTCTTTATTTCTCCTGAAAAAGGCCGTTTCTGCCCGGTGCGGAAGCGGTCTTTTTCTGTAAGACGGAAACCCTCTCAGGCTCACTGCGTTCGCCAGCTCCCCCGAAGGGGGGAGCTTTTAAGCATCTACCGGTTCGTGCCGATAAAGCTCCCCCTTCGGGGGAGCTGGCACGCCGTCAGGCGTGACTGAGTGGGGTCTGACTCCTACAACGAAAAATAATAAAAATTTTTTAGCTTTCTGCAATATTCCGGCAGGCCGGTTCGTATCTGAGGTGTAGGGCGGCAGGAGCCGCCATTCCCTGTGCGGCGGGCGTCCGACATCCCCCAGTCCCCGCCCGCCGCACCCTTTACGGAGGAAACGCAGATGACACAGACGAATCTTATCCTGCCGGAAGTCAGGGCCGGAACGGTCAGCCGCGAAGCACTGGTGCAGGCGGCACTCAAAGAGATCACCCAGAATTACCGCGAAGCAAGCCTTTCCAACGTGGCACGGGAGTACGGCGTTTCGCTGGCATATGTCAGCGAGTGCGTGCGTGCCCAGACCGGACGCACCTATAAGGAATTGCTGCAAAAGCACCGTATTGAGACCGCTGCCCGCCTGCTGCGCCGCAGCGACATGAACATCCAGCAGATCATTTCTCTGGTGGGATACGAGAACACCAGCTATTTCTACCGCCTGTTCCACGAGCGGTATGGTCTCAGCCCGCGGGAATACCGGCTGGTGCGCACCGGCCATGGCCGCGCCAGCGCATAAGGTACTTACTCTAAAAGCAGGGACTGCTGCACATCGTTTTAGCCGAAAGTGCAGCAGCCCCTGCTTTTTGCCGTTTTGGAGCATTTTAAGGTACTTTGGTGCGGGAACTGGATTTTTATGGTAATTTGTAGTATAATAAGAACAATTCTCAAAGTGCTGTGCCGGACCGAGCGCAGCGCAGAAAAGACGAGGTGGAATGAATGTTTCGTGGAGCAGTGAGAGGGGATCTGCCCCAGATCCTGAAGATCTACGCCCATGCACGTGCAGTCATGAAGGCATCCGGCAACCCGACCCAATGGGGGGATAATTTCCCGCCGCAGGAGCTGCTGGAGGAGGATATCGACTCGAACCGGTTGTTCCTCTATGTGGTCAACGGCCAGATCGAGGCCGTGTTTGCCTTTATTCTGGGGGCAGACCCCACCTACGCCGCCATTGAGGACGGCCAGTGGCTGGACGATACCCTGCCCTATGGCACGGTGCACCGTCTGGCATCGGCCGGAAAGCACAAGGGCGTGGCATCGGCAGTGCTGGACTGGAGCATGGAGCACTGCCAGAGCCTGCGTGCCGACACCCACGCCGACAACAAGATCATGCAGCATCTGCTGGAAAAGAACGGCTTTACCCGCTGCGGTGTCATCCATGTGGCAGACGGCTCACCCCGCTTTGCCTACCAGAAGCTTGCCCCCACCCAGCCGCTGCGCTGAAAACAGAATACACCCCCAAAGAGTCCCGGTCTGCGGATGCAGAGCCTGCCATGCAGGACTGCGCACGCAGGCTTTTTTGTTTGCCCCCGCCCGCTCCGCCCTGCGCTGCTCGACGGTGACGGAGAGAACAAAGCCGCGAATGGCCAAACCTGTCCTTGCTACAAATACAGATCGACAGAAAACCCCCATGGGCACCGACCTGAATGCAAATTTATGAACGAAAAATGTCTGAAAACGCTTTCATTTCTCTGCCGTGTGTGCTATAATAACACCCGTCCTTGTGTAAGAGACAGGAAGCTGTACGCCATTGGAGTACAATAGGAAAGAGGAGTGTCTATATGAAAACGTTGAACAAGGCAGTTGCCCGCTACAACGGCATCAGCCTGATCGTTCGCATTCTGATCGGTCTGATCATCGGTGCGGTGCTGGCTCTGGTGGCCCCCGGTGCAGGCTGGGTGGGTGAACTGGGCAGCCTGTTCGTTGGCGCACTGAAGGGCATCGCCCCGGTGCTGGTGTTCGTGATCGTGGCAAGTGCTCTGGCACAGGGCTCTTCCAAGCTGGACCGCCGCTTCGGCACGGTCATCTGGCTGTACATGCTCACCACCTTTCTGGCTGCGGCCATCGCAGTGGTGACCAGCTTTATGTTCCCGGTCACGGTCGTGCTGGCAGACGCTGCCCAGTCGGACGTGGTGCCGCAGGGTCTGGGCGAAGTGATGGGCACTCTGCTCACCAACTTTGTGGCAAACCCCGTCAGTGCCATCATGAGCGGCAACTACATCGGCATCCTGTTCTGGGCCTGCATGTTCGGCGTGGCCATGAAGAAGATCGGCTCTGACACCACCAAGACCTTTATGGCAAACACCGCCGATGCGGTCTCCCAGATCGTGCGCTGGATCATCAATCTGGCACCCTTCGGCATCATGGGTCTGGTGTACACCAACGTTTCCGGCAACGGCCTGGCCATCTTTACCCAGTACGGCAAGCTGCTGGCCCTGCTGGTGGGCACCATGCTGTTCATGGCCCTCATCGTCTCCCCCTTCATCATGTTTATCTATCTGGGCTGCAACCCCTATCCGCTGGTGTTCCGCTGCCTGCGTGAGTCCGGCCTGACCGCCTTCTTCACCCGCAGCTCCGCCGCCAACATCCCCGTGAACATGGCTCTGTGCGAAAAGCTGGGTCTGGACAAGGATATGTACTCCGTCTCCATCCCGCTGGGCGCTACCATCAACATGGACGGTGCCGCCATCACCATCACCATCATGACGCTGGCCGCTGCCAACACCTTGGGCATTCAGGTGTCTCTGCCTGCAGCCATCGTGCTGAGCGCCATGAGCGCTCTGGGTGCCTGCGGAGCTTCCGGCGTGGCCGGCGGTTCCCTGCTGCTGATCCCCATGGCCTGCTCCCTGTTCGGCATCTCCAACGATGTCGCCATGCAGATGGTGGGTGTCGGCTTCATCATCGGCGTGGTGCAGGACTCTGTGGAGACTGCCCTGAACTCTGCCGGTGACGTGGAGTTCGCTGCCACCGCCGAGTATCATCAGTGGAGCAAGCAGGGCAAGCCCCTGCCGGAGTTCCTGACCGGTAAGAAGAACTGAAAAATTTAAAAATATAGAAAAGGGCTGTTGCCAAAAACTCCCTCAGTCACGGCTTCGCCGCGCCAGCTCCCTCACGGAGGGAGCCTGACATGACGGTAAGCTGTGAAGCCTCCCTCATTGAGGGAGGTGGCATCGCGTAAGCGATGTCGGAAGGAGTTTGGCAACAGCCCTTTTTGACCCTCTCAGTCAACGCCGTTGGCGTTGCCAGCTCCCCCGAAGGGGGAGCTTTTTCGTGTTTTCCGTAAGAAGCAAAAAACCTCTCCCTTTCGGGAGAGGTGGCACAGCGTCAGCTGTGACGGAGAGGGTTCAGTCAATGAACTTTGCCTTCTGCAGAGCAATCAGGATCAGCGGGATGAGCACCAGCTGAGCTACGATGCCCGGCACGGCGGTGAGCAGCGCACCGGACAAAAACGCGCTGAACGGGAAGCTGGAACCGGTCAGGCCGGCCAGCACAAAGCGTACTGCACCCCAGACCAAACGTCCCGCCACCATGGCGGTAACGAGAGAAGCGTACATCATGGGCACGGTGTGCTTCACCTTGCGCCAGAGCACGCCGGACACAAGGCCGTAGGCGGCCAGCTCAAAGGCCATGGCAATGGCGATGGGGAACATGGGCGGCATGCCGAACAGCACCGACCGCACCAGCGGAGCAATGAAGCCCACGGCAAGGCCCCATGGGCCGCCCAGCACAAAGCCGCACAGCAGAACGGGAAAGTGCATCGGGCACAGCATGTTGCCCACCTGCGGCACATGGCCGGTGATCATGGGCAGCACAAAGGCCAGTGCAAGGAACAGTGCAGCCAGCACGAGGCTGCGGGTGGTGGAATGGGGGTTCGTTTTCATAAAATGCTTCCTCCTTTGGACAGACAAAAAAGGGGTCTGCCCGGCTTACAAGCCAACGGCAGACCCCTTCGTGGTGTCTATAGCAGCAAAAATAAGATGGCAGAACGCAAAGGCCCCCTGTGGGCTTTGCGCTGCACCGCTGCGTAAGCGCAGCGGTGGATAAAATGCTCCATCAGGATGGAGAACACGGGCTTCTGTCCGCACACCCGGCTTCGTACCGGAATCTGTGAAAAATATAGCAGATGCCTCTGGCTTTGTCAAGATACGGCAAAAAGCCTGCAATTTGACCAAAAAGCGGGAAATTTCCATGAATATTTCCCCGCGTGTGTACATTTTGCATGAAGAAGCTTGACCTTTTTGCATAGAATAGCTAATATAAACTTGAAAAAGAGCGCGCTGCGGGCAGCAGGACTGCACCGGCGCTGACGAAAGGCTTTTTTGAACATGTGCAAATCTGAGGTTCATACGGGAGGACCATCATGACAAATGCAGAAAAACTTACCCTGGCAAAGCACGCCTGTCACATCCGCATGGGCGTGATCGAGGGCACGCACAGCGCAAAGTGCGGTCATCCGGGCGGCAGTCTGGATATCGCCGAGCTGCTGAGCTACCTCTATTTCGTGGAAATGAACATTGACCCGAAGGACCCCAAGATGGCCGACCGCGACCGTCTGGTGCTGTCCAAGGGCCATGCAGCACCGGCACTGTATGCAGCGCTGGCAGAGCGCGGCTATTTCCCGGTGGAAGACCTTAAGACCCTGCGTAAGATCGGCAGCTATCTGCAGGGCCACCCCAACATGAACGAGACCCCGGGCGTGGATATGTCCACCGGCAGTCTGGGTCAGGGCATCTCTGCCGCCTGCGGCATGGCACTGGGTGCCAAGCACGCCGGCAAGCCCATCAACGTCTACACCATCGTGGGCGACGGCGAGGTGGAAGAGGGCGAGTGCTGGGAAGCCTTCATGTTTGCCGCACACTACGGCCTTTCCAACCTGTGCGTTGTGCTGGACCGCAACCATCTGCAGATCGACGGCACCACCGAGACCGTGATGAACAGCGCCCCGCTGGAAGAGAAGCTGAAGGCCTTCAACTTCAATGTTGTCACCATCGACGGCCACGACTACGACCAGATCGAAGCCGCCATGCAGGCGTTCCATGCAGAGACTGCAAAGCCCACCTGCATCATCATGGACACCACAAAGGGCAAGGGCGTTTCCTATATGACCAACTCTGTGGACTGGCACGGCAAGGGCCCCAACGATGACGAGTACAAGATCGCAATTGAGGAACTGAACGCCGCATACGCCGCGCTGGAGCAGGAGGAAAACTAAGATGGCAGATGTGAAGAAGATCGCTACCCGTGAAAGCTACGGCAACACCCTGAAGGAGCTGGCCGCCGAAGGCCACGAGGATCTGGTGGTGCTGGACGCAGACCTTGCTGCTGCCACCAAGACCGGTATGTTCCGCAAGGCTTACCCGGATCGTCATTTTGACTGCGGCATTGCCGAGGAAAACATGATGGGCGTGGCTGCGGGCCTGTCCACCATGGGCTACGTGCCCTTTGTTTCCAGCTTTGCCATGTTCGCCGCCGGCCGTGCCTTTGAGCAGGTGCGCAACTCCATTGGCTATCCCCACCTGAACGTGAAGATCGGTGCCACCCACGGCGGCATCTCGGTGGGCGAGGACGGCGCTTCCCATCAGTGCTGCGAGGACTTTGCCCTCATGCGCAGCATCCCCGGCATGACCGTGATCTGCCCGGCAGACGATGTGGAGGCCCGCGCCGCTGTGCGTGCTGCCTACGCAATGGAAGGCCCCGTCTATCTGCGCTTTGGCCGTTTGGCTGTGCCTGTGTTCCACGATGCCGAGAACTATCACTTCGAGATCGGCAAGGGTGAGCAGATCACTGAGGGCAGCGACATTGCCATCATCGCCACCGGCCTGATGGTCAACGAAGCCCGCATGGCTGCGGAGCAGCTGGCCGCTGAGGGCATCCACGCCCGGGTCATCAACATCCACACCATCAAGCCTCTGGACGAGGAGATCGTCCTCAAGGCTGCAAAGGAGTGCGGCAAGGTCATCACCGCCGAGGAGCACAACGTCATCGGCGGTCTGGGCGAGGCCGTCTGCGCCGTGCTGAGCGAAAAGCTGCCCACCCCTGTGCGCCGTGTGGGCGTGCAGGACGTGTTCGGCTGCTCCGGCCCTGCATGGGACCTGCTGCGTGAGTACGGTCTGGATGCCGCTACCATCTGCAAGACTGCCCACGAAATGCTGGGCAAATAAAGCTGTCCGGAATATTATAAGAGCTGAAGGGCTGCTGCACGTTCGTTCAAAACGAGGTGCAGCAGCCCCTTTTTGCGTTCATTCTTCGCCCAGCAGCTTTGCACGGCTGGCGTATACAGCGGTGAATACCTCCCGCAGCCGTTGGATCTCGGGACGCGGGTCGTCCCGCAGGGTCAGCAGACAGGTGTCCGGCAATGGCAGCTGCAGCGGCAGGTACCATGCCGCCGGAAAGGCCGGGTATTTCATCGGGCACAAAAACATGCCGCGCCCGGCAAGCAGATCGTTGTAAACACACTCGTAGTTTTCCACCATGTGCCAGCTTGGTGCGGAAAACGGCAGGCCGGGCTGAACAACGGCAAGATCTACCATTTCCTGATACAGCGGCTCATAAAACAGCTGCTGCCCGGCAAGATCGGCCAGCGCCAGAGTGCTGCGCCCTGTGAGCGGGTGCTCCGGCGATACGATCAGGTAAAAGGTGTTGTGCAGGATGGGGGTGCGCTCGATCTCCGGCTGCAGCGGCCCAAAGGGCAGATAGAGGGCTGCGTCTGCCTCGCTGCAGAGCATTTCGTGGGGGTTGCGTGACACGGGCCGAGTGTCCACCGCAAACTCATATCCCGGCAGTGCGGCGTGCAGCCGTGCCATCAGGATGGGATAAATGGGGTCACGCTGCAGCAGCACCGGCGGCAGGCGCAGGGTCAGCGTGCGCCGCCGGGCAAAGCCCTTCAGCGCGGTGCGGGCGTTCAGGATGCTGCGATAGATCCCCTCCGCCTGCGGCACAAAGGCCCGGCCTGCTTCAGTCAGCGCCACGCGGGTGGTGCTGCGCTCAAACAGGGACAGATCCAGCTCCTTTTCCAGACTGCGGATCTGGTAGCTGAGGGCGGGCTGGGTGCAGTACAGCTCCCGGGCGGCTGTGGTAAAATTCAGGGTCCGACTCACGGTGAGAAAACACAGCAGCTGGTGGTCGTTCATCCGAAAAAAGCTCCTTTCTGTGCAGGGGAAGATCCGTCTGCTCTCAGTATAGCATGGTGGAAGATAGTTATAAACACTTTTTATTAGGATGGCAAAATTTTTTTGTTTCCCTTTTACTTCGTTATATTTTATACTAAGTGCGGCGCGGGAAAAACTCCCGCAGAGACGAAGAGAAATTGATGAGAAGAAAGAGGAAATCCAAATGGAAAAGATCTCCCGCAAAGGCTTTTTGAAGGTCGCCGCCGCTGCCGCCATGAGCGGTGTCACCGCCGGTGCACTGGCTGCCTGCAACTCCGCAGCTTCTTCCAGCACCGCCGCTACCGGCGATGCTATCTACACCGCCGGCACCTACACCGGCACGGCCACCGGCATCGGTGAGGTGAAGGTGACCATGACCTTCAGCGAGACCGCCATCACCGAGGTGGTCATCGATGCTTCCAACGAGACCGAGAGCATCGGCGGCGTGGCCGCACCCACCCTGCAGGAGGCCATCATGGCCGCACAGGGTACCGAGATCGACAACATCTCCGGCGCTACCGTCACCACCAATGCCGTCAAGAAGGCGGCTGCCAGCTGCATCGAGCAGGCCATGGGCGTAAAGACCGAGACCCCCGCCGCAGAGCAGACCGCCGACACCGGCGAGGACTGGCTGGGTGAGGAGCCGGATGTGCAGGCCTCTGAAACGCAGGACTTTGATGTGGTCATCATCGGTGCCGGTCTGTCCGGCATCTGCGCCGCCCGCGCCGCCGCCGAGGAGGGCGCAAAGGTGGCTATCGTGGAGAAGAGCGCCTCCTTCAACTGCCGCAGCGGCGAGTATGCCCTGCTGAACGGCAGCCTGAACAAGCGCTGGGGCCGCGAGAACATCGTGGACGAGGATGTGGTGGTCAACCGCCTGATGCGCGAGTGCACCTACCGCAACAAGCGCTCCATCCTGAAAAAGTGGGCCAGCCATGCACACGAGGTCATGGATTGGTTCATCGA
>OOCN01001616.1_pt1 | contig 14119 bp, 13 predicted proteins | sample 1671361 | NCBI WGS metagenome assembly OOCN01 (sample SAMN06348149, study PRJEB24527) | human gut metagenome | biome: human gut; feature: ankylosing spondylitis patient; material: feces | host: Homo sapiens | place: China | collected 2015-10
TTTATCGCACCTGAGTTAATCATTCAGGCGAAGCAGATGGACTTATTAACCTACCTGAGAAATTATGAACCGTATGAGCTGGTTAAGTTTTCAGGTAACACCTATTGCACCAGAACCCACGATAGTTTGAAGATTTCAAACGGGAAATGGATATGGTGGTCGAGAGGTATCGGTGGCAGGAGTGCTTTGGATTATCTGATTAAGGTTAAAGGTTACAGCTTCCTTGAAGCGGTGGAAACCATTATCGGACACACAGCGATTCAGGCTCCGGTCTATGAAAAGCCACAGCCAAAAGAGGAAAATAAACCACTTCTTCTCCCTGAAAAATGTGCTTCCAACAGAGTGATTACAGAGTATCTTTTCGGGAGAGGAATAGATTTTGAAATCATCAATTACTGTATCTCTAATGACCTTATCTTTGAGAGCCTGCCGTATCACAATGTTGTGTTTGTAGGCTATGACGAGAAGAAAGAACCGAAATATGCAGCCTACCGTTCCACGAATAAGCGTAGGATTATGGGCGATTGCAGTGACAGTAAAAAAGATTATTCTTTTCGGCTTGGTAAGGAAAACTTGGAGGAAGTACACCTCTTTGAGTGTGCCATAGACCTGTTATCCTATGCCACGCTTGCGAAGCTGAACGGGCAGGATTGGAAAGAAATGAGCTTTGTTTCGCTGTCCGGGGTGTATTCTCCGGCAAAGAAAATTGAGGACAGTAAAGTGCCGATTGCACTGGAAAAGTATCTTGGCAGTAACCCATCTGTCAGGAAAATCCGTATCCATTTTGACAATGATATAGCGGGCAGAAAGGCAGCACAGACCTTAAAAACCATTCTGCCGGATAAGTATGAAATCGTTGATGAGCCACCAAAAGCAGGTAAGGACTTCAACGATTTTCTTTGTATGCGGATGGGCATTTACAATAAAAAAACACACGAAAGGAATGAAGAACGATGAATGATTCTAAGATTAAAGTTCTCTTGGTAGAACCGGAAAAGTACCCGAAGGAAATTGTAATCGACGACAGTCTGGAAGCAATGCAGGAGGTTGTCGGCGGGGATATTGAGGAATATATGCCCTATGACGATGACGTTGCAATCATCTGTAATGAGGAAGGAAAGATGAGAGGACTTCCGCTTAACCGTGCAGTTTATGTGCAGGACAATGATAAGAAAGAGATGGTAGATATTATCTGCGGCAAATTCTTTATCTGTTATGCACCGCCTGAGAGTGAGAGTTTTCAGAGCTTGCCGGACGATATGATGAAGAAATACAAGGAACAGTTCAAGTATCCCGAACGCTTTTCTAAGGAAGTGGGCGGCAATATCGTGGCTGAACCTTTTAAGCCGAAATCAAAGGATTATGAGAGATAGTAGACCGAGAACGGGGCAACCCGGAGGAGATGTTTATTCTTAGCGAGCAGACCATTTGGATAAACACAGTTTCCCAAACGGTAAAAGGCTCGTTAGGGGTTGCCCCTAATACCCCGTGAGAAAGGAGAACTTGATTTGAGAGAGTTATTACTTATCGCCGCTGGGACACTGCTCGGCAGTTGTCTTGGCGTTACGATGATGTGCTTATTCCAGATTAACAAAGATTGCAGAGTAAAGAGAAAGGAAGATACTGATTATGAGAAAGAGAAACATTCAGAAGATTGTCCGCTTTAACCGCAAGGAAGCACAGGATTTGGCAGCTAAGGCAAAGAAGGCTTGTCTTTCCGAAGCAGGACTTATCCGTTTACTTATCAGAGGTTACGAACCGAAAGAGAAACCCGATGACCGTTTCTATGATGTGATGAGGGAACTTTCCTCTATCGGTAATAACATCAATCAGCTTGCTGCCAAAGCGAATACACTTGGTTTCATTGACGCACCTATGCTGAAGAATGAAGCTGCAAAGTGGAATAAGTTCCAGTCAGAGATTGAGAGGACATATCTTCGTCCAAATCAGAGCGAAATGAAATGGCAGTAACAAAGTTGTGGTCGGTAACAGAAAGGCTCGGTCAGGTCATTGACTATGCAACCAATCCCGAAAAGACTTCTGCAAATATCAAAAGGGAGTTTTCACCGGAACAGTATCAGGCTCTTGCTGATGTTATTGCTTATGCAAAGGATGAAGAAAAAACAGAGCGAGAATTTTATGTTGAGGGTATCAACTGTAATGTGGCGATTGCCCGTGACCAGTTCATAACGGTTAAGGAGCAGTACCAAAAGACAGAAGGTATCCAAGCCTATCACGGATATTTGAGTTTCAAGGAAACAGATATATCTCCTGAGATGGCACAGAAAATCGGAATGGAATTTGCAAATGAAGTGTGGGGTAAAAGATTTCAGGTTGTTGTGACAACCCATCTGAATACAAAGCACCTGCACTGCCATTTTGTCATCAACTCTATTTCTTTCGTCGATGGTAAACATTTGTGGGGCGAGGAAAAAGCGTGGTTCAAATTCCGAAAAGTTGCAGACAGAATTTGTGAGAAGTACGGACTTTACTATGACCCGAATCCGAACCGCAGTAAGCAGTCGGATTATCTGACGATGAAAGAAAAGGCAGGTATGCCGACACGCTACTCGGTTGCAAAAGAAGCCATTGATTATGCTATCGACCATAGCAAGACCCTGAAAGAATTTCAGTTTGCTCTCAAGGAAATGGGATATGCCTATAACCTGAGTCCAAGCCGAAAATACTGGACGGTCATTCCAAAGGGATACGATAAGCCGATACGACTGAAAAATCTCGGAGCAGATTATACCAATGACCGGATTGTAGAGCGTATCAAAGAAAATCGTGACAGATGGGCAGAGATTGAGCCGTTCCAGAGGGCGACTTATAAACCAAGACAGTACCGTATGCAGACCAGAGGGCAGAAACTGAAAAAGAAAGGCGGACTTTATGGGCTGTATTTGTATTACTGTTACAGACTCGGTTATCTGCCAAAGTATAAGAAACAGAATAACGCAAGGCTTCATTATCTTTTGAAAGATGATTTGATGAAGCTCGATAAGATTACTGATGAAGTAAGGCTGCTCGGACGAGAAAATATTTCCACGGACGAACAGCTTTTTTCATATAAGACTTCCTTAGAGGAGCGGATGAAAAATCTGATTGCCGGAAGAACACATCTCCGAAAAAAGATAAGAACAAATATTGATGATGGTCAGCTTCAGGCGGCAAAAGATGAAATCGCTTCTATCAATGGAGAATTGAAGAAACTCCGACGGGAAGTAAAACTCTGCGAGGATATTGCGGAGAGGTCAAAGGTTATGGAAGAAAACCTTGAGCATATCGAAACAGAGGAACAAAAACAGCAGAGAAAGGAGAAATCACGCTATGAACAACGGTGGTGACGCAGCAGAGCAGGTCGTTAGGCTTTCGCTTGAAGGATTTGAAGTTGCTGCAAGATTAAGCGGTTCGGCGGCGAAGAATATCGCATTGCTTTTGGTATCGGTTCTGAAGCAGGAACAAAAGACGAAGGGCAAAGCAAGGCTTACCAATATGATTAAGTCAGGCAAGGAGCTGAAAGTCTTTTCCATTCCGCAAAAGGATTTGAAGAAGTTTACCGAACAGGCAAAACGCTATGGCGTTCTTTATTGTGTCCTCAGAGATAAGAACACAAAGGGAGAGAACGCTCCGGTAGATATTATTGCAAGAGCAGAGGACGCTTCTAAAATTCAGCGTATCGTTGAAAGATTTGAACTTGGCAAGGTGGATAAGGCTTCGATTGTCAGCGAAGCAGAGAAGGCTATCGCAGACCGTGAAGCGGTTGAGAAAGAAAAGCCGACCAAATCCAAGAGTGAAATCATTATGGAAGAAGCAGTCAGAAATCCAATGCAGAAAGAGGAGCGAGCAAACGCAAACCCCTCAGTCGCCAAAACAGACAAAAGCCCTCTGTCAAGGCAAAACTCAGAGCCGGTAGAAACGCAATCTGATAAGGGTGTTGCAAAGCCAGTGGAAAAGCCATCGGTCAAAGAGAAACTTGACCGTTACAAGGCACAGGCAAAACAGCAAAAAGAAGCAGAGCGTAAAGAGCCGGAGGTTAAGAAAGACGGCAAGAAGCCGCAGCAGAAAAACGGTCAGACGGTACACCGTCAGCCGAAGAAGAAACCCAAAACAAAAGAGAGGTAATTCACTATGACAAATGATTTCAAACCCGCAAAGGCTGGCGGTAATCAGCCGAGATTATCCAAAGAGGAGTATGCGGAAAAGAAGCGAGCAGAAAAAGAAAAGGTCTATCAGATGATTGATGATGCTGCCCGTGAGATTGTGAGTGACCCTGAGAAGTTCAAGAACTTTCTTGATACGCAGAGTCGAATGGACAGATATTCCGCAGCAAATGCTCTCCTTATTTACAGTCAGTATCCGCAGGCGACACAGCTTAAAGATTTTGATGATTGGGGTAAGGACAATGTGAAGATTACCAAAGGGGCAAAGAGTATTTCTATTCTTGAACCAGTGGAATACACAAGAGCAGATGGTTCTCCGGGTATTTCCTACAATGTCAAAAAGGTATTTGATGTTACGCAGACAAATGGAAGAAAAGCTCCGGCAGTATCAGCAAACCGTGACCCGAAAGCACTTATCACGACAATGCTTGATGTATCTCCGGTGGAGGTTGCGGCAACCGATGAACTTCCGTATCCGAATATGGCAGCTTTCTATAATAATGAAAAGCAGACCTTGTATGTGAAGCGTAATGTGGGCGACAGCGTAGCAGTTGCTCAGTGTGTCGCTCAGGAACTCGGACACGCACAGCTTTCCATCAACAGCGAAAGTTACAGCCGCAGGGATATGGGATTTCAGGCAGTGTGTATCGGATATATGATTTGCAAGAAGTATGGCGTAGATATACAGAATTTTGCAATTAACCGTATTCCGGAGGGACTGGCTTCCAAAGAGCCGAAAGAAATCCGTGCGGAGCTTTTCAAGACACGAAATGCAATGGCAGAAATTCACAATCATATCTCTGATGAAATGTTCCGCAAGAAGCAGGAGCGTTCAAAGGACTATGAGAGATAACGGAGGGCAGATATGGAAAAAGAAAAACTCTACCACATTGCTTTGGACGATTATGAACACGGTGTTGTCATTCGCTCCTTAAACGATGAGAAAACAAAGTTGATGGAGGAAGGCAAGTCCGCAGACGCAGTAGACGACCTGCTTGTAAAAGTCGGAAATGCCCCATTGAAAAAGTTCAAAGTGATTGAAAGGAAACGCTCAGATGAAGCGAGATAATGACAGGCAGACTGCCATTATTTTATCCATTGTCGGTATCGTTCCGGTCATGTGGCTGGCACTTCTGATTGCACCTTCCATAAGCGGAGGATTGCCGGAGATAGCAGCCAATCTTGCGACACTCTTTGATAATCCATTTTCCATAAAATTATGTGGGGACAGCCTGAAAACTGTCCTCATTTTACTTTTATGCTATGGAATGGGTATCGGGATTTATTTCTCAACAAGAAAGAATTACCGCAGACGAGAGGAACACGGTTCTGCCAAATGGGGCAATGTCAGAGCCATTGATAAAAAGTACCGACAAAAGCCGCTGTCAGAAAATAAGCTGATGACTCAGAATGTGTGCATTGGACTTAATGCCAAGAAGCACAGACGAAATCTGAATACGCTTGTGTGCGGTGGCTCCGGTGCAGGTAAGACAAGATTTTATGCAAAGCCTAATATTATGAACGCTGCAAGAAACAGCTATGTGATATTAGACCCGAAAGGGGAAATCCTGCGAGATACGGGACATCTTCTTGAGAAGAAAGGTTACGAAGTGCGTGTGCTTGATTTGATTTCAATGGAGAAAAGCCATTGTTACAATCCTTTTGTTTATTTGCAGAATGACAATGATGTGCAGAAGCTCGTAACCAATCTTTTTAAGAGTACCACTCCGAAAGGTTCACAGAGTAATGACCCGTTTTGGGATACGGCAGCGTCAATGCTTCTGCTTGCACTTGTATTTTATCTGCATTATGAAGCACCGCCGGAAGAACAGAATTTTGCAATGGTAATGGAAATGCTCAGAGCCGGGGCGATTGAGGACGAGGACGACCCAAGTCCTTCTCCGCTTGATAATCTGTTTTCAGATTTGATGATAGATAATCCTGACCACATTGCTTTGAAGTATTATCACTCTTATCATTCCGGTTCTTCCAAAACATTAAAATCTATACAGATAACCCTTGCAGCAAGGCTTGAAAAGTTTAACTTGGAAAGTCTTGCTGCTCTTACTTCTGCCGATGAACTGGATTTGCAGTCACTCGGAGAGAAAAAGGTGGCTCTGTTTGCACTGATACCGGATAACGACTCCAGTTTCAACTTCTTGGTATCCATTCTTTACACACAGCTCTTTCAGCAGTTGTTTTATGCAGCCGACCATATCCACGGCGGCTGTCTGCCGATGCCTGTTCATTTTATGATGGACGAATTTGCCAATGTTTCACTGCCGGACGACTTCGACAAGATACTGTCGGTTATGCGTTCCCGTGGTGTATCTGTAAGCATCATCTTACAGAACTTGGCACAGCTTAAAGCCTTGTTTGAAAAACAGTGGGAGAGCATTGTGGGTAACTGCGATGAATTTCTTTACCTCGGTGGAAATGAGCAGTCAACCCATAAATATGTGTCGGAGCTGTTGGGCAAGGAAACCATTGATACCAACACGTTCGGAAAGAGTACCGGAAGAAGCGGTAACTATTCCACCAACTATCAGATTAGCGGCAGAGAGTTACTTACCCCTGATGAGGTGCGTATGCTCGATAATCAGTACGCTATTTTATTTATCCGTGGGGAAAGACCCATTATGGATTTTAAATATGACATTATGAAACACCCGAATGTGGCACTTACCACAGACGGAAAGGCAAGTCCTTATAAGCACGGAGAAGTCACAAAAGATATTGCTTCGATTGCCATTTGGGACATTGACCCTGCAACACTTCCTGAAAAGGAAATGGAAGAAACGAACTGGGAACTTCTTTCCGATGAGGAGATGGAAGCTCTGTTCATAAACAATCAAACAAATTAAATTTTGGAGGTATTCAACTATGACTATTTTTAAGAAAAAAGCAACTGACGCTCAGGAAACAAAGAAACTGCCTATGACTGGAAAGGTTAAGAAAGGCTTCCGTGCTTACTGCACAATGGTCATTGTCGGTGCGTTGGCACTTGGAATGACAACGACTGCATTTGCAGCGAATGACCCGCTTACCGTAGTCAACAATCTGTCCGATTTTATCTTCGGACTTATCCGTGCCATCGGTATGATTTTGCTTGGCTTTGGTATCGTGCAGGTCGGTCTTTCACTCAAATCTCACGACCCTTCTCAGAGAGCCAATGGCTTCCTGACTCTTGCGGGCGGTGTCATTATCACTTTTGCGAAAGAAATCCTTACTCTTATCACAGGCTAAGATAAGAGTTACACAGTTATCGAGGGGTGTGCCAAGTTAAGGTACACCCCTTAATTGTAAGGAGGTGCTTTGAATGAGTGATAACTGGGTAGTTCAAAATCTTGAAAATGCCCTTGAAACTTGGAATGAAAAACTGTCGGAAATATGGACGCTCATCACAACTACACCGCAGAACTTTAAGGGCGGGAACATCTGGAAGGTTATCGTTGACATCAACGGTGCAGTTCAGGCTATCGGGCTTGCCTTGCTTGTATTATTCTTCGTGATAGGTATGGTAAAGACCTGCGGAAGTTTTACAGATGTGAAGAAACCGGAACACGCTTTAAAACTCTTTGTCCGTTTTGCACTGGCGAAAGGTGTTATCACATACGGAATGGAACTTATGCTTGCACTATTTAATATCGTGCAGGGTACGATTTCAACCATTATGAATGCTGCCGGATTTGGAACTCCGGAACAGACGACCTTGCCCGCAGAGATGGTAACGACCATAGAGGATTGCGGATTTTTCGAAAGTATCCCCTTGTGGGCGGTAACGCTTATCGGAGGATTATTTATCACGGTGCTGTCGTTTATTCTGATAATGACGGTGTACGGAAGATTTTTCAAACTGTATATGTACACAGCACTTGCACCGATACCGCTTTCCACATTTGCAGGAGAACCTACACAGAATGTCGGCAAGAGTTTTATCAAGAGCTATTGTGCAGTTCTGCTTGAAGGGGCAGTCATTGTACTTGCTTGTATTATTTTCTCTGTATTTGCTTCATCGCCGCCAGTAGTGAATCCTGATGCAGCAGCAGTTACGCAGGTGTGGGCATATATCGGGGAACTGGTATTTAATATGCTCGTTCTTGTCGGTGCAGTGAAAATGTCTGACCGTATTATCCGAGAGATGATGGGACTTTAAGGAGAGATTTTGAGATGAACCAAAGAGATTGTAAGAAATGTGTTTACTATGGCGGTAAACGGAAAGGCAAAGTCTTTTGCCTGAATGATAAATGCGTGAGGGAGAAAGACCGAAACCGCAGGAAAGGAAACAGATATGGAAGTAAAAATTAACCGAGAAATCAGAAATTATACAGAGTCAATGTTTTTTGGACTGTCGCTCAGACAGTTCATTTTTTCTGTTCTCGCTTGTGGCGTTGCGGTAGGACTGTATTTCTTGCTCAGACCGTATGTTGGCACGGAAACCGTATCGTGGGTGTGCATTTTGGGTGCTGCCCCGTTTGCGGCACTTGGATTTGTGAAGTATAACGGTATGACCGCAGAGAAAGCAATTTATGCGTGGATAAAGTCGGAGTTTTTAATGCCGAAGAAGTTGGTATTTCACTCCACCAATGTTTATTACGAACTGATGAAGCCAAGCATTGAACAGAAACAGAAGGAGGTATTGAAGTCAAATGATTAAGACTCTTACGAACCTGTTTAAGCAGGATAAAGAAAAATTTGTTGTACCGAAAGGGGTGCAGGACGTGATTCCCGTGGCAGCTATCTTTGATGATGGCATTTTCAAAGTGGGAAAGGATAAATATTCAAAGACCTACCGCTTTACGGATATTAACTATGCAGTGGCAAGTCGTGAGGATAAGGAAGCGATGTTCCTTGAATATTCCGAACTTCTGAACTCCCTTGATAGTGGTGCAACGACAAAAATCACAATCAATAACCGTCGGCTCAACAGACTGGATTTTGAGCAGACAATCCTTATTCCGACAACCGGAGATAATTTGGACGAATATCGAGAGGAATATAACAAAATGCTTCTTGATAAGGCAACGGGGGCAAACTCTATTGTTCAGGATAAGTATATTACCATTTCCATCAACAAAAAGAGTGTGGAGGACGCAAGAACTTATTTTGCCCGTGTCGGTGCAGATTTGATTGCTCACTTCGGCAGGCTTGGAAGTAAGTGTGTGGAACTGGAAACAGACGAAAGACTTCGTATTTTCCACGACTTCTATCGTGTGGGAGAAGAAAGCTCTTTCCACTTTGATATTAAGGAAACAAGAAAAAAGGGACACGATTTTAAGGATTATATCTGCCCCGACACAATGGAATTTGAAAAGGACTATTTCAAGATGGGAAACCGTTATGGAAGAGTCCTTTTTCTTCGTGAATATGCGTCCTATATCAAAGACAGTATGGTAGCGGAACTTACGGATATGAACAGAAATCTGATGATGTCCATTGATATTGTTCCCGTTCCGACTGATGAAGCAGTAAAAGAAGCAGAGAACCGTCTGCTTGGTGTGGAAACCAATATCACAAACTGGCAGCGTAGGCAGAATGCCAATAATAACTTCTCTGCAACTGTTCCGTATGATATGGAGCAGCAGAAGAAAGAAATGAAAGAGTTCCTCGATGACCTTACAACCCGTGACCAGAGAATGATGTTCGCTGTTATCACGACGGTTATTACAGCAGACAGCAAAGAACAGCTTGAGAATGATACGGAAGGATTGCTTACCACAGCAAGAAAACATCTTTGCCAGTTCGCAACACTGAGATTTCAGCAGGTAGATGGACTCAATACGGTAATGCCGTTTGGAACGAGAAAGATTGATGCGTTCAGAACACTTACCACAGAGAGCCTTTCGGTATTTATTCCATTCAGGGTGCAGGATATTTTCCACGAGAACGGTATCTATTACGGTCAGAATGTTATCAGCAAAAATATGATTATCGCAGACCGTAAGCAGCTTTTGAATGGTAACTCCTTTATTCTCGGTGTATCTGGTGGAGGTAAGTCATTTGCGGCAAAGGGAGAAATCATCAATCAGGTGCTTTCTTCAGATGCGGATATTATCATTATCGACCCTGAACGAGAGTATTCACAGCTTGTCAATGCGATGGGCGGAGAAGTAATCAATATTTCTGCTACTTCCGACAATCACATCAATGCAATGGATATGAATAAGGATTACGGCGACGGTGCAAACCCTGTCATTTTGAAATCTGAGTTCATTATGTCCCTTTGTGAACAGCTCATCGGCGGAACAAATCTCGGAGCGAAGCAGAAGTCTATCATTGACCGTTGTACGGCAAGCGTGTACCGCAGTTATCAGCAGAATGACTATCAGGGACATATACCGACCTTGCAGGATTTCAGGGCAGAACTTTTGCAGCAGGACGAACCAGAAGCAAAGGAACTGGCACTTGCCATTGAACTTTTTACACACGGTTCTTTAAATACCTTTGCAAAGCAGACAAATGTGGATACTAATAACCGCCTTATCTGCTATGACATTCTTGACTTGGGTAAACAGCTTATGCCGATTGGTATGCTTGTTGTCCTCGACTCTATCCTGAACCGTATCACACAGAATCGTGCAAAGGGTAAGAACACCTTTATCTTCATTGATGAGATTTATCTTCTGTTCCAGCACGAATACTCTGCAAACTTCCTCTTTACCTTGTGGAAGCGTGTGAGAAAATACGGTGCATACGCAAGCGGAATCACTCAGAACGTCGATGACCTTTTGCAGAGTCACACAGCGAGAACAATGCTTGCAAACTCAGAGTTTATCATTATGCTGAATCAGGCTTCCACAGACAGGCTTGAGCTTGCAAAACTTCTGAATATTTCCGACCTCCAGATGTCCTATATCACGAATGTGGAAGCAGGACACGGACTTATCAAGGTGGGAAGTTCTCTTGTACCATTTGCAAACAAATTCCCTAAGAACACGAAACTTTATAAACTGATGACGACCAAGCCGGGCGAAGCGTAAGGAGGGATTTACAATGTCTAAAATTCAATTTCGCAATGCTGCACACAGAGATTTTGTATTGGAAAATCTGGATAAGTGCAAAGTCAACGACTGCTATCACAGAGTATTTTTCTATGTGATGGGGATTTCAGAAGAAACGAGAATGAACATCGGAAAGATGTTTGATTTCAAGAGGGATTGTATTATACCGGAAGGTATGCACGGCGGTTGGCAGACAAGTGGCACAGTCAAGGTCTGCCACCTTGCCTTTAATCTCTGGAATGGATTTACGGAAGAAGGCAGGGAAAATCTCTATGCACCGGAGGAACTGTTCTGTTGTGGATATGCTCCGTATTTCATGGAGGGTATCAAGTTGAGGTATCCGGAGTATTGCAGAGATTTGACTCCACCTAAGAGAAACGATATGGAAAGGTAAGAGAAAATGAGCAGAAAAATCTATATTATTATTGCGATGGTGTTTACGGTAGTGTTGTCTGTAAGCACCTTCTTTATTATCCGTAATCACATTGACTCTGCCAAGCAGAATGAAGTCTATGATAACCTTGCGGAGATTGTGCAGGACGAGCCGCCAAAGGAAAATGAGGGCGTGACGTTTTCGGAAGATAAGGACTATCTTGCGGAATATTTTGAACTTTATCGGCAGAATGAGGATATGGTGGGTTGGATAAAGGTTGAGGATACCAATATCAACTATCCGGTCGTGCAGTCTGTAAATGAGCCGAACTTCTACCTGAAGCACAAGTTTGATAAGACCTATTCCGCTTATGGCTGCCCATATGTGCAGGAAAATTGCGATGTGCAGAAACCTTCAGACAACATCATTATTTACGGACACCACATGAATGACGGTTCGATGTTTACGGGACTGATGAAGTACAGAAACAAGAGCTTTTGGGAAGGTCATAAGACTATTACCTTTGATACACTGACGGACAGACACCAGTATGAAGTGATTGCAGTCTTTAAGACAGTCGTTTATACAGACAGCTCCGATAGCTTTAAGTATTATGAGTTTACGGACGCAGAAAATGCGGCAGAGTTTGATGCGTATGTTGCTAAGTGCAAGGAACTTTCTTTGTATGATACCGGAGTATCGGCAGAGTATGGCGACAAGCTGATTTCTCTTTCTACTTGTGAATATTCAAGAAACAATGGCAGGCTTGTTGTTGTCGCTAAGAGAGTGGATTAAACCCCACTCTCTATTATTTTTCGAGAAAGGAGGAAACCGATGGCTGATATAAAAACAAGAGATACAAGCAAAGGTACAATCAAGACCATAAATAAGGCGGCAGTTGCCACGGAGCGAATGAAGAAAGCCTATGTGATGACGAAAGATAAGGCAGAGCATTCCACGAATGCTTCGGAAAATTCCGCAGAGGAATATGCTTCTGATAAAATCGAAGTGGCAACGGATAGGACTGTTCATGAAACAGCATACCGTGCAGATAAGGTCGGCAGATGGGGTGTGCGTGAAACAAGACAGAATTATCAGAAAGCCAAAACGGGAATTGAGAATTTCAAGACCAAGCGTGCAGAGAAACAGCTTCAGAAACAATCGGTCAATCCTGTCGGAAAACAGAGCATCCGAACTCTGGAGCGTACGGAGAAAACAATTAAACAGTCTGCAAGGTCGGCAGGAAATACGACAGTCAAGACCGTATCGAAAGGTGCAACCAATACTGTTCAGAGGTCGGTAAAGACTGCGGAACAAACGGCAAAGACTTCTATTAAGACCACAAAGGAAGCTGCCGTTATAGCACAGAAAACAGCCAAAGCAACACAGAAAGCGGCTCAGGCGGCAAAGAAAGCAGCAAAAGCCACAGTAGATACCGTCAAAGCCACAGCGAAAGCTACTGTTGCGACAGTCAAAGCGATTATTGCAGGGACAAAAGCACTTGTAGCAGCAATCGCAGCAGGCGGTTGGATAGCGGTGCTGATTATTATGATTGTCGTGTTGTTTGGTGCTGCCGTAGCAATGTTTGGAGGAGGAAGTGACAGTAATTCCTATACTCCGGTAAGTGCAGAGGTAGAAGCCTATGAACCCATCATACAGAAATATGCCAAAGAGTACGGCATTCCTGAGTATGTAGAACTTATCAAGGCGGTTATGATGCAGGAAAGCGGCGGCAGAGGACTTGACCCTATGCAGGCAGCAGAAGGAAGTTTCAATACGAAGTATCCGCACGAACCCAATGGAATTAAAGACCCTGAATATTCTATCCAGTGTGGAGTTCAGGAATTGAAAGCGGCTCTTGCTTCGGCAGAAGTGGAAAGTCCGATAGATATGGAGCATATCAAACTTGCCTTGCAAGGCTACAACTTCGGTAATGGGTATATTTCTTGGGCAAAAACAAAGTATGGCGGTTATTCTTATGCCAATGCAGTGGAGTTTTCCACTCAGCAGGCACAAAGGCTTGGTTGGGACAGTTATGGAGATACCCAATATCCGGCTCACGTTTTGAGATACTATCCGTATGGGCGAGCCTTTACTGCCAGAGGTAATCAGGCGATTGTTGAGGTTGCCTTGACACAGCTAGGCAATCAGGGCGGACAACCTTACTGGAGCTGGTACGGCTTTAATAGTCGAGTGGAATGGTGTGCCTGCTTCGTATCTTGGTGTGCTGACCAATGCGGGTATATTGAAAGCGGACTTGTTCCGAAATTTGCAGGTTGCGTGGATGGTGCAAACTGGTTTAAGTCAAATGGAAAATGGCAAGACCGCACTTATGAACCAAAGGTAGGAGATATTATCTTCTTTGATTGGGAAGGCGACGGTACAACAGACCACGTTGGTATCGTAGAGAAGTGTGAGAATGGCACAGTTTATACCGTAGAGGGCAACTCAGGCGACGCCTGCAAGCAAAGACAGTACGCAGTCGGAAGCAGCAATATCTATGGATACGGTATTCCGGCATATTAAAAATTCCAGACGGTGTCTGGAAAATTGAAAAGATGGCTGCTCAGTTGAGTAGCCAT
>OOCN01001640.1_pt1 | contig 13891 bp, 12 predicted proteins | sample 1671361 | NCBI WGS metagenome assembly OOCN01 (sample SAMN06348149, study PRJEB24527) | human gut metagenome | biome: human gut; feature: ankylosing spondylitis patient; material: feces | host: Homo sapiens | place: China | collected 2015-10
CGGGTGACGGGCTGGGAGAGCATCAGGTTCCCCGCCTCGCTGCCCTGCAAAAGGCCGTTTTCCACGGCCCAGGCCACTGCTTCCTCCGCATACGCGCTGGGGATGTTGTCCATGATTGTTTCCTCCTTGGGCCGCCAGCCGGGCCAGCCGGAGACGGCCACCTCCCGTCCGCTCCGCTGGTCCCATCTGGCTCGTGCGGTCCGGGTGTCCACATGGGTGAAGGTCTGATAGACGCCGATCCCACCGTGTCCGCCCAGATAGTATTCCGCTATCTGCCCCACCAGCAGGGGCGAGGCACCGCTCACCTGAATATCCGCCGCCCTGCCCAGCAGGTGCTGGCTGGCTCTGGCACCACCCACCTTCTGATTGTAAGAAGCGGTGCGGTACCCGCTGTTGACGGTCACCGCCCCGCAGGCGGCAGTGCGGATCCGCTCCAGCAGCTCCACCAGATCCGTGTCGATCTTCACCAGGTCTGCCCCGTCCCGGCAGGCGAACTCCCGCACCCGGAAGTGGGGGGACAGCAGCTTGTCCCCCTCCCGGGCAAGGCTGTATGTCCCCACGCTCATTCCCTGGCCCGCTTTTCCGCCTGCGTGCCAAAGTAAAAAGCGATCACCACGGTGAACACGGTCAAGAACTGCTCCGCGGTCACCCGGCCCGTTCCGGCCATGGCAGCAAATACCGCCGTCAGAATCACCGTCACCAGACTCTTCACCGTCAGCAGGCTGGCCAGGCGCTGTGTCAGCAGCTCCATCTCAGTCCTCCTCCGTCAGCACATCGCCCCGCAGGCGGTATCGCTTTCCGGCCATATAGACATAGGCGGTCCCCTGGCCCATGTCCACGTCCACCGTGCGGCCGTTCACCACATGGACCTTTTCCAGGCTGCCCACACCGTGGTCCAGAATGCCCCAGCCGTTGGCCTCGTCCGGCGTCTCTCCCGCCCGGGTCTCCAGCAGCTCCCGGGCGGAGAAGAGATTGCGGGTGGGGTCCAGGGTGAGCCCGCACCCCAGCTCCTTCAGGGCCTTGTTGGCCTCCTCCAGAGTCTTCTCTCCTCTGGTGTAATCGTACAGCACTTCCTCCAGGGTTTTCATCTTATGTACCATCCTCTCTCCGGGTCCTGCCCGGCTCAAATTTTACTGACGCTGTGGGCCGCCTCGCTGCGGACGAAGCCGATATACGCCGTGCGGGCCGTCTCCGCTGCACGCATGGCCTCCTCCACGTCGCCGTTGGTATGTTGACCCGCCAACTTTTTGGCCGTGGTCAGGGACAACGAACAGGTGGCGTACATCAGATCCATAGCCAGCCTGCTCTCCGTAGCCCGGCGCGCCGCCCGGGCCTCTGCCCGCCTGGCACTCTTCCGGGAGCGGTATTCCGCCCCAGCCGCCAGTACGGTAGCCGCCCCGGCGATCAGCGCGCAGAGCACCTCCGTTCCGATCCTGCATCCCTCCTCTCAGATCCAGCGGTAGTGGGGCCGCTCCTCTTGAAACAGCCAGTGCCGCATCCAGTCGAACAGCACGATGGCGGTCCCCGCCAGCACCACCCACAGCAGGGCGTACTTCAGGCACACCTGTCCCCACAGGTTCCCCGGCAGGCGGGAGTAGTCCCAGATGTCCAGCTTCAGCCAGACGTTCAGGATCAGCCCGGCTCCCAGCTCCGCCAAGGTAATGACGCTGCCCCCGATCAGCGCCTGGAGCCACAGGGGCCGCTCCCAGGCCATGTGCTCGTTGGCCAAATCTAGCGGCAGACTCAGCATCGCCGCCAGCAGAAACATGCTCCAGTGGGTGTGCCCCCGCCAGATCAGCTCCACCATGCAGTAGAGATCCCCGCCCATCAGCGATAGGATCAAGGCCTTGTGCCATCTCTTCACGTTCGTGTCCTCCCTGCTCTGAAATTCGCTTGGCTTCAACCGCTATCGTGCCTTTCCGGCGGCTCCGCTATGCATAGCCGGAGCCGTCAACCATATCCTTTATTTCCCGGCCGGCGCGCACGGCGGCGTGCAACGCGGCGGAAATTTCTTTTCCCGCCTTCCTCTCTTCCAGGTTATATGCATCTCTCCCTCCGCTCACCACAAAAAGCGCCGCGGGCAGGAATGCCCGCAGCGCAGAGAAAACGCCCCGGCGCCGTAACCGGCGCCGGGGCATCTGTATTTGATCTGTTCCTCGGAAATCAGTCCTCCGCCATCTTGCGGTACTTCTGGTACCGGGCCTTGACGTCGGCGATCTCCTTCTGGTACAGGGCGTCCGCCCGCTCGGGGAAGTTGTTCTTCAGAGAGGCGAAGCGGTTCTCGCCCATGAGGAAGTCCATGAGCTTGTCAGTATCGGGCGCGGGAGAGTCCAGCTGGAAGGGGTTCTTGCCCTCGGCGATGCGCCGGGGATCATACCGGTACAGGTGCCAGTAGCCGCACTCCACCGCCTTCTTCATCTCGTCCTGGGTACAGCTCATGCCGGCTTTGATATGCTGCTCCAGGCAGGGGCAGTAGCAGATGACGATGGCGGGGCCGGGATAGGACTCCGCCTCCCGCAGGGCCTTCAGGGTCTGGGCCTGGTCATAACCCATGGCCACCTGGGCCACATACACATAGCCGTAGGTCATCAGGATGGCGCCCAGGTCCTTCTTGGCCACCTGCTTGCCGCCGGCGGCGAACTTGGCCACGGCGGAGGTGGGGGTGGACTTGGAGGACTGGCCGCCGGTGTTGGAGTACACCTCGGTGTCCAGCACCAGCAGGTTCACATCCCGGTTCTGGGCCATGACGTGATCGATGCCGCCGAAGCCGATGTCGTAGGCCCAGCCGTCGCCGCCGATGGCCCAGATGGACTTCTTGGAGAGATACTCACGGTTCTCCAGGATATAGGACACATCTTCGGTCTGCTCGCACTTCTCCAGGGCGGCGATCAGGGCGTCGGACACGGCGCGGGACTTCTCTCCGTCGTTCCAGTTGTTGATGTAGTCCTCGATCTCCGCAGGGGCGATGTCGGCGTCCTTCATGCTCTCCAGCCGGATCAGCAGCTCCTTGCGGATGGCATCCTGAGCGTGGAAGAAGCCGTAGGCGAACTCGGCGTTGTCCTCAAACAGGGAGTGCTCCCAGGCGGGGCCGCGGCCCTGGCTGTCCTTGCAGTAGGGCAGGATGGGCGCGCCGCCGGAGATGGCGGAGGAGCAACCTGCGGCGTTGCCCGCGTACATCCGGTCGCCCACCATCTGGCTCAGCAGCTTGATGTAGGTGGTCTCGGCGCAGCCGGCGCAGGCGGCGGAGAACTGGAAGTACGGCTTGGCGAACTGCATGTTCTTGACGGTCTTGCTGTTGATCACATCCTTCTTCAGGTACTTGTCGTTCATGGCGACCTCGTCGAAGTTCGCCTGTTCGGACTTCATCTCCTCGAAGGGGGTCATCACCAGGGCGTCCGCCGTCTTGTCGCTCTGATTGGCCGGGCAGGCGGTCAGGCACACGCCGCAGCCCAGGCAGTCATAGGGAGAGACCTGCATCCGGAAGAAGTAGCTGGGGGCGTCCTTGCCCAGGCCCTTGGCGGGCACGGTCTCAAAGGACGCGGGCACCTGGGCCTTCTCCTCCTCGGCCAGCAGCACGGGCCGGATGGCGGCGTGGGGGCAGCACATGGCGCAGCGGTTGCACTGGATGCAGCTCTCCGCGTTCCACTTGGGCACCTTGGTTGCCACGCCCCGCTTGGAGAAAGCGGAGGTCCCGTTTTCCCAGGTGCCGTCCAGCACGCCGTGCTTCTGGAACACAGACACAGGCAGCTTGTCGCCCTGCTGCCGGTCCATGGGCAGCACGATGTCACGGACAAAGGCAGAGGCGTTCTTGGGCTCGGCCATGGGAGTGTCAGGCGCGTCCGCCCAGGAGGCGGGGATCTCCACCTTCACAGCGGCGCTGATGCCCAGATCCACGGCCTTGTCGTTCAGATCCACGATCTTCTGGCCGGCCTTCTTGAAATAGGAGTTGTAGTTGTTCTTCTTCATGTCCTCCACGGCCATATCCAGGGGGATGACCTTGGTCAGGGCAAAGAAGGCAGCCTGAAGGATGTTGTTGGTCCGCTTCTCGCCAAGGCCCACCTGCACCGCCAGCTTGGCGGCGTCGATGATGTAGAAGTTGGCGTGCTTCCGGGCCAGGTCCCGCTTCATCTTGCCGGGCAGGCGGGTCTCCAGCTCCTCCGCGCTCCAGGGGCAGTTCAGCAGGAAGATGCCGCCGTCCTTCAGATCCTCGGTGGTGTCGTACTTGTTGACATAGGTGGGGGCATGGACCGCCACAAAGTCCGCGGAGGACACCAGATAGGTGGAGCGGATAGGCTCGTCACCGAAGCGCAGATGGCTCTGGGTCAGGCCGCCGGACTTCATGGAGTCATAGGAGAAATACGCCTGTGCGTACTTGTTGGCCACCAGGCCGATGGTGGAGATGGCGTTCTTGTTGGCGCCCACCGTGCCGTCGCCGCCCAGGCCCCAGATCTTGCAGGAAACCTCGCCGGGATGAGGCAGCTCCACCTCCTTGTAGTCCAGAGAGGTGTGAGTCACGTCGTCGTTGATGCCGATGGTGAAGCTGTTCTTGGGATTCTCCAGCTTCAGATTGTCATACACGGCGATGAACTGGCCCGGGGTGGTGTCCTTGGAGCTGAGACCGTACCGGCCGCCCACCACACGGATGTCGCCGCGGCCCGCCTGATTCAGGGCGGTGACCACGTCCAGATACACGGGCTCGCCCACGGAGCCGGTCTCCTTGGACCGGTCCAACACGGCGATCTTCTTCACCGTGGCGGGGATGGCCGCTGCGAAGTGCTTCACGGAGAAGGGCCGGTACAGGTGGATCTGCACCATGCCCACCTTGCGGCCCTTGGCGTTCAGGTAGTCCACGGTTTCCTTCACGGCCTCGCTGGCGGAGCACATCACCACGATGACCTCCTCCGCGTCAGGCGCGCCGTAGTAGTTGAACAGCTTGTAGTCCCGACCGGTGAGCTTGTTAATCTCGTCCATGTAATGCTGGACCGTGTCAGGGATGGAGGCGGCCTTGACGTTGGCGCCCTCCTTGCACTGGAAGTACACGTCGGGGTTCACGTTGTTGCCCCGGTTGGTGGGGTGCTCCGGGTTCAGGGCGTGGCGGCGGAACTCCTGCAGGGCCTCCTGGTCTACCAGAGGACGCAGGTCCTCATAGTCCAACGCCTCGATCCGCTGCATCTCATGAGAGGTGCGGAAGCCGTCGAAGCAGTGCATGAAGGCGTACTTGCCGCTGATGGCGGACAGGTGGGCCACCGCGCCCAGGTCCATGGCCTCCTGGGGGCAGGAGGACATCAGCATGGCGTAGCCGGTGGTGCGGCAGGTCATGAAGTCGGTGTGATCGCCGAAGATAGAGTGGTGGTTGCTGGTCACCACGCGGGAGGCGATGTGCATGACGCTGGGCAGGAATTGGCCGCCCATGGCGTACATGGCTGGGATCATCAGCATCAAACCCTGGGAGGATGTAAAGGTGGTGGTCAGAGCGCCGGCCTGCAGGGAGCCGTGGCAGGTGCCCGCGGCGCCGGCTTCAGACTGCATCTGGATGACGTCCACCGTGGAGCCGAACAGGTTCTTCCGCCCCTTGGCGGACCACTCGTCCACCTTCTCCGCCATGGGAGAGGACGGGGTGATGGGATAGATCGCCGCGACCTCTGTGAACGCGTATGCCACATGGGCCGCGGCCGTATTGCCGTCCATGACGGCAAATTTCTTTTTCATCGGTATACTCATCTCCTGTTATAAAATGCGCCGCATTTCCCTGCGGCGATCCCGCCCGGCAGATGGGTGGGTGCTTGTGAAAAGCCGCGGCGGCACGATAAGGGGGGATTTGCATATCGTACCGCCGCGGCGGCATGATGGATTCTCTTTACTTCTATGCGCGACGTCCAGCAGAGCTTACACGAAGTTGCACACGCGAGCGATGGCCATCTCGGTATAACCCAGAGACTCGGCCTTGGTCTGCTTGCCGCAGGCCACTTCCTGCGTGAGCTTCAACAGCTCCTGCCCCAGCTCCTCGATGGTCTTGGTACCGTAGATCAGGGGAGAGGCATCCACATCGATGTTGTCAATCATATTGGCGTAGGTCAGCTTGTTGCCGGTGATCTTGATGACGGGGGCCAGGGGATTGCCGGTGGGGGTGCCGCGGCCGGTGGAGAACACCACAATCTGGGCGCCGCCGGCCACCATGGCCGCCACAGAGGAGGGGTCGTTGCCCGGGGTATCCATGATGACCAGGCCCTGCTTGGCCTCCACCTGCTTGGCGTAGTCATAGACCGCCATGACAGGGCTATGGCCGCCCTTGTGGATGCAGCCCAGGGACTTCTCCTCCAGCGTGGTGATGCCGCCGGCCTTGTTGCCGGGAGAGGGGTTGCCCTCACGGACTTCCTCGCCCACCAGGCGCAGGGAGTCCTCATAGCGGTGGACGATCTCAAAGATGCGGTCGTGAACCTCCTTGTTGATGGCGCGGCGGGCCAGCAGGTGCTCGGCGCCGATGAACTCAGTGGTCTCAGACAGGATGGAGGTGCCGCCCTCCTTGACAATCAGGTCGCTGAGCTGGCCGATCAGGGGGTTGGCCGCCAGGCCGCTGGTGGGGTCAGAGCCGCCGCACTCCGTGCCGATAATCAGCTCGGACATGGGGAACTCCTCCTTCTGCAGCAGGGAGGCCTCCTCCACCATCTCCTTGGCGTAGCGGACGGCCATGTCGATGGCCTTCAGGGTGCCGCCGGCCTCCTGGATGATGACCTGCTTCAGGGGCTTGTTGGTGCGCTCCTGGATGGCCTTCACCACCAGGTCCATCTGGCAGTTCTCGCAGCCCAGGGACACCACCACGGTGCCGTAGACATTGGGGTTGGCGGCATAGCCGGCCATAACGTCCATGGTGAACTGCTGGTCGGGAGCCACCTGGGAGCAGCCCAACTGGTTGTTGAAGGTGACGGAGCCCACCACCTGCTGGGAGATGATACGGGTGGTATCAGAGGCGCAGACACTGGCAGGCAGGATCAGGACCTTGTTGCGGACGCCCACGCGGCCATCAGGCCGCTTGTATCCATAAAAAGTCATGCTGTTTCCTCCTTATGCCTTTTCTTCCAGATTTTCCCGGTGGCCCTCCACGTTATGAACGTGAACATGGGCACCGGCGTGGATGTCACAGGTGGCCACACCGATGTGCTCGCCATACTTCACCACGGGCTCACCTCTGCGGATATCCCTGGCGGCCAGCTTATGGTAGATGGTGATGTCCTCCAGGGCGGTAAGATGTTTTTCCTCACTGCCGGAAAGATAGGTGACGATGTCGCCCTTGGCAATGGGCTCGATGGCGACGATCACATTGTCCTGTCCGTCAATGATCATGGCATTGCGCATAACTCGTTTGCTCCTTTTATGCGGCGGGCGCCGCAATGTTCATAAGATTACAGGGGAATGACCAGCGCACCGATGATCGCCAGCAGGAAGATGAACACGGAGGAGATGAAGGAACCCAGCGTGTAAGTCTTCAGGCCGCCGGTGACGGTCAGGCCGGACATATTGGTGGCCACCCAGAAGCCAGAGTCATTCACATGGCCGATGGAATTGCCGCCAGAGAGGCAGGCCAGGGCGATCCAGACGGGGTGGCACCCGATGGCGGGGGCGATGGTGGCCATGATGCCCATGGAGGTCATGCCGGCCACTGTGCCGGAGCCCTGGGCCACACGGAAGATCACGCCGATGCCGTAAGCCAGGAACATGGCGGGGATCACGGAAGTGGTGTTGGTACCCAGCAGGCCCACAATGGCATCACCGATGCCGGTGGCAGTGATGACGGAAGCGAAGGAGCCGCCCGCACCGGTGATCAGCAGCACCACGCCTGCGCTCTTGAGCGCCTCGCCGGCGGACTTCTCCAGGTTGGCCCGGCCAATGTAGGGCAGGCTCACCAGATAGGCACCCAGGGTGCCCAGCAGCATGGCGATCAGCTTGTCGCCCAAGAAGGTGCAGATGACGGGGGGCTCATCGAACATAGCGCCGCCCAGGGTACCGAAGAGGATGCAGACCACGGGGATGATGATGGGCAGCAGGGACATGAACATGGAGGGCTTGCGCTTATTGGGATCCTCAGCCTGACGGGCGGCCACCAGCTCACTGGTCACATTGGAGCTGTGGTTGACGTCCTTGGCCTCGTTCCAGATGCCGCGGTCGTGGATCTTGATGTAAACCAGGTTGGACAGCATCACAGTGATGAAGCCGACCACCAGGCCGACGATCAGCATAATGCCCAGGTCGAAGCCGAAGATATCGGCGGCGGCCAGGGGGTTGGGCGTGGGCGGGACCACACAGTGGGCTGTGGTGGCGCCAATGGTCAGGCAGCCGGTGACATAGCACATCTTCAGGTTGACCTTGGCGGCAATCGTGATTCCGATAGGAATCAGAATGATGAAGGTGACGTCAAAGAACACCGGGATCGACAGGATGAAGCCGGCCAGGCTCAGGCCCCAGATGGCCTTCTTCTCCGGAAAGGCCGAGACCATCTTGTCGGCAATGACAGAGGCGGCGCCGCTGTCACTCATCAGCTGGCCCAGAATGGTGCCGAAGCCCACCGGAAGGCCGATGCTGGTCATCATGCTTCCGAAGCCGGACGAGATGGTGGTTGCGGTGGTCATCAGATCCAGACCGCCGGCCACGCCCATCACCAGACAGGCAATGACCATGCCAATAGCGGCATTCAGCTTCAGAACGATGATACAGAAGAGGATGATTGCGATGGCAACGACAAGCGCTGCGATCAGTATACCGGGACTTACCATGTTGACGAATTCCTTTCTTCACACACAAATTTTAAAATATAAACACCTGGGGCCGACAGGCCCGCCAAACCCGGCGTCCCCCAGAAGTTTCAGAACAGGTTGCCCTCCTCGTCAAAGGGAAGGTCGTAGGGATCGGAGAGGATCTCGATGTTGGGGTTGGCTTTTGCCAGGGGCAGCAGCCCCTCAGAGATCTCGATGTACTCGATATGCGCGGTATTCGGGATACGGATCATCTTCATATTGTCGGGATCCTCTGCCTCCGGGCAGCAGCACAGCGCCAGCTGCAAGGCCTCGCGGTCATTGTCCATAATCATGGGGATCTTCATCAGATGCAGAAACGTGTTGGTGACGCCGGTGGGATATGTCATCTCCAGCTTCATCCGGTTCACCAGGCGGCGGGTGGTGACCTCCGCCAGGCCGATTCCCTGCGCGTTGCCGTGGGTCTCATCTGTAATGTCCAGAATGACAACCTTTTCCGCCTGAATCCCGCCGGAGCAGTACTGCGGAAGCACAAAGCGGCCGGAAACATTGGGGTCCATGCCGTCGCCAGAGATATTCTTGCCGATCTTGTCCACCACCAGCACATCGCACTTGTCGAAAAGCAGGTGGGCAATGGTCTGATAGGAGATCTCCTTCAGCTTAGGCTCTTCGCTGATGATCTCATCGGGCGTCAGGCCCTTGATGAGATAGGTCTCGTCATAGGCGTTCTCGATGATGGCAATGCCGCCCAGGACAGGGCAGTTCTTCAGGATAGTGAGGCCGTATTCCTCCACCAGCTCGTGCATGATGGCAGGGCTCTGGTGGTGGATGCTCTCGGCGCCCTTCTGCTTGCCAAGGCCAATGGCCATCATCTTCATCAGGCCGCTTTCATACGGTCCGCGGAAAGACGTGTGAGGCTTGATGCGGTTGAGGAGCAAAATACCGTCCGCCTCAGACGCGTACTTGTCGATGTAAACCGGCTGCCCGCGCACACCGGAGAGCCCGATCTGCACGGTCTCCATAGAGCTCTTGATGGGGCAGCCCATGTTCTCCTCTGTGATACCGTAATCCGCGAGGATCTGGGTCTGGCCCTCGGCAGTGGCGCCGCCGTGGCTGCCCATAGCGGCCACGATGTAGGGCTCGGCGCCCATGGATTTGACAAAGTCCACCATGGCACGGGCCATGACAACATAGTGGTTGATGCCGCGGCTGCCGCAGGTAATGGCGATTTTCATGCCGGGTTTGATCCGGCCGCCCAGCGCCTCGCGGGAAAGCTCCCTGCGGATGGTCTCGGCGATCTGGTCCTCCGGGATGTGGGTGCTGTCATAGACTTCCCGGATCTTAACCATTTTGGGAATCGGTACATTTTTGATAAGATCAGTGATGGTTTTCATGGAAAACATCCTCCTTTCGCAGCTCTGAAATCCCCCCGGTTCAACTGTGGGCCAGACAGAAAAAAGGGGGGCGCCTCTCTTTGTCGGGGCCGACCGGTCCTGGCCTTGTTTTCCGAGTCCAACGGCTCAGCCCCACCCTTCACAAGTACACGGATGGGCGGTTACCCGCCGTTCGTATACAAGAATTATGTTCCTATTTGAGAATTTCAGGCGAATTATATCACAATGGATCGCCATTGTCAATTCTCAGACAAGCCAAAGTTTCGCGTTTCGGCCAGCTTTTCGATCTCCGCCTGGGCAGTCAGGAGACTGCGGCGGACCAGCTCGATCTTCTCTTCCCGGCAGCGGAACAGCGGTACGGAGATGCTGAGAGCCGCGAACACCGTTCCCTTCCGCCGCAGCGGCGCGGCCCAGCAGGCCAGCTGGTCCGTGGATTCCTCCCGCTCCATAGCCAGTTCCCCGCGCCGGACCGCCTCCAACTGGGCCAGCAGGGTCTCCACATCCGTGATGGTCTGCTCTGTCAGCCGGGGCAGGCCCCCGGCATACAGCGCCCGCACCTCCTCGTTCGTCAGGCCGCTGAGCAGAGCCTTACCGACGGCAGTGGCGTTGGCCGGCAGGCGGGTCCCCACCCAGGAAATCAGCCGGATGGGCTGGGGAGAATCCTCCCGCGCCACATACAGCACCCTGTCTTGGTCCAGAATGCCCATCTGGCATGTCTCCTGGCATTTGGAAGCCACCTCCTTCATCACCTGGGTAATGGGTGCCAGCCCCCGGTCCGCCGAGAAGGCCGCTCCCAGCACCAGCGCCCGGGGACCCATAGTATACCGGCCCGTCCCATCGTCCTGCCGGAGGTAGCGCCGCTCCTCCAGCGTATGTACGATGGGAAACAGGCTGCTCTTCGGGGCATCCAGGGCCTGTGACAATTCTGTCAGCGTCAACCCCTCCTCTGAGCCGGACAGGCTCTCCAGAATATCCAAAACCCGGGCTGTGGCCCGATGCTGTCCCTGTGTCATATCGTGCTCCTTCCACGCCGGCGCTCTCCGCCGCCGATTGATTTCTCCAGGCCGATCATATCAGATGCCGCTTCGTTTGACAAGCGGGCATGCGCCGCCGCCCTGTTTTCCAACCGGCGGGATTTTACCAGATCTTCTCTTGACATTCAGCGCCGTTTTGTTATACTAAAGCCTGTTTTTCGCGCCCCGCCCGTGCGTTTTCAAAATCTCACCCCGCGGGTTTGGAGCCAGCGGTCCCGGGGCCGTATGAAGGAGGACTTTTCTATGAACGCAGCATATCTGACGCCGGCCATCACACTCTTCAACGAGGATGGCACGCTGGACCTGGCCAGCCAGGAGCGTCTGTTCAACAATCTCATCGACCAGGGCGTAGACGGCATCCTGGTGGAGGGCAGCAGCAGCGAGTTTTTCGCCATGCCCATGAACCAGCGCCGGGAGATGGCCAAATTCGCCATCGAGAAGATCGACCACCGGGTGAAGCTGATCATCGGCACCAGCCACATGGTAGCGGACGAGATCATTAGCTTTTCCAACTTCTGCCTGGACGCAGGAGCCGACGCCGTTATGATCCTGCCGCCCTACTACTTCCACTTCGGCCCCTCCGCTCTGCTGCAATACTATGACCGCCTGGCCGAGCAGATTCACGGCGATATCTACATCTACAACTTCCCTGACAACACCGGCTACACGATCCCGCCTGAGACGGTGCTGGCTTTGGCCAAGATGCACCCCAACATCGTGGGCATGAAAGACACCGTTCCCGGCATGGACCACACCCGGGAGCTCATCAAGGTCGTCAAGTCCCAGATCCCCCAGTTCGAGATCTACTCCGGCTTTGACGACAACTTCGCCCACAATGTACTCTCCGGCGGCAACGGCTGCATCGGCGCCCTCAGCAACGTGGTGCCGGAGATCTGCGCCGCCTGGGTCCGCGCCTTCCGGGAGAACGACCTGGCCGGCATCGCCAGAGGCCAGCAGACCATCGACCATCTGATGGACCTGTATGCCATCCGCAGCCCCTTCCTGCCCGTCATCAAGGAGGCCTGCCGCCTGCGGGGCATCGCCGCCACCAGTGCGGGCACCTTCCCCATGCCCAGCGCCACGGTGGAAGATGACGCCAGAATCCTGGAGCTGCTGAACCGGGAGGGCGTGCAGTAATCTGCTTCCCCCCTGAAGCCGCACCGCCCCAGCCGCCGTTTTGAAAACGGCGGCTGGGGCGGTCTCTTTTTTATCAGAGAACTCCTCATGGCAGCTCTATATGGACGGACGTGTGGAACACCGGCTCCACCAGGCCGGGGATCTCCACCGCATCGGTGAAATGGACATCTTCCGTAAATTCCTTCAGCAGGGAGACGATATAAGGATGGGGCCGCTCGTCCGGACGTCCGGCGGCCACGCAGACCACGGCGGCTTTCGGCTGGAGCAGCCGCAGCAGCTTCCGGGTGGTGGAGGACAGGGAGGCATGGTGGGGCACCTTCAGGATGTCGCAGGGGGTGGCGGTCTGCGTCTCCCACATGTGGGCGTAGGCGTCGCCCCCCAGAACGATCTCCTTCCCATGGTAGTACAGCCGCTGGCGCAGGCTGGAGACGTTCATGGACTTTCCCCAGTGAATCAGGTCATAGCCGTTCCGCTCCCCCCGGAAGGCGGCGTCGTACACCGCTCTCTGCCGGGGGTACAGGGCGGGCTCGCCGAACAGGATGTCCATGGTGAGGTCGTCCGTCAGCCGGAGACACTCCACCCGGTCCCCCGGCAGCTCCTTGATCCGGCCGATCCGGTCTCCGTACCGCCGCAGGGGGCCGGCGTACAGGTCCATACACCGCAGCACGTTCCGCGCTGCCTTGGGCAGGCCGTTGTCTCCGTCCGGGTCCAGAGGGCCGGAATCGGCGGGGGGCGCATAGGGGGTCAGCAGCTCGCCCACAGTGACGGTCTCCAGCACCCGGCCCAGACCACCGATGTGGTCCCGGTGGAAGTGGGTGACCAGCAGGATATCCAGATGCGCCACACCTTGACTTCGCAGGAAATCCCCGGCAAAGATCCGGCAGGAGCGGGGGTCCTCCACCGGCGGGTGGTCGTCCCGCTCCAGGCTGTCGTGGCCGCAGTCCACCAGCATGGAAAAACGCAGCCGTTCCCCCTCCATCTCCCGGACCAGGATGGAGTCGCCGTTGCCCACGTTGATGAAGTCCAATACCAGCATGTCCAGCCCCCCTGTTCGATTGTTGCTATTACAATATCACAAGGCGCCGCCCCAGGCAATCGAAACCGCAAACGATTGCCGCCAAATTTTTGTCTTAAATTTTGACGTTCTGATAAAAGGGACCCTGCGGCACAACGCCGCAGGGCCGCTTCTTCTCCAGTTCACAGGCTCCGCAAGGCGTCCACCAGGGCGGTCTTTCCCTCCGTCCGGGCGTCCTTCATCTTGATGATCCTGGCGGGGGTTCCGGCCACCACCGCGTTGGGAGGGACGTTCTCCGTCACAACAGCGCCCGCGGCCACCACAGCCCCGGCGCCGATCCGCACCCCCTCGATCACCACGGCGTTGGCGCCCACCAGGACGCCGTCCTCCACCACTACCGGGGTGGCGGAGGCGGGCTCCACCACCCCGGCCAGCACGGCTCCGGCGCCGATGTGGCAGTCGTCTCCCACCGTGGCCCGTCCGCCCAGGACAGCCCCCATGTCGATCATGGTGCGTTTGCCCACCACAGCACCGATATTGAGGATGGCCCCCATCATGATGACG
>OOCN01001651.1_pt1 | contig 13812 bp, 9 predicted proteins | sample 1671361 | NCBI WGS metagenome assembly OOCN01 (sample SAMN06348149, study PRJEB24527) | human gut metagenome | biome: human gut; feature: ankylosing spondylitis patient; material: feces | host: Homo sapiens | place: China | collected 2015-10
GGGCTCTCCGGCATCCCCGGCACCGTCGGCGCGTCCGTGGTGCAGAACATCGGCGCCTACGGCCAGGAGGTCGGCGCGTCCGTGGAATCGGTGGAGGCCTGGGACCGCCGGGACAAGCGCACCGTTGAACTGACGCCGGAGGACCTGAGGTTCGGATACCGTTCGTCGGCGCTCAAATCCAGCATGTATGCGGCGCCGGCCACCCCGGCCGGCGAGTTCTTCCCGACGCCGCGCTACGTGGTCCTCTCCGTCACGTTCGCGCTGCGGCACAACGCCACCGGCACCGTCGGCTACGGCCAGCTCGCCAAGGCGCTCGGCGTTGAGGTCGGCGACCGCATGGAGACCTGCGCCATCCGCAACGCGGTGCTCAAGGTGCGTGCCTCCAAGGGCATGCTGGAGGACGCCGCCCGGTACCTGGGCCCGGCCATGGCCGGCACCAAGCGCGATGATCAGGTGCGGATCGCCCTGCGCGCCCAGTACGGCGAGGCGGTCGCCGCGGCGGCATCCGATGCGGCCGGCGGTCCCTCTTCCCCCGTCGACATCACCCCTGATTTCGACCGCCACAGCTGCGGTAGCTTCTTCATGAACCCGATCCTGACCGCCGAGCAGGCCGCACGTCTGCCCGAGGACGCGCCGCGCTTCGACGCCGTCCTGCCCGACGGCACGCCCGGCGTCAAGACCTCGGCCGCCTGGCTGATCGACCACGCCGGCTTCCACAAGGGGTTCAAGACCTCCGAGGATGCCACGGCAGGCCTGTCCACCATGCATACGCTGGCCCTGACCAATCGCGGCGGGGCGTCGGCGGCCGACGTGGCCGAACTCGCCCGCGCGGTGCAGGACGGTGTGGAGGCCGCCTACGGCGTGCGGCTGGTCCCCGAACCGGTGGTCGTCGGCATGGACTTGCGCTAACGATACGGACTCTGATCTATCGTGACCGTGATCTATCTCCAAAAGTGGCGGAATAAAGCCGTTTGGGGAGATAGGTCAGAGTCACGATGCATCAGAGTCCGTAGAGGCCGGGCGTGTCGGGGCAACGGGGCAACGGGGCACCACGGGTCTATACTGTCTCCCAGCGAGAAGAAGGACGATCAAAGGGGTGTCCCTGATGCTGCATCTATTCCGTACCAAATCCGTCGAGCAGACCATCGCCGAAACCAGCGAGGAGGGTCACGAGCTCAAACGCAATCTGAAATGGTGGGACCTGGCCATCATGGGCGTGGCCGTGGCGGTCGGTGCGGGCATCTTCTCCGTCGGCGCGCAGGCCGCGGCGTTCCATGCCGGTCCGGCCGTCATCATCAGCTTCATCATCGCCGGAGTGGTCTGCGGCGCCGCCGTCATGTGTTACGCCGAGTTCGCCTCGATGATTCCGGTCGCCGGGTCCGCCTACACGTTCACCTACACCACGGTGGGCGAGATCGTGGCCTGGATCATCGGCTGGGACCTGATCCTGGAGATGCTCATGGCCGGATCGGTGATTTCGAAATACTGGGGTGTCTACCTCAACGATTTCTTCGACCTGATGGGCTGGGATTTCGATACGCATCTGGCGATTGGAGCGTTCACCATCGACGTGGCGCCGGCGGTCATCGTCGCGTTCTTCACTACGCTGCTGGTGTTCGGTACCAAGCTGGGCGCGCGCGTCGACGGGGCGATGACCGTGCTCAAGATCGCCATCGTGCTGTTCGTGGTCATCGTCGGTTTCTTCTACGTCAAGGCCGAGAACTTCACGCCATTCATCCCGCCGAGCGAACCGTCCACCTCGTCCGAGGCCGTGATGAACCAGCCCCTGTGGCAGTGGGTCACCGGCATGACCCCGTCGATCTACGGGGTGCCCGGCATCCTGTCCGGCGCGGCGCTCGTGTTCTTCGCGTTCCTGGGTTTCGACGTGGTCGCCACCGCATCCGAGGAGGCCGAGAACCCGAAGCGCAACGTGCCGCTCGGCATCGGCGTGGGCCTCGTGCTCGTGGTTGTGCTGTACATGCTCGTGGCCGTCGTGACCACCGGCATGGTCTCCTACAAGGATCTGGCCGCACAGCCGGACCCATCGCTGGCCACCGCGTTCGAACTGGTCGGCGCCACCTGGGCGGCCAAGGTCATCAGCTTCGGCATCGTGCTGGGATTGGCCACCGTGATCATGGTGCTGCTGTTGGGCGTCACCCGCGTGGTGTTCGCCATGAGCCGCGATGGGCTGCTGCCGCGCGGCCTGAGCAACACCGGCCGGCACGGCACGCCGGTGGCGCTGCAGATCATCATGGGCGTGTTCATGGCCACCGTGGCCGCCTGCTTCGACATCTCGATGCTGTCCGACATGGTCAACATCGGCACGCTCTCCGCGTTCACGCTGGTGGCGATCTCCATCCCGATCATGCGCCGCCGCCGTCCGGACCTGCCACGCGTCTTCCGTGTGCCGGGCAACCCGTGGGTGCCGATCCTCATCGCGCTCGCCAACCTGTGGCTGATGGTCAACCTGTCCGTGGTCACCTGGCTGCGCTTCGTGGTCTGGCTGGTGATCGGCTTCGCCATCTACTTCGGCTACGGCTACTGGCATGCGCGCCTCGGCAAGGGCGACCTGACCGAAACGCTGTCCGCCGAAACCGATAAGGCCGTTAACGGCTGAGAGCGAGGAGCGTCCCAACAGGCGCGTACCCTTGTATCAGTATTTGTTAAGGAGGATTCCATGCCATATGTAATCGCTCAGCCTTGCGTGGATGTCAAGGACAAGGCTTGCGTGGACGAGTGCCCCGTCGACTGCATTTACGAGGGTTCCCGCTCGCTGTACATCAACCCCAACGAGTGCGTCGACTGCGGTGCATGCGAACCGGTGTGTCCCACCGAGGCCATCTTCTATGAGGATGATCTGCCGGACGAGTGGGCTTGGTACAAGGATGCCGCTGTCAACTTCTTCGCTGAAGTCGGCGATTTGGGCGGCGCTTCCGCCAATGGTCCAATCGGCAAAGACCCGGAACAGGTCGCCGCGCTGCCGCCGCAGAACCAGTAAGCTGATTTGCGGATAAGCGCTGCACACAGCGCATAGTTCGGATTGAACCCTCGGTCTATCACGGCCGAGGGTTCGTCGTATCTTAGGAACATACCGTCCAAGAAAGGGGTTCTCATGGGCTTCCACGCATATTCGTCGCCATACGACTGGTCTCGTATCGCCGGCTTCAAAGCCACCGCCAAAACCGTGCCGGGTGGCATGATCGACCTGTCCGTAGGCTCGCCTGTGGACCCGGTGCCGAGCAGTGTCCAGCAGGCGCTGGTTGCCGGCGCAGACGCCCCCAACGCCCATGGATACCCGGTCACCGCCGGCACCGCCGACCTTAAGGCCGCTATCGATACATGGTTCCGCGAACTGCGCGGGGTGGATCTGAAATCCATCAACGCTGCCGCCGTACCCACCGTGGGTTCCAAGGAGGCCGTGGCGCTGATGGCCAGCCTGCTGCACCTTGGCGAAGGCGATGTGGTCGTCCAACCGGCTGTCTCCTACCCGACTTACGAAATCGGTACCCAACTTGCCGGCGCCACCGTGGTCAAAGTCGATGATGTGACCGACGTCGATTCCTGGGTGAATATTCCGAACGTCAAGGCCATCTGGATCAACTCGCCGTGTAATCCCTCCGGCGAGGTCATCTCCGCTGACTGGCTGACCGACATCGTGGCTGCTGCCCGTCGCATCGGTGCCGTGGTGCTCTCCGACGAATGCTATGCGTTAATGGACTGGCGTTCGGTGCGCCGCAATACAGCCGCGTCCTATGCGCCTGCCGCGTCTGCATCTGCTGCGTCTGTGCCTGCCGCACCGGTGGCCGAATCCAACGAGCCCGCCTCCGATACCGCATTCAGTCTCTCCGCCACGCCATGTGCCCTGAATCCACATGTGTGTGAAGGTTCGGCAGCTGGCATCCTGGTGCTCTACTCGCTGTCCAAGCAGTCCAACATGGCCGGCTACCGTACGGCTCTAATTGCCGGCGATTACCGGCTGGTCAAGGAAATGGCCGAATACCGCAAGCAGATCGGCCAGATTATCCCTGGCCCAGTGCAGGCCGCCATGGCCGCAGGCCTGAAGGACACAGCCGCTGTGCACGAGCAATGGAGGCGTTACCGTCGCCGCCTATCCGCGCTGGTTGACGCACTGAAGGCATATGGCTATTCGGCACAAATGCCCTCCGGCGCGCTGTACGTATGGGTCAAGGCCAAGTCCGGCGACTGCTGGGCCGATATGGCCGAGCTCGCCAAGATCGGCATCATCCCCAGCCCCGGCGAATTCTACGGCGCTCCCGCCTACCTGCGTTTCTCCGCCACCGCCACCGACGAGGCCATCCGTTCCGCCTGCGAACGTCTCACGGCGTAATGAGATCGTAAGTGGCGTTGAGCCGTTCACGCCCCAAACTGGGCGGCCTTGTTGCCGAATTTGCGGCGCACAGCGTCCAGTGCGGCCTCGGCATCATGCAAACGCGCCTGTGAGGTCTGGCCGCGGGCATTGTCGGCCTCTTCGAGCATGTCATCCAGTGAAGGCTGCACGGCCGTAGCCGCCGCCTTACTGAGCGAAGACGTGCTCATACCGGCCAAGCGAATAGTTTTGGGCAGGGGAGTGGCAGACTCCGCCGAGGCCGGTAGCCCCAGCATGACTTTCAGCTGCCGCACGCATTCCGGGTACAGCACGCCGGCCGTATCGGTCGGCCGCTCCATCGTAAAAGACCGGGTCTGATAGCTCAGGTCGGCGAACCGCAACTTCACCGTCAGCGTGCGCGCCACCAGCCCCTTGCGCCGCAGCGTGCTGGTTACTTCGTCGCAGGCCGAACGCAGTAGCCCACACACCACGCGCATATCGCGTGTATCCTCGGCCAAGGTTTCCTCGGACCCAATGGATTTCTCCTCGCGTACCGTGGTAATTTCGCGGGAATCCAACCCGTGCGAGGCCGCCCATAATCCACGTGCCGCAGCCGGGGAGCCAGTGGCACGAGTCAATGCAGCCTCATCCAGCTGAGCCAATTCAGCCACCGAATGCACGCCCCAAGCATTAAGCCGCTTCTCCAAAGACGGCCCGATTCCCGGAATACCACGCAATGGCATCATCTGCACGAATTCGGCCGAGCGGGCCGCGGGAATCAGCAGCATGCCGTCCGGCTTGGCATTGGTCGAGGCCATTTTGGACACCAGTTTGTTACAGGCGATACCCACTGAACACGTCACGTGGAAGCGCTCGGCCACCTGAGCGCGAATCCACGCGCCGATCGCGCTCGGCCGCCCCCACTCCAGCAGTGCGGCGGACACATCCATATAGCCCTCGTCCACCGAAACCTGCTCGAACCGGTCGGTGACGGTCAAAAACACCTCATGCATGATTCGGTGCGACATCATGCGGTAATACGCCATATCCACTGGCAGAAAAATGCCGTTCGGGCACAACCGATGGGCGCGCGCGGCCGGCATCGCCGAATTGATGCCGTATTTCCGGGCTTCGTAGCTCGCGGCGGACACCACCGCGCGCGGCCCGGTGCCGATGATTACCGGCTTGCCTTTGAGCCCGGGGTTGCGCGCCACCTCCAATGAGGCATAGAAGGCATCCATGTCGATATGCAGCACGGTGCATCCGGTCTCGTCGTGGCCCCAATCGCGTTTGGCGGCCTCAAGTCTCGGTGCGGTGCTCATGCCACCATTGTAGGAATGCCGAACGAGGTCATGCTCACTATGTGGCGCGCATGACGCGGCGCTCATTGTCATAATGCCGAATATCGCCGGAATTCCAAGGGTTTACGCACTGTGCGGCTGTTTCGCATGGTGGGTGCGATTCCACGGAATCGTCCACATTGCGTCACTGTCCGTAACGCCTTCCAAGTCAATGCGCGCTGTCCCGGCTCTCCGAGTAGCGTAAACCTCATGAAGAAGGCAGTGGTCGGTATCCTCAACCGTGTTCCCGTGGTTCTTATCGTGATTGGTGAGGCACTGGTGATTTATTTGGCTACGGCCGTCGCCAAACTTGCGTTCACCCAGCTCGATCCGCTGTACTCGGTGTGGTATCGCGTGGGATTCATGGCGGTGCTGTTGCTGCTGTGGCGCAGGCCCTGGAACAAGGCGAAGCGAGCGCAACTGTTTCACCGCGACGCCCGCAGCTGGGGGCTGGTCGTACTGCTCGGCTGCTCGCTGGTGCTGATGAATACCCTGTTTTATGTGGCCATCAGCAATATGGATATGGGCATTGCCGTGTCTATCGAATTTTTGGGACCGCTTTCGGTGGCGGTGATTACCGGCAAAAGCTGGCGCGAGCGGGTCGGTATCGGTATCGCGGCGGTCGGTGTGGTGCTGTTAGCTGGCATATCATTGGCCAATCCGTCCGGCAATGGCACGTTTTTGTATGGTCTGATTGCGATTTTGATCGGCGGGTCGATGTGGGGCATGTATATCATCACCGGCCGGCGCTGGCTGGTCCAGTCCCTGTTCCTTGGCGTGCCGGCTGTGGCTCATGTGGTTCACCCCAAGGCCGATGCCACGTGGGCGCTTGAGCCCGGCGGCTCGCTGAAGCTGCTGGCTCTGCTGTTTGTGATTTCCCTGATGGCCTCGTTCATTCCCTATGTGGTGGAGCAGATCACGCTGCGACGCACCACATCCGGCGCATTTTCGGTAATGCAATCCATCAATCCCGCCATGGCGGTGGCCGTGGGACTGGCGTTCGGCGAGATTCCCAGCGTTGGTGAAATCGTCGGTGTGGCGTTGGTGATTTGCGCGGTTATCGTTACGTTCTCCGGCGACGCCGCACCCGCGGACGTTCAATAATGTGTCGTTCGGCACGCCGTATCCGCAGGACGTGGTACAGTAATTTGCTGTTGCGCATTATTGCGTAACGTGGAGTCATGCCTGAGTGGCCGATAGGGGCACCCTGCTAAGGTGTTAGTCGTGTAAACGGCTCGAGGGTTCGAATCCCTCTGACTCCGCCGATTAAGGTTCCGGGTGAAAGCTCGGAACTTTTTTGTTTTCCGGAAACTCCGGGTTAAGTAACTCCTGAAATAACCGAGGACGGGCGGTCTCCGCTTGTGGTAAGCGGAGTCGGAGGTACGCCATTGCCCGTCCGCCTCCAAACCGCCATTTTAGTGGGCGAACGAGTGCGGCACGTCGGGAAAAGTCCGAGCGACGAAAGAAAAATGTCCACTAAGTGAGACTTTTGCGTGGTGTTCGTGAATGGTGATTGAAGATTAACCGGTTTATATATTGCTTGTCCAATCGCTTGCTCATCGCCTCCCTCCCCGCAGTACTTGACCGAGATGGGCGGTACCCTAGAGAGAGAAGAAGAGTTCCGAAGGGCGGGCAAAGATGAGCCATATCGCTGGGCAGGGGCAACATCGCTCCAACTCGACACGAACCAACCGTGCGGCGCTGATTATCGTGTTCGTGATCGTGCTCGCCGTTGCGCTGGGCATCGGCGCATGGTTCGCAACCCATCGCACGGACGGCAATGGCCCCGCACACGCCGGAGTGTCGGACGTCGCGTTGAATAAAGCGAAGAACACGCCCAAACCGGTGACCGAACATCACGGCAATTCACCGGATTGCCCGGATACGGACTGCATCGCCATGCTGGTCAACGGCGATTTGTTGTTCCATGAGGGATTGTGGAGCCATTTCCAAGGCCCGAACCCCAACGCCACGGATGGCACCGCCTTCAACTTCGACCCGCTGTTCGCGCCGATGAAGCAGTACATTCAGGCTTCGGACATCGCCGTGTGCGAATTCGAAACCCCGATCGCCCAGCGCGGCGGCCCATATGCCGCGTACCCGATCTTCAACATTCCGCCGGAAGTGGCGGATGCCGCCCGCAACGTGGGATACAACGCCTGCACACACGCCACCAACCATTCCTGGGATCAGGGGGCGGATGGCATCGCCCGTCTGTGGGGCACGCTTGAGGCCAATGGCATCGCCCAGACCGGCTCGTACAAAACCGAAGCCGACTCCACCAAACCGTTGGTCATCGATTCCCCGACCGGCGGCGGCAAGCTGGGTCTGGTCACCGGCACGGTCTCCCTCAACGGCATGACCGCCGACGAGGACTGGCAGGTGGATCGTCTGCGCGAAGACGGCGACCCGAATCACGACAGCGACATCCAGCGCGCGGTAGACAAGGCCAACAAGGCCCGCGAGCAAGGTGCCGATGTGGTGGCCATCGCCATGCACTCGGTGCAGGAATACCTTGATTACGCCGATTCCTGGCAGATTTCGGAAGCCCATGAGCTTGCCGACACTGGTGCCTTCGACGTTATTTACGGTGCCGGTTGCCATTGTGCGCAGCCCATCGAGAACTATAACGGCACGTGGATTATCTACGGTCTGGGCAACGCCGTCACCGAGTCGGCGAACACGCCGGAAACCTTGGTCAACAATCAGGGTGTGACCGCACGCATCCAGTTCGCCGGCAAGAAGGGCGTCAAGGGGTCGTGGCGCGTCAACCGCATCGACTGGGTGCCCACCGCCAACGTGCATCAAGGCAACTACCAATGGTGCCCGATATCCAGCGACCATCCCATAGGCACATGTTGGGACGAAGCCTACGACGCTCAGATACGCCAACGCATCTGGGATGTCATCTATTCGATGGGCGCGGACCAGAACGTCGTCAAGGAATGGAACATCACGCAGGAGCAGGCGGCAAAGCAATAGTTGCTCGGCTTGGTCTCAAGGAGGGGAAGCCGCAAGGTGACGCTTTTCCCGCCGGCCTCCTAATGTGGAGCCCATGACCGAGATTTACGAAACCCAAAGCGAACGCACCGATCTGCCCCTCGTCGTGATGCCGTCCGTGCTTGACTCGATGATCGAGCCCATCAAGGCCCAGTTCCCCGCGCTCCACGACGTTGCCCGCGTGCGTATGTTCGAGGAATTCACGTCCGACGAGGCGACCATAGCCGAGCGTCTGAAGGATGCCGACGCCCTGCTGGTGGGCGGCTACCACATTTCGGACGATCTGCTGCGCACCATCAGCGGGCAGGGGCACGTCAAGTGCATCGTGTTCTGCGGTACCGGCGTCGCCAGCTACCTCAATCTCGATAAGGCGCGCGAGCTGAAGATCCGCGTCTGCAACGCCGAACATTATGGCGATCACGCCGTGGCCGAGCACACCTTCGCCCTTCTGTTCGAGCTCATCCGCCGCGTTGGCCAACTCGATAAGGACGTCAAGGCCGGCAACTGGGCGTGGGCCAGCGGCGATGGACTGCAACTCGCCGGCCGTCGCATGGGCATCATCGGACTGGGCGGCATCGGCTCCACCGTGGCCGGCATCGCCCGCGCCCTCGGCATGGAGGTCGCCGCATGGAATTCGCATGTGCCGCCCGAGCATTTCGAACGCTCCGGTGCCACTCCGGTCGACGATCTCAACAAGCTCATCGAAACCAGCGACGTCATCTCCGTCCATCTGCCGCTGAACAACGCCACGCGCGGCATCGTCACCGCCGAGAACCTTGCGCATGTGAAGCCCGGCACCCTGTTCATCAACACCGCCCGCTCCGAAGTCATCGAATCCGGTGCGCTGCTTGCCCGACTGCAAAAGGGCGATGTTCCCGCCGCACTCGACGTGTTCGACCATGAGCCGCTGACCGCCGACGACGCCATCTGCCATGTGCCCGGCATCGTCCTGACCCCGCACGTCGGCTGGCGTGCCGACGGCGCGTTCAAGGAGCTCACCCGCCAGATGATCGCCTGCCTGACCGCCTACTTCGCCGGCGAAGACTATAACGTCGTCGTCTCCGAACGCTGATAGCCCTGCCTAGCCTCGCGCTCAATCGAACACCCAGCCAGTCGACCACCGGAACACGCTCATGCAGACGATTCTCAACACGCCCGACGATCCTGCCCACGATTCGCTCGTCGAAAAAAAGTCCGAATTTATCGGCGACGCCGCCCATGTCGATACGCTCGACGAGGCGCTCGCGTTCGTGGCTGCGATCCGTGAGCAGCATCCGAAAGCCCGACACGTGGCGTATGCCGCCGTGTGCGGAGGCGCGGATGGGCGACTGTCCGAACGCATGAGCGATGACGGCGAGCCGTCCGGTACCGCCGGCAAGCCGATTCTCGACGTACTCAAGCAGTCGGGCACCACCGATTGCGTGGTTGCCGTCACCAGATATTTCGGTGGTATTCTGCTGGGCTCCGGTGGGCTGGTCCGCGCGTACTCATCCGCCGCATCATTGGCGATGAAAGCCGCCCACGCCGCCCGCATCATGACCGCCAAGCGATACCGGGTTCGCCTCGAATACCCGCAGTTGGCCCGATTCCAGCAGATCCTGGCGCAGCTTGGTGGCAGTCAGGAGGATGAATCGTATGCGGTGAACGTCGAGTTGACCGCGGTGGTGCCGCAGGATGATTGCGCGCGATTCGAGGAGCGTGTGCGGGAAGCGTTCAATGCCGCTGTGGTGCCGGCTCCGATTGACATGGTCAACATTCCGGTTCCGCTCGCGTGACGCCTGTATGACTAAGCTGGGCATCATGACCGACGAGAACACCACCAGCCAGCAGACCCAGCCCACCGAGGCCGCAACCGAGGCCGCGGCCGAGACTGCAACCGACACGGACGCCCAGCAGCAGGACCAAGGCGCGCAGTCCGCAGCCGAGTCCGCCGCTCCGGTGGATTTCGAACCGCTGACCGCTACATACGAGCGTCTGCGCCATTCCACCGACCCGGCCGAACTGTCCGAATTCGCCCGTCGGCCGTTGCCTGACCGTGCCGATCAGGCGGCGTTCTCCCGCGCCACTGCACTTTTGGAGGCTGTGGCCGGCAACCCGCACACCCCGGTGGCCGATCGCGTGTTCCTCGCCGACACCATGCCGTTCCCGAACGTATTGGTCAAACTCTCCGAAGACCCCGAACCGTCCGTGCGTCAAGCCGTGGCCGCCAACGGGGACGACAAGAATTGGCTGGTCGGCCGCCTGACCAAGGACCCGGTGCCTGCGGTCCGGGATACGGCGTTGAAAAACAAGCGCACCAGCTGGAAGATGCGGCTTGAGGGTGCGCAGGACCCCACTGCGGATGCGGAGACATTGGATTTCTTGGGCGTACTTGGCACCGAATCCGAAGAGGGAGCACCGGCGGTGCTTTCTTCGATGGTCCGCCGTGCCGTGGCACTGAACCCCAATACGTCCGAAGCGATGCTTGCCAAATTGGCCAACGACCCCTCGGCCGAGGTGCGGCACGCCGTGGAAAGCCGCCGCTAAGCACACTATTGCTGTGTTTTGCCGCGCAAATTTGGCCGGCAATCACCCCCTGTCCACCATTGTGAGCGCTCACATCTCACTATGTGAGGGTAAAAAGTACATAATTTGGCGGAATCATGGCATTTTTCTTACGGTGTGGCGCAATCAAACGGCGTTAGACTGGGGCTATGAGTGAGATTACCGAGAGTGAAGAGCGTCTGGCCCGTCCGTTGATTCGACTGGCCAAGTTGGTCGGTGTCGGCACGAGTTATTTGGGCATGAGCCATGACTACCACGAGATAGACGATGACGTCCTGATCGAGGTGCTGGCAGCGCTGGGCATCGACGCCTCCAGCGAGAGCGCCCAACTCATCGCCATCCGACGCATTCTGAACGAGCGTTACGCCCGATTGGTGGCACCCACCGTGCTGCATATCGCCGGTAGCGAGGACCGGGTGCTGGTGAACACCGGTATTCTGGACGTGCCTTCGGCGAGCATCACGCTGGAGAATGGCGAGCCATATCAAGGCACCATTGAAGTTGGTCCTGGAGATGGATCCCAGGCCTACGACTTGGATGGTACGTTCATTTCGAATGCGGCTGTGGTCATTCCCGCCGATCTGCCGATTGGTTACCATACGCTGCACGTCAAGGTCGCCGACCGTGTGCAAGACGCCACTTTGATCAGTGCACCTGATCGCGTCGATCTGCTTGACCCGATGAAGGGCGGCAGTCTGTGGGGCTGGATGGCCCAGCTGTACTCGATTCGCTCCTCCAACTCCTGGGGCGTGGGCGATTACGAGGATCTGAAGACCATGCTGGTGGACGCCAAGCAGAAGACCGGTGCCGACTTCGTGCTCATTAATCCGGTGCATGCCGCCGAGCCGGTGTCCCCGCTCACCCCGTCGCCGTATCTGCCGGTAAGCCGTCGCCTGATCAACTTCACGTACATCCGTCCTGAGGCGATCGCCGAATATGCCACGCTCAGCGAGGGCGACAAGAATGCCGTCGACGGACTGCATGCCGACACCGAACCGCTGAACGGTGATTCCCAGCTCATCGACCGTGACGCCATGTGGCGCAGCAAGATGCACGCCCTGTGGATTATCTTTAAGGCCGGCCGTACCGCCGAACGCCAAAGCGTATTCGACCAATTCAAGGCGGACTGTGGTTCCGACTTGGAGGCGTATGCCACGTGGTGCCTGTGCTACGACAAGTGGGGGGCGCCCAACGGCGAGGAGAGCAACTGGGAGCGCAAGTTCAATCGCAACTCCCCGGAAATCGCCAATCTGCGCAAGCAGTACCCGGACACTTTGGACTTCTACCGCTGGCTGGAATGGATTGCCGCCGAGCAGCTGTCCTCCGCCCAACAGGCAGCCAAGGACGCCGGCATGCATATCGGCATCATGTCCGATATGGCCGTCGGCGTGCACCCCTCCGGCGCTGACGTGTGGTGGAATCCCGAGCGCTTCGCCAAGGGGGCCACGGTCGGCGCACCGCCGGACATGTTCAACCAGCAAGGCCAGAACTGGAGCCAGCCGCCGCTGAGCCCGATCAATCTGGAGACCACCGGCTACGAGGCCTACCGCAATATGGTGCATGGCATGTTCGCCCGTGCCGGTGCGGTGCGCATCGATCACATCCTTGGTCTGTTCCGCCTGTGGTGGATTCCCGAGAACCGTTCGGCTATGGATGGCGCTTACGTGTACTACGACTCAGACATCATGCTGGGCGTTCTGGCCATCGAGGCCTCTCGCGCCGGCGGCGTGGTCGTAGGTGAGGACCTCGGCGTGGTGCCGGACCATGTGGCCGATTCCCTGTCGAGCCACGGTATTCTCGGTTGCGCCGTTGAATGGTTCGAGCAGTGCGACGGCGTGTTCCGCGCCCCCTCCCAGTGGCGTCCGTATGCATTGGCCTCCGTGAATACGCATGATTTGCCGCCGGCCGCCGGTTACCTGGAATACGAGCACGTCAAGATTCGTGAGCGTCTGGGCTTGCTGACCGGCCCGGCCGAGGAATTCGAAGCCTCCGCCAAGGCCGAGCAGGATGCGATGCTGGCCATGCTGGTCGAGCAGGGTTATCTTGATGCCGACTTTGCCGAACATCGTGAGGATCACGAGGCGGATATCGTCGACGCGCTGTACCACGCACTGAAGGGTTCGCCGTGCAAGCTGCTCGCCGCCTCGATCACCGACGCGGTGGGGGAGAAGCGTGCGCAGAACCAGCCGGGCACCAACAACGAATACCCGAACTGGCGCATCCCACTGGCCGACGCCAAGGGCAACGTGGTACCGCTCGAAACCCTCTTCGACACCCCCGGTGCCCAACGCTTCGCCCAAATCTTCAATTCCTGACCCGCTTTACCTCCCTCTGACGAGCCGAGTCGTTAAGCGGACAGTCCAGTGGACTGTCCGTAGACGAGGCCTGAAAGAAGCGATAGCTGAGAGAAGGCAGGGAATTGCCTCACCGTAGGTGAGTCGGTTAGCCGAAGTGGGTGGGAGAGAAACCATAAATAGGGGAAGAGAAGCCATAAACCCAATGGAGTGTCCCCAGTTGCCCTATGTCAAGCCCGGCGATATACTAGTGGATTGTTGTGTTTCCCTAAGGGGTCCTTCAAAGCGCTTTCCCACTCGCCATCGA
>OOCN01001655.1_pt1 | contig 13762 bp, 9 predicted proteins | sample 1671361 | NCBI WGS metagenome assembly OOCN01 (sample SAMN06348149, study PRJEB24527) | human gut metagenome | biome: human gut; feature: ankylosing spondylitis patient; material: feces | host: Homo sapiens | place: China | collected 2015-10
GAATGGCGTATTATTTTGATTAAATAATGATAAAATGACAAAAATGCCTATTCGGATATTTATGTCAGTATTTCATTTTCATCCCCAGGTTATACATGATAAATGCATAGATGTCTGCTTGCTCCTTTACTAACTTTGTTGTGGCTTTGTTGGAACCATGTCCGCCCTTGTGGTCGATACGTATGAGAGTAGGAGAGATTTTAAGCCGAAAACGAGAAAGCAATCTGTGCATATATGGATAGTCAGCAATAAAGTGAATTGTTTTTTCTTGTTTTTCCCAATAAAAACAGCGACTTTTGTCTGTTGAATTTTAAAACTACGGGAAGCCCATGCTCAGCAAATTTAAATTAAACCAGCTCTACTTTAAAGATACCCAGTTTGCTAACCTGATGACAAGGCGAATTTTTAACGTCTTACTGATAGCTAATCCTTATGATGCTTTTATGCTGGAGGATGACGGGCGTATCGATGAAAAGATTTTCAATGAATATACCTCACTTTCTCTCCGTTATCCCCCCCGTTTTTCACAAGTTTCCACCGAAGAAGAGGCGTTGAGGCAGCTTGAAAGTGTATCGTTCGATCTGGTGATTTGCATGCCGGGTACGGGAGATAACGATAGTTTTGATATCGGGCGTCATATTAAGGAGAAGTACGAACAGATACCGATTGTCATCCTGACACCGTTCAGTCATGGTATTACCAAACGGATTGCAAACGAAGATCTGAGTGCATTCGACTATGTGTTCTGTTGGTTGGGAAATACCGATTTGCTGGTGTCTATCATTAAGCTGATCGAAGACAAGATGAATCTGGAGCATGACGTAAAAGAGGTGGGCGTGCAGTTGATTCTGTTGGTGGAAGACAGTATCCGCTTCTATTCTTCCGTACTTCCCAATCTTTATAAATTTGTATTGAAGCAGAGTCAGGAGTTTTCTACCGAGGCCTTGAATGCCCATCAACGTACACTCCGTATGCGTGGTCGTCCCAAAATTGTATTGGCTCGTACTTACGAGGAAGCGATGGATATATATAATAAGTATACTAACAATATATTGGGAGTTATTACCGATGTCCGTTTTCCTCGTGTGGATAAGGGAGAAAAGGACGGTATGGCAGGTATCAAGTTGTGTGCCGAGGTAAGAAAGAAAGACCCGTTTGTTCCTTTAATCATCCAGTCGTCCGAGACGGAGAATGCGGCCTATGCGGCAAAATACGGGGCCACGTTTATCGATAAGAATTCCAAGAAGATGGATGTCGATCTTCGCCGGATTGTTTCCGATAATTTCGGTTTTGGTGACTTTGTGTTCCGTAATCCCGAAACGGGAGTCGAGATAGCCCGCGTACGGAATCTGAAAGAGTTGCAAAATATCCTTTTTGCCGTTCCTGCCGAATCTTTCCTTTATCATATCAGCCGTAACCATGTCTCACGTTGGTTGTATTCACGCGCCATGTTTCCGGTAGCCGAATTTCTTCGTCCCATCACCTGGCATAGTCTGCAGGATGTCGATGCACACCGCAAAATCATCTTTGAGGCCATCGTGAAATATCGAAAGATGAAAAACCAGGGAGTGGTAGCCGTATTCAAGCGCGACCGTTTCGACCGTTATTCTAACTTTGCCCGTATCGGAGACGGTTCGTTGGGAGGAAAAGGGCGCGGACTGGCGTTTATTGACAATATGGTGAAGCGCCATCCGGAATTTGAAGAATTTGAGAATGCCCGTGTAGCTATCCCGAAAACAGTAGTGCTCTGTACCGATGTGTTCGACGAGTTTATGGATACGAATAATCTGTATCAGGTTGCCCTTTCCGATGCTGATGACGATACGATTCTGAGATATTTCCTGAAAGCAAAGTTACCCGACCGCTTGGTTGAGGACTTTTTTACTTTCTTCGATGTAGTGAAGTCCCCTATTGCCATCCGTTCTTCTTCTCTGCTTGAAGATTCCCATTATCAGCCTTTTGCAGGCATCTATAACACTTATATGATTCCTTATCTGGACGATAAATATGAGATGCTTCGCATGTTGTCCGATGCTATTAAGGGAGTATATGCATCAGTCTATTTTCGTGACAGTAAGGCATATATGCAAGCCACTTCGAATGTGATCGATCAGGAAAAGATGGCCGTTATCCTGCAACAGGTAGTCGGCAATCAGTATGGTGACCGTTATTATCCTTCCATGTCCGGTGTAGCCCGCTCTCTCAATTATTATCCCATTGGTGACGAAAAGGCTGAAGAAGGTACGGTAAATCTGGCTCTCGGTTTGGGCAAGTATATCGTAGATGGAGGCATGACTTTGCGTTTCTCGCCTGCCCATCCTTCGAAAGTGCTACAGACCAGTGAATTGGATATTGCCTTGAAAGAGACGCAGACCCGTTTTTATGCCCTCGACCTGAAGAATGCCGGTGATAACTTCTCGATTGACGATGGCTTCAATCTTTTGAAGTTACATGTGAAGGAAGCCGAAAAAGACGGTTCGTTGCGTTATATTGCCTCTACTTACGATCCTTACGATCAGGTGATTCGGGACGGTTTGTATCCCGGAGGGCGCAAAGTGATCACGTTTGCCAACATCCTGCAGCACGATGTATTTCCGTTGGCACGCATCCTGCGCTGGGTACTTCGTTATGGTCAGCAGGAGATGCGCCGTCCGGTAGAGATCGAATTTGCCGTGACGCTCAATCACGACCGTGATAAGACCGGTACATTCTATCTGCTTCAGGTGCGTCCTATTGTGGACAGTAAAGATATGTTGGACGAGGATCTTACGACTATTCCTGACGAAGACGTGTTGCTTCGTTCCAACAACTCTTTGGGGCATGGCATTATGAACGAGATACACGATATTGTGTATGTCAAAACCGATCATTACAGTGCATCGAACAATCAGAATATAGCTTGGGAAATAGAGAAAATCAACCAGCAATTTCTGAATGAAGGCAAGAACTATGTGCTTGTCGGCCCCGGACGATGGGGAAGCAGTGATACTTGGTTGGGTATTCCGGTGAAGTGGCCACATATTTCTGCCGCGCGTGTCATTGTGGAGGCCGGACTTACTAACTATCGGGTAGATCCCAGTCAGGGAACACATTTCTTCCAGAACCTGACTTCTTTTGGTGTGGGATATTTCACGATTAACGCGTTTATGAATGATGGAGTATACAATCAGGAATTCCTGAATACGCAACCTGCTGTATTTGAAACCGAATATCTCCGTCATGTACGCTTTGAAAGGCCGATTGTTGTGAAAATGGATGGCAAAAAGAAACTTGGAGTAGTCCTTATGCCCGATAAATAATTGAATAACGTTGTATAAAAAAAGTCCTGTTTTTCATAAGAAATGCAGGACTTTCTTGTTTTACCTCCTTTTTGTGGTCTGTTTTTATGATTAAACAACTTTTTGTGGCTCTTTTTTCAGATTTTGTAAGGAATCGCATGTTGTGCATTTATTATAATAAAGGAAAACTATAACTTTGCGTTCGGTTTTTACAACTTATGAGTAATAATTAGTAGTTATCATTATGAAAAGACTCTCTTTTATGGTTAGTATGGCGATGCTAATTTCATGTGTTGCCTCGTGTGATTCCGGCAGTGATGCTGTTTCATACGGTGTAGGAACATTGAGCCTCGGGCTCTCTGCCAATCCTTCTTTTTCCACGAAAACCCGTTCCGTCAACGAAGCGGAATATAAAAAAGCCGATAATTATCAAGTGACGGTCAAGGATGCCGACGGTGCCTCTTTATACAATGGCTTGTACAAAGACATGCCCTTGTCCATTGATCTGACTGCCGGTAAGGGGTATACCGTAAAAGCTTTCTATGGCGAGAATGTGAACGCAGGCTTCGACAAGCTATATGTGGAAGGTAGTCAGGAGTTCACGGTCAGTGAAGGCGAACAAAAGAATGTTATTTTGTACTGCAAACCGGCTAATGTCAAAGTATCGGTTGTCTATACCGAAGATTTTCTGAAATATTATTCGGATTGTACTGTATCCCTCTCTACTTCACACCTGACTGCTCCTTTTGAAGTGAATATGAAAAAAGATTCCGGCAAGGATGCTTATCTGAAAGCAAATGCCGATGGCGAGAAGGTAGGAGGCTTCAGAGATAAAGAAGGCAATCCGGTAGTAATGGAAGCCTTGGTTGCTGAGAAAAAAGTGGCTCCCAAAACACATCTTACTATTACAGTCGATCCGGAAGTGATTACTATTTCCACGGGTACGGCGTCGTTGGACGTAACAGTGGATACCGGTACAGAAGATAAGGATGTGAATATCGAGATTCCGGAAGAGTATTGGCCGGGTAATGCAAGTAAGTAAATATAAAAAGATTGGTATATATGAATGCGATAAAAAACATATATGCGGTGCTGGCATTGATAGCACTTTGTTTGAGTTCCTGTGAGATGAAGAATGAATTGGAAGGCAAATATAATTTGAAGAATGACGAGGGGCTTCTGACATTGGATCTGGTGAACAAGACTCAGGCTACGCCTACTACAAAGGCTGAAAGTACATCACTTACTGATGAACTGGATGTGAATACCTATAAGGTGGAGATTGTTGATAATGCCACTGAAGCCGTGGTCCGTTCATTTGCCAGCTATGCAAAGTTGAAAGAAGCTTTGCCGTTGGTCGTTCCGGTAGGAAACTATAAGATTGTGGCTAAAAGCGGTGTTTTGCAAGATGCTTCGCGTACTCCCTATTTTGAAGGAAGTTCTTCTATCGAAGTGAAGCAAGGAATGGAGTCTAAGGCAGAAGTTCTTTGTAAATCGGCAACTGTGAAGGTTAGTTTGAATATATCAGAAGAGTTTCTCAATATGTTTGCCGATGATTACGTGTTCACTGTTTCAAACGGAATCGGCGGAGTCATTTATGTAAAGAAGGAAGATTTAAGTTCGATTTATCTCAGCATTCCTGACGGCTCTACTTCGATTAAAATTGTAGCGAAAGTAACGGAGAAGGACAGTGGTAGAGACATTGAGACTGTTTATACAGTGACGAAGCCCGATGCAGAAGGTCTGCAAGGCGGTGATTCTTTTAATGTCACGGTGAAACCGGTAGAAGAAGGTGAAGATCCGAACAATCCCGACGTAACTCCTTCTGATCCGAAGTTGGGGATACAGTTGGATATTGACTTGACCATGGATGAAACTGGCATTACAGTGAAAGTACCGACTGAACTGATTGAAGAATCGAAACCGGACGAACCGGATCAACCAACAGATCCCGATCAGCCGACAGTAGACGGACCGGAGATTATCGGGGCGGATGAAGTGGTAGAAGTGGATACCAATAATCCTCCAACAGTTCAGGTTACAATGAAAGCTCCGGCTGGAATTCAGAATTTACTTGTGACGATAACTTCAGATTCCAACGAGTTTATAGGTTTAATTTCTCAAATGGGGTTGGGCGAAACGTTCGACTTAGCTAATCCTGGTGATTTGGAGGATAAACTTGGAGGTAGTTTAGAAGACGGATCCGGTATAGGCCTGATTGACCCGAATGATCCGATTAAAGATAAAAAAGAGTTTATCTTTGATGTATCCGGTTTTATGCCTATGTTATCGCCGTTTGGGCTTCAGCAACACTATTTTACTATTAAACTGATTGATAATAATGGTAAGGAGTTAGCCAAGAAATTGACAGTAAAAGTGGTGAAAAACTAATTTGAATTTTCAATGAAAAGATATATATATTTGTTCGTCTCTGTCTTTACTCTTGTGATGGCATCATGCCAACAAGAGGAGACTTCCAATGGTAAGACCGGATTTCTCCAGTTTTCCGTGGAGAAGAATACAAGTACGATTTTAGTTCCGGCAACAAGAGCAGAAGAGTTGCCGATTGCCTTGCAGGTAGTTGACAGAGCCGGGACCGTTGTAAAGGAGACTGATGATTGGCATAACTGGACATCTACTCCTCTTGAATTGCCATTAGGTTCCTATACCATTAATGCTTTCTCAAAAGGGGTTGATGTAGGGACAGCCGGATTTGACGAGCCTTATTACTGGGGGCAAAGTGAAGTAACGGTTGTTCCGAAAGTAAATCAGAGTGTTAACATAGAGTGCCGTTTGGCCAATGTGAAAGTGACAGTCAATTACAGTGCTGATGTGAAGAAGTATTTTTCGAAACTGAACTGTTCTGTGGGTAATTCTTCCGGTAAGCTGGTTTTTGGTAAGGACGAGACACGCTCCGGGTATTTTGCGGTGGATAAGTTGAATATTTCGTTGGCATTGACAAATACGGATGGGCGTTCTTTTGTTTTTGAATCCGAACCGATTACAGATGTAAAAGAACGTCAGCACTATCGTATTAACTATACTATGAAGGCCAATGGTGCTATTGGTGGGGTATCAGTCACCTTAGATCCTTCTACCAAAGAGTATAATGTGAATATTTCCATTCCTAAAGAAAGTAATCCGAGTGTAAATGTCTGGTCTGATTTTGCAGACGTAACTCTTCCTCTTCCTGACGGCGTCGTTACCAAAGAGTGTAAGTATCGCATTTCCGGAACGGAAGATTGGAATACGGTGTCCAATGTTGAACAGGCCGATGGAAAGCTTGTTGCAACCATAACCGGTCTGATTCCCGGTACGGAGTATGATTTCTGTTTTGCAATAAATGGAGTAAACGGAAAAATAACGACTGCGACCACCGAACTCCAGAAACAACTGGAAAATGGAAGTTTTGATGAATGGAATCAGAATGGAAAAACTTGGTTCCCGGGAACTGCGGCTGAGGCTTCTGCAAAGAATTCGTATTGGGATACCGGTAATGTGGGAGCAGCTACCATGAGTAAAAATCCAAGTATCGGAGAAAGTAACGATGTACATACCGTAGGTGGTAAATCGGCCAAATTGTCTTCGCAATTTGTGGGAATGTTTGGTATCGGAAAATTTGCTGCCGGTAACATCTATATCGGGCGTTATATGGAAACGTATACAAGCCCGATGGGAGCACGTATACGTTTCGGCCGTGAGTTTACGTCACGTCCTACGCAGCTGAAGGGATGGTACAAATACACTCGTGGAACCAGTATAGATCGTGGAGATCATAATGTGGAGGAATTGAAAAACTCGGGTGGTGATAAATGTGCTATCTATATTGCCTTGACTGACAATGAAGGTTTGGTTGATGATAATGGAGTGAAGACGGCTTATGAAGTCAACAATAACAAAGAAGGCAGTCCTACGCGTTATACGGTTGATCTTTCTGAAGCCAATAAAGATGTTATAGCTTACGGTTCCATTACCGATGAAGAGTCTAAAGGTTCTTTCGATGAAAGCGGAAATGTAGTCTGGAAGCAGTTTACGATTGATTTGAAATACCGTGATTTGACCCGTAAACCCAAATATATTATCGTCGTTGCTTCTGCAAGTAAATATGGTGACTTCTTTACCGGCAGTGAAAGCAGTGTCATGTTGATTGATGATTTTGAATTGGTGTACGGTACACCTGTTACCGCCAACTAATCCATAGCGAATGAAAAAAATAATCATATTTCTACTTCTTCTTTGTCCGGTACTGGTCCAGGCAAAGAAGAAGTTTGACCGTGGAATCGTGAAGAGTGTGTTTGTCCCGAAAGGGCAATGGTTTATGGGTTCTACAGTTTCGTATTCGGAGCAGAGTGCTGATCAATATCAGTTTTTGGTATTGGCAAACATCGATGCCAAAGGTTATACATTCCGTTTGAGCCCTTTCGGAGGATACTTTTTTGCTGATAATATGGCAGCGGGAGGCAGGTTCACCTACTCCCGTACCTACTTCAATATAGGAAACGTAGACATTAATCTGGGCGATGATCTTTCGTTCCACATCAAAGACGATATGTATCTGGAGCATAACTACTCCGCATCCGGATTTCTGCGTACCTATATGGGGCTGGGCAGCAGTAAAGTGTTCGGTTTCTTCAATGAAGTGCGTCTGACTTATGCTTACGGGCAGGGGAAACATTCCAATGGTACGGGTAACGACTTGACGGGATACTATCAGCGTTCTCACACGTTTGAGATCGGTGCGGCTCCCGGATTGGCGGCATTCGTATCCGATTTTGCTTCGGTAGAAGTTTCGGTAGGAGTGATGGGATTCAGTTATAAATGGGTCGATCAGATACACAATCAGGTAAACAAGGCTTCCCGTCATAGTGCAAGTGGTAATTTTAAGATAGACTTATTCTCGATTAATCTCGGAATGACGATGTATTTCTAACTTAAGCAGTGTTTTGAGAAATGAAGAGTTTACAAATTTATCTATTCCTGTTTCTGTCGGTCTTTGCTCTGGGTGCTTGCATACAGAATGACATTCCTTACCCTTATATCAAAGGCGAAATTACAGCTTTCGAAGTAGAAGGGCAGACCGGTGATGCCGAGATAAACAAGAACAGCCGCACCATCGTAGTGGAAGTGGGTGATGAAGTCGATATAGAAGAATTGCGTATTACCAGGTTCGTTGTGAACGAAGAGGCCACTTACAGCGTAGACGAACAATACTGCGTCAGCCCCAATAAATTTCCTTCGGCCGGCTTTTCTGCTTTAGCCGACTTGCCGGCAGGAGCAGATACACGGGTCGATTTCAGTAAGACCGTTCCTGTTCTGTTGCGTACTTATCAGGATTATCAGTGGATGATAACCGTTAAGCAGACAATCGAGAGAGTAGTCGAAGTCGAGAACCAGGCCTTGCCTGCCATCATCGATGATAAGAATCACACGGTATTGGTGTATGTCTCGCAGAAACAGGATTTGTCTGCTGTCAAGATAACAAAGATGATTCTGGGAGGCAGTAAGGCTACCATCACTCCCGATCCATCCACTGTAACCAATTTCAGGAGACCGCAGGAGTTTGTTGTCAACCGTTTCGATAAAGAAGAGCTATGGACGGTCGATGTGGTACGTACCACATCGACAGGTACCACGGGAAGTGCCGATGTGTGGGCTACAAGAGCCACATTGAACGGGGGTATGAAGCAAGGAACCACTCCCCGTGTGGAATACAGGAAGAAGTCGGAAGATACCTGGACCGTTGTACCCGAAACAGATGTGAAACTGGAAAGTGGTACAACTTTCAGTACGACACTGACCGGATTGCAAGATGGTACCGATTACGTTTGGCGGGTAGTGGTCGAGGAAGTTCCTAGCACGGAATCCGGATTTACTACCGAAAAGATACAGGAAATACCTAACTTAAACTTCGATACCTGGTCGCAGAATCCCACAGGAACCTTTAAGAAGAGTTGGTATCCTAATGCCGATGGCTCAAATTCTTTCTGGGCAACCGGAAATGATGGAGTGACCTCTTCATTGGCGGGCAGCCGTGATTCGAGTACCCGCCCGGAAGAAAAGAGTGTTGTGAACGGAAAGGCGGCTTATATGGTCACTTTAGGTAGTGTGCCGCTGGTAGGGGTGGCTGCCGGCAATCTGTTTATCGGTGATTATAAAACGAATGCCCAAAGTCCCAAGGATAGTCCTAAGTTTGGACGTTCGTTTACGGGGGCACGTCCCACCGGATTGAAGGGGTGGTATAAATATACTTCTAAACCGGTGGATTATGTCGGTAATCCGGATAATCTGAAAAATGATGAATGCCATATCTATCTCCGTCTGTGGGACGATAAAGATAACGAGATCGGTTACGGAGAGTTCATCGGAAAAGAGACGGTGACCCAATATACTCAGTTCCGGTTCGATGTGACTTATACCAATAAAACGGCGAAGCCTGCCAAGATAACGATTGTTGCCACTTCGAGCCATTATGGCGGTGACTTTACCGGGATGAAGGTGACCGGTTCGGTGGGTGTAGGCAGTGAACTGTGGGTCGATGAATTTGAATTATTGTATGAATAAGAAAGAGAGCTATGCATAAATCTGTTTTATCTTTAGTGTGTTGTTTGTTCTTTTTCCTGTCGTGTCAGGAAGAAATAGAAACGATGCCTAACGGCAGTTTGAATATCGTATTGACGGATGAAGCGGCGGTTACCCGGACTTTGCCGGAGGCTTTGTCAGATGAATTGCGGCAACAGTTCACGATTGAGTTGCTGCGTGACAGAGAAGGGACAATCGTGCCCGAATACAAAGGTGCATTGAGAGATTTCGGAGATCAAAGGGTATTCAAGGTAGGCAGTTATCAACTGAAGGCTTATCTTGGAGAGAATCCGTCACTGGCATTGGATGCACCCTATTATTATGGAGAAGTTCAAGACATTGCCATCGAGAAGGGTAAAGCAACGACGGTTACTGTCGGCTGTAAGGTAGCCAATGCGCTGGCTACTTTTGAGATTGTGAATCAAGAGGTCTTTGATAAACGTCTGAAAGATTATTATGTGGAAGTCAGCGCAGGGGGTGAGTCGGTTACTTGGAAACCGGGAGACGCCACACATCCCTACTTTAAAGCCGGAGGCCGGGTGACAATGGCATTGATCGGTACTTCTGTAGAGACAGGGCAGGAGGGAAGTTATGCTTTGAATCCGATCGAGACAGTGAAAGCGGGTGTTAAGTATAATTATAAGCTCTCCATGAAGGCTTCCAATGTAAGTCTAGAGGTCACTACGGAAACTCAACAGGAACCTATTACTATCAACGAAACCGTACCCGACAGCTGGTTGCCGAAGGCTAAGGTATTTAGTGAGGATTTCGATGAAAATCATGTGTTGACTTATACCGAGACGGCAGATGCTTTGTCGAGAGCCGGCATTGCGTATACAGCTTTGCGTCCGGTTCAGGATGTGGAGTTTGCCTTTAACTTTGCGGATAAGCATTTGGAACATCTGAATAAGACGTATCTGCTGTCGGAACTTTCCGAAGAAGATCGGCGGGCTTTGGCTGCTGTGAATATTGTCTTGCCCGATCTGACTGCAGGAAGTACTGAGGGAGTTATCGACTTTGCCGGAGTAACTTCCGGCATGCTGACTCACGATGGAGGACAGGATACGGATAATATAATAGCCGTTCGGGTAAAAGCAAATGACCGTTGGAGTGATGCCGGTATGTATACTATCCGGACTGTGAAACCTGTCTTTAAAGTGGGTTATTATCCGGGCAATGTTTGGACGAAAGAGTTTACTTTGAACACACTCACTGCCGATAGCGTGAAAACCGGCAATTTAGATAAGTTTACCGATATTGCTTACGAATTTAGTGCCGATGGTAATAGTTGGGAGGCGATGCCCAGAGATTTGCGAAAGGCAGGGCTGAGTCCGGGAACCTCTTATTATGTGAGAGCGAAATATAGGGGAGAAGTACCGGGAGAGAAAGTGGAGGTGAAAACGTATCCTCAGACGATGCTGGAGAATGGGAGTTTGGAGGGTGCTACAGTTTTGGCTGGAGATGATAGTGGCATATCTCGTGGAACTGTTTATGGTTGGGATGGCTGGGCTACTTTAAATAGGATTTCAACTCCAAGTGGAATAACTGCATATTCATTTAATTCACGCTCTGGCTGTCGTCCAACCGATGATGGACATATGGGTAAAGGTGTTAGAGTAATTACTCTTGGTTATGTAATGGGAGGTTTTGCTAAGCCTAAAGCTGCTATGCATAGTGAATTGTATTTAGGTACAAATGCTGATGATGATGGAAATAGAGAGTATGGCATTCGTTTCAATTCCCGTCCAACAGCCTTAGGTGTTTGGTATAAATGTATTTCAAATAAAGGAAATGATGTCTCTTTGATAAAAGTACAATAAGTTAATGATCAATTATTCTGAAGATTTAGATAAGATAAGGCTTGTTCCTAACAAATTATTGGTTCTGTTTAAGTCTGGTACTAAAGAACCATTATCAGTTGATGATCTTAAAGGATTTATAGGAAAATGGAGTACTACAGATAAGACTGCTGATGCGACATTCCGTGGAAACGAACTATTCATTGACGATGTAGAACTAATTTATGACAAATAAATATGAAAACCTATATATACCTCTTTCTCCTCTTGCTTGCTACGGCTTCCTGTAGCGAGCAAACTGCTCCCGATCATTCCGTCGGTTATCTCCGTGTAGAGAATATCATCCTCGGTTGTGATACCGAAACGCTGCCCATTACTCGTGCCGTCGATGCCGGACTTAAGCTTGAGATCTGGCAAGGTTCTGAGTGTGTACGTAGTTATGATCCGGGAGCAGCGGAACTTTCCAAAAGGATCGTTCTTCCGGTTGGTGAATATACCCTGAAGGCCTTTACTCCCGATCAGACCGAGGCGCCGGACAATGAATCGGGTACACCCATCTACAGCGTCGACTATCCTTTCGCTATTGTATCGGAGGATGTTACTCTGATTTCGGTGAAAGCACCGCAAGTTAATATCGGGGTTGGCGTTGAGTATTCGGATGAATTTATGGCAAACTTTACAGACTTCTCCATTACTGTAAGTAGTCCTACAGGACGTCAGGCAAGCCTGGCAGGTAATGTGACAGACCTTTTATATTTTAATGTCCCGACCGGTGGAACCCATTTAAGTTATACACTTACCGCCACCAATGCCGATGGAGAAACAATGACTTCCGAAGCGCGTCCCATCCTTCAGGAATCGGGAGCGGAACTTACTTCCGGAAATTATAAAGTCCGGATCGGCCTGGTTCAGCAAGGAAGGTCGATGAAAAGCAGTCCGGCTACTCCTAAACTTCCTTAAACCCCCAAACTTTCTTCTTCCGGATTTGTCATATTGCCAATCTTTAAAACGTAGAAAGTATGAATAGAGACAGGCAATTGAAGAAGGACATGGAGAGCCGGGAAGTGCAGATCCATGAAGAATATGAAAAGAACAGGCATCTGATGTCTGAGGACAAAGTAAAGGAAAAAGCTGCTGCATCAGGCAGTGCTGGCGATATGCATTCCGGCAAAGGAACGGGAAAGAAAAAATAGTGTAAAACAGGAATCGTTGCGAGATTCCTTTTTCACTACAGAGTACACAGAGGGCATGGAGGTTTTATTTATTGATAAGCCTTTGTGCCCTTTGTATGCTTTATGGTAGGCAAAACGTTTTGTTCTCTATTATCCTATTAAACTATCAAAAAGGTGTGAAATACCTCTTTCCTCTGACTCTCCCAATTTTTTTTCCGGATGAACCGGAGGGAAAAGAAGCATATCAAGTAACTTCCGGAGGCGAAGAACCGCTCTTTTGAGTCGGTAGAGCCTTGCTTTTCCGGAAAACAAGTAAGCATTTACCCCAAAACAAGTAAGCATTTGCTTCGAAAGACGGTTACATTTTCCTAATTTGCTTACTTCTTTTTTAAATATCTCCTAATGTTTTGGCAGATTACATATATTGTTATGCAAATCGGGCGATAAGAGCACGGATTTTCTTCCCGTTGCTCGCAGGAAAGTATCCTGTCCGAAGTGTGTAAAGGAATGGTGTTTTACTCTAACAAAGAGATTACGGCGGATAATACTCCTTTATTGTTTCTATTTGATAAGGAAGCAGCTAAATGACCTGTTGAAATGATAATCGGGGAATCGTCTGTGAGCCGTTTTTCCGAACTTCATCAGAGACGTGCCCGAAAGAACGGGATATAGAGCCATTGGATTATCATTTTGACATTTTGGCACTTTGACATTTGCTCTCACACTTTCTATGACAACCCTATGTCAGTAAGTCTAATATATCCAGATAACCATGTTCCGGTATTGTAGTCGTCCTTGCAGATTAGAGGAAGTTATACTTTTATTGCTGGTTAGAAATTTCATGTTTTTAATAAAGCGCAGAAACATATTACCACTTCATATTAAAGGTCTGGGGTATCTTCTTTCCTTATTAAAAGATGGTTTTGACAGGTTC
>OOCN01001659.1_pt1 | contig 13722 bp, 10 predicted proteins | sample 1671361 | NCBI WGS metagenome assembly OOCN01 (sample SAMN06348149, study PRJEB24527) | human gut metagenome | biome: human gut; feature: ankylosing spondylitis patient; material: feces | host: Homo sapiens | place: China | collected 2015-10
ATTTTATAATTCGTTAATATTTTATTTGTTTCTGTTTAGATTTTTTTGTATGATTATAGTCTGCCCGGTATTTTTCCTTTTATACATAACATTTCCATTTTTTATTTATCACATCTGCCTCTGCTCCAGCAGATATTTGCTCAGTCCGATCATTTTCTGATCTTCTGCACTGTTATAAAATTGTACCGTTCCCGGCGTCACAGCATCCGAAACCATGTCATACTCTTTTAATTTATGAAGCGTCTCTCTGGCAGTTCCTGCACCGCCATCAAAAACCGCTACTCCCTGGCCGAGTACCTTCTGAATGGTTTCCCTCACCAATGGGTAATGCGTACAGCCAAGAACAACTGCATCCACTTTTCTTTCCTGATATGGTGCAAACAGATTTTTTAAGAAATGTTCCAGTGCTTCCCCGGAAAGTTCTCCGCGCTCTACGAATTCCACAAGCCCCGGACATGGCAGTGATATGATCTCCGCCTGATCCTGAAATTTCTGCATAAGGTTATGGAACTTTTTTTCCCGCAATGTCATAGGCGTTGCCATGACAAGCACCCTTGAATTTTCTTTTACAGACACTGCCGGTTTTAATGCCGGCTCAATTCCGATGACCGGGATCTCTTTCTGGTATTTTTCCCTTAAAATGTGAATCGCTGCGCTTGTCGCCGTGTTGCATGCGACAACCAGTGCTTTTACATTCCGCGACCTTAAGTACTCCGCATCTGCCAGTGTGAGTTTCCGCACTTCCTCTAAGGTCTTTGTTCCATAGGGCGCATTTTTTGAATCCCCGTAAAATATAAAATTTTCATTTGGCATCAATGCCACCAATTCCCGAAGTACGCTGATTCCGCCAACACCGGAATCAAATACTCCAATTGGTCTCTGCATTTCGTCCATATTACGATTTCCTGCTTTCTTTTCTTCTATTTTGCAAACACCGCGATCTGTTCTTTCCTCGTACTGATTACTATTCCAACAAGGCACCTGCTCGAAATGTGCTTTTTACTTACCTGCTTCAGTTGTGCCTATTACCTATGATAACATTCATTCCGTCCACACAGCCCTGCTGCCCTTGTCCGTACGGCTGACAACGAGTTTACGGTCGATCTGTTCTTTCAGTTCCGTCACATGGGAGATGATCCCAACCATGCGGCTGTCACCGGCAAGTTCCCCCAGCACCTCGATCGCCTGCTGTCTCGACTGCGCATCCAGAGAACCAAATCCCTCATCGATAAACATCATATCCGGGTGGATCGCCCCTGCGCTCCGCTCCACGATATCGGACAATCCGAGTGCCATCGCAAGTGCTGCCAGAAAAGATTCCCCGCCGGACAGTGTTTTCACATCGCGCTCGCTGTCCGTCACAAGACTGTAAACAGAAAGATCCAGTCCCTCGTTTGTCTTTCTTCCCGTATTCGCCTCTTCCTTTAACTTAAGGATAAACTGATGATTGCTCATCGTCAAGAGCCGCTTGTTCGCTTCATGGATGATCTGTTTAAAATACTGCCTCTGGATATAAGTTTCAAAATCGATTTTCGCAGAACCGGAAAGTCTTCCGTTCGCTGTCTTAGACAGACTTTTGATGACCTGATCTTCGCTCTCCAATTTTTTTCCCTTTTCCAGATAGACGGCACAATTCTGCAGCACTGCCCTGTCATTTTCATATGCTGTGTGCAGCTCCATATACGTTTTTTCCGCCTCTTTTAATACCTGTTTTTCTGCTTTCAGCTGCTCATTTAATTCCGTCGTATCAGTATATGTTTTTCCGCTGACCTGTTTCTCCAAAAGTTTCTGCTCACTCTGCTGTCTTAAGCACTGAGACTCATACTCTTTCTCTTCCCGCTCCAGTTTTGATCTGCTCCGCTCCGGCAGGATTGCAAGGTGATATGTTTCTTCGGAAACAAACCCGGATTTTTCCAAAAGTTTTGCATATTCTTTTTCCGTTTTTGCTGCAAGCTTTTTTGCTGTTTTCTGATTTTCTTCCTCTGCTAGTTTCTGTCCTTTTAACGTGTTCATCGCTTCTGCCAGCTCCGACACTTTTTGCCGTTTCTTCGCTATCTCCTGCTCTGCCGCCTCCAATGCTTTCTGCATTGCGGCATACTGTTTTTTTGCTTCGGCAAGAGATGGATACACAAGCTTCTCACGGATCTGTTCGGCTATTTTCTGCAGACTGACATAGTTTTGCTCAGCTTCTTTTCTCTGCTGTTTTGCAATCGTCTGTGCCAGTACAAAATCAGCTTCCTCTTTCTCGACTGCCTGCGCAAGCTTCTGTTTTTTTGTTTTCTCTGCCTCAAAAGCAAGATACGCCAGATCGCGCTTTTCTTCCGCAGCAGCCCTTGTCTTTTTTGCCTGCTCCACTTCCAGTTCTGTCACCGCATGGTCAGAAAGCTTCGCCGGATCCGGATGAACCGTTGAACCGCAGACCGGGCATGGACAGCCCGCGCTCAGATTTTCTGCCAGGATCCCTGCCTGCTCCTTTAAAAAGGCTTCATACATATGTTCATAATGCTTTGCCGACTCCGAAGCGCTGAGAGATGTCTGCTCCCAGTTTTTCTTCGTTTGCTCCACGACCTGCTCCTGCCGCTTCTGCTGTTCTTTTAATGCAGCAATCCCAGCCTCTTTCTTATGAAATGACTCCTCTGATGTTTTCCCGAGGTCTTCCCACACCTTTTTGGCCTGCTGCTCCTCTGACCTCGCATTCTGCAGTGCCTCATAAGACGGGAATGACTGCTCTAACGCAAGCATTTTTTTCTGGAGGTCTGCCGCTTCTCTTTTCTTTATTGCCTCTACCTCCTGCAACTGTGTCTTTAATGATTCGAACATCTCCTGATCGTTCGCCAGTGTTTCTGTCATTTTTGCGATCGCCTGTGCCGACTGCTCCACTTCCTGCTGCTGTCTGAGATTCTGCTGCTCTGCCACAAGCACTTTATCTGCTTTCCGTGCATTTTCGATCTGCTGTCTGCGCTCTTTCGATTCCGCCTGCCTTGCTTCCAGCTCTTTTCCAGTCTGCCTGATTTTTTCCAGGGAAACAAAAAGTTTATTGATCTCCTCATACTTTGTGATTTTTTTATTCAGTTCCTCTACATTCGCCCTGCGGAGATTCTGCTCTTTTAACGCATCCTTTAATCGTTCCCGCAAACGCTCCACAAGTTCATCCAGCGGTAATTCTTCACTTTCAGGAAGCGGAATGATCCTGCTTTTCTCCTGCTCAAATGCCCGGTCGTTCTCCTGGATGCGCTCATCCATTTCCATGGATTTTCTTCTGAGATTTTCCTGGATCTTCCAATAGATGTCCGTCCTGAATAATTTAGAAAAGATCATTTTCCGCTCGTCCGACTTTGTATACAAAAGCTTTAAAAAATCTCCCTGTGCGATCATCACGATCTGCGAAAACTGGTCTGCGGTAAGCCCCAGGATTTCAATAATTTTTGCATCGGTAGCATTTTTCTTTTCCGGGAAAACAGTTCCATCCGGCAGGGTGAGTTCGACACTATGTGGTACTTTCTGCTCCCTGATTTTGCCGTTTTTCAGTGTTTTCGTAATCTTATAGTCCGGGTTTCTGCGCACGCGGTATGTCTGTCCCCGGTATAAAAATTCCAGTTCCACATAGGTTTCCGTCTCCGGCTGGGCATACTGGCTGCGCATCATGTTTCCGTTTCGCTCACCGCCGCTGGTCTGATTGTAAAGTGCGTAAGTGATCGCATCAAAAATGGTCGTTTTTCCTGCTCCGGTATCTCCGGTGATCAGAAAAATCCCCTGCTGCTGCCCGGTAAAATCAATGACATTTTTTCCCGCATACGAACCAAATGCCGACATGGTAAGCTTCAAAGGCTTCATTCTGCCACCTCCTTTTCCCCGTTTATCACAGTGCGGATCACATTGTCCTCATCCTCCGTCATCGCCCTTCCGTTCATCTCCTGAAAAAAGGTCACAAACGCATCATAAGGATCGAGGCTCTCCACTTCCTCTTCCGAAAACTCCAGAATCTTCCTTGTCCGCTCATTGTCTATTTTTATCTCCAGAATATGGTCATAGACCTGTTCTAACTTTTCTTTCGGCTGGTACGCTTCCACCTCATCTGTCAATGTAATGCTCACATAATCGTGACCGTTGTCCTCTGCCGCTGCATTTAAAATCTCATCCAGATGTCCGATCATTTTGCGCACCCTGCGCATCGGCGTAAGCGGCAGTTCTGTGATATGCGGCTCGCTTCCTTTTTCCAAAAGTTCCACCATCGTCACGGTCTTTTCATCGCCTGCCTCGCTCACGGAATACTGTAATGGTGTTCCACAGTAACGGTTCTGTACACGCCCTATTTTCTGTTTTCTGTGAATGTGTCCAAGCGCTGCATAATCAAACGGTTCTAAAACCGCTGTATCCACATTTTCAATCCCTCCAACCATGCGGATCTCGGAGTCTGAAGTCTCCGGCTCCCTGCCCGCAGCAGTATAAAACTGATGGCTTACGAGGATATTGCGCTTTGCAGTGTCGATATTCTCCCGCTCTATGACAAGCCGGACAGCCTCATCATAAGTCGTAATGTCACCATCGATCAGATTTCTCACATAGGAAGGCTTCACAAAAGGAAGCAGGTAAATGCATACCTCGCCGTATGCATCAAAAAAACTCACTTTTCTGATGGTCTCCTCCCGGGTAAGCGGCGGCATTCCTGCAATCATTACTCTGTGTTTTGCCAATATGTCACTCGCAAAATCAATCCGTTTCGCACTGTCGTGATTCCCTGCAATGATGCAGACTGTCACTTCCGGCTCCAGATCGTTCAGTGCTGTCAGAAACTCATCAAACACTGACACTGCCTCCGCTGACGGCACCGGCGTATCATAGACATCCCCTGCAATGAGAACCGCATCCGGCTTCTCGTGTTCTGCCAACGCCACGATTTTCCCTAATATGTCCCGCTGTTCTGCGATCATATTGTAATGATGCAGCTGCTTTCCAATATGCAGATCCGACAAATGAAAGAATTTCATGTTCCTCTCCTTTTGCTCTAAGCTGACGTTTCCTATTACAGAAAAAGCCACAACAGACAACTGTTTCCATTGTCTGCCATGGCAGTCTGTTATTTCAAAAATCCGTTGATGATCTGTTCCTCGGCTTCTTTTTCCGTAAGTCCAAGTGTCATAAGTTTGATCAGCTGCTCGCCTGCAATTTTACCGATAGCTGCCTCATGAATGAGGTTTGCGTCAATATTATTGGCGGTAAGCTGTGGGCTTGCTGTCACGCATCCATGATCCATAATGATCGCATCGCACTCACTGTGACCTGCACAGGCTGCGTTTCCGTTCATAATAGAGAAGAATTCCTGTCGGGATTCTCCCTTTGCCACCGAACGTGACACCAGATTACAGCTGCAGTCTTTTCCGTTCATATCGATTGCAAAATCTGTCTTGGCATACTGTTTTCCGTGTGTCATGATCTTCTCATGCACTTCTAAGGAAGCTCCGTCTGCAAGATCTCCTTTGGTGATACGGACTGTGGAGTCGATTCCCTTGATCTGGGTTGTCTCCATCTCCATGTGTGCGCCCTCTTTTAAATGCACGATGGTCTGTGGATTCATGACATTCTCACCATTTCCATCTCCCTCACCGTAGTGGCGTTCAATGTATTTTACTTTTGCATTTTTCTCCAGATAAAATGTGTGGATTCCCTCATGCTTGGAAGTGTCCACGCCACAGTTGTGGATTCCGCATCCCGCAACGATCGTGACATCTGCGCCCTCCCCAATGTAAAAATCATTGTATACACATTCCTGCAATCCGCTCTCGCTCAAAACAACCGGAATATGAACGCTCTCATTGACCGTTCCCGGTTTGATAATGATGTCAATTCCGTCCTTGTCCTCTTTTGTGACAATATCAATATTGGCGGTGGTGTTTCGTGCAGCCTTTTTTCCATTAGCACGGATATTATAGGCACCTTCCGGAACCTCATGAAGTCCCGCCACCTGTTCTAATAAATTTTTCTGTACTAAATCCATGTTTCTTCCTCATTCTCCTGCTGCTGTTTTCTGTCGGTCATCATCCTTTCAGCAGCTCTCTCACTACAAATCTGTTCTGCCAGTGCGGCTATGCTTTATCGATCAACGTCTGGCAGGTCTGTGCCGTATTCAGAAGTTCCGGCAGCACTTCCGCTTTGGTTCCGGTCTTGCGCACCTGTCCGTCTGCAATGACGATGATCTTGTCCGCAATGTCAAGGATCCGTTCCTGATGGGATATGATCAGAATCGTTCCGTTGATCTCATCTCTCATTTTTTCAAATACTTTGATCAGGCTGTTAAAACTCCAGAGGTCGATCCCTGCCTCCGGCTCATCAAAAATAGAAAGCTTCGTTCCCCTTGCAGTGATCATTGCGATCTCGATCCTTTTCAGCTCACCGCCGGAAAGACTTCCGTTGATCTCACGGTCAATGTATTCTCTCGCACACAGACCTACCTCCGATAAAATATCGCAGATCTCATTCACACTCATCTCTTTGCCTGCAGCGATCGTAATGAGGTCTTTTACGGTCAGCCCTTTAAAATGAACCGGCTGCTGGAATGCAAAACTGATTCCTTTTCTGGCGCGCTCCGTAATGTTTAAACCGGTGATATCCTCTCCATCTAAAAGAATCTGACCACTTGTCGGACGGATGATTCCTGCGATCATCTTGGCAAGTGTGGATTTTCCACCGCCGTTTGGTCCTGTAATCGCCACAAAATGATCGTCAATGGTGACACTGACATTTTCAAAATCTCTTTATTCTCGTTGTTATCATCTACTTCATAGGTGATATTTCTTAACTCTAACATAAATCCTCCACTGTGCAGCCGATAAGCCACAGTATTTTTTGCAATTGCGATCCTGTTACTTTATAACGCTTCTTGGATACTTTACCATGATGGCATTTAACATGTCCTCATCCGGCTCAAACTCATATCTTGTGATACCGTTTTCGCCCTTGCAGACTGCCTCATAAAGTTTTGCACCTGCATTGCCGGACGCAATGTTTTTCACTGTAACCGATCTGTCATTCTCATACTTGTAAATGCTGCGGTCACCCTTCGGGGCAATGGTCAGCACATCATCCATACTAAGATAGGCAATTTTCTTTCTCTTTGCTTTATTCCTGATCTTCGCAAATCTCAGGTCGCCATCATAATATGTATACTCATACTCCACTTCACTGCGAAATGCAAACAGATACCAGATCACACCAAAGATGATCGTCGGCACCAGAAACATAACCGGTGATACAAACATACTAAGTACTAAACAAAGACAGGTTAAAACAAAAAATGCGATCATTCCTGCCTTATGTCCACCTGTTGTTTTTTTCGGAACAATAACTAATTTTTCCTGCATAATCATTTCCTCCAAACAAAATTTCGTAATGATAATTATATACGCTTTTTTCCCTCTGTACAACTTCTTTTTTATCATGTAAAATAAGATAATAGAAATTTTCGTATTTTTTCGTTCAGGAGGAAAAAAAGAATGATCACATATCAGTATACCCAGAAAGACTGGACAACATTCAAAGAAGGGATCAAACGTGAGTGGGCAGTCACCAATGGCATTGGCGGATACGCAGGAAGCTCGATGATCGGCGCACACAGCCGTACACACCAGGGGTACCTGATTGCCAGCCTCCATGCACCAATTGAGCGCTATCTCGTTTTTTCCAAGATCAACGAAACAGCCACTGTCGGAACCAGCACGGTTTCCTTTGAGACTTCCCAGCACTGTGCTTCCGGAAAAACGGTTTACACAGAGGGACAGAAGTTTCTCACTTCCTTTATCTATGACGGAAGCGTGCACTACACCTATGAGACAGACAATTTTTCTTTTGAAAAGCACATCACATTAAAAAGGAACGCCAATGTCTGCGCAGTCGCCTATGAACTGACCGCCGGGGACAGCGACTGTACCTTTACGCTCACACCGCTTTTCAACTACCGCGAGCACAGTGAGAGCAGCACCCCGGACACTTTAAAATTTGAGACATTTACAGAAGACAGGACATTTTATCTTGTTCCGGAAAAAAATAAAGATATTGCCATTCGTTTTCAGACAAGTGAAGGAACTTTTTCCGAACGCGAAACTGTTTATGACATTGACATGCAGTTACAGATTGAAGTGGATCTTGAGACAGATGGGCTTGACTGCCATTACTGTCCGGTTGACCTGTCCATTGCAGTTCCTGCCAACACAACCAAAAAAGTTTCCATCCTGTGCAGTATCGGTGACGTGAACGAGCGTCCTGCCCCTGTGTCTGGTACGGAAGCATTTTCCATTTTAGAGGAAAATGCCCGCTGCCATGCAGAACTTTTTGAAAAAGCCGGATACCGCGACTCGTTTGCCAACCATCTGGTGCTTGCCAGCGACCAGTTTCTGACTTACCGCGAGTCCACGAAAATGATGACCGTTCTCGCCGGACTTCCGTGGTTTACCGACTGGGGCAGAGACACAATGATCGCCTTTACCGGTCTGACGCTCTGCACGAAACGTTTCAAAGAAGCTGAGGAGATTCTTCTGACATTTGCCAGATATATCCGCCACGGAATTGTGCCGAATATGTTCCCGGATGACAATATGCCGCCGCTCTATAACACGGTGGACGCCTCTCTCTGGTACTTTTATGCGGTCTATCAGTACCTTCATTACAACCCGGCTGCCGAGGCAGAAGCGTTTGTAAAAGAACAGATTTTCCCTCATTTAAAAGAAATCATCTCCGCCTATGAAAAAGGAACGGATTTCAGCATTTATATGGAAGACGACGGGCTCATCCACGCCGGAAGCGGCCTTGACCAGATCACCTGGATGGATGTCCGCGTCGGTGACTGGGTAGCAACACCGCGCCACGGAAAACCGGTGGAGATCAACGCACTGTGGTACAACGCTTTACGGATCATGGAATCACTCTGTGAAAAATTTGACGAAGATGCTTCTGCTTACCGCACACGCGCCAATCAGGTAAAAGAATCCTTCAACGCAAAATTCTGGGATTCCTCCAACCAGTGCCTGTTTGATGTTGTGGATGGTGACGAGCCGGACGACCATATCCGTCCAAACCAGATTTATGCCGTATCCCTTCCATTTTCCCTGCTCCCGGAGGAACAGGAAAAAGCAGTTGTCGCGCTTGTGGAAAAAGAGTTGTTTGTCGGCTGTGGACTTCGCTCTCTCGCACCGGATCATCCGGACTACCATGGCATTTACTGCGGTGCTCTTGCAAAGAGGGACGCCGCTTACCATCAGGGAACTGCCTGGGGCTTTTTGCTCGGTGGATTTTTCAGTGCCTATATGAAAGTGAACCACCACTCCTCCTCTGCTGCCGAAAATGCCGTCCACATGTTAGAGCCTGTGAGAAAACATCTGACGGATTCCGGCTGTATCGGTTCCATCTCAGAAATCTTTGACGGGGATGCACCACACAATCCCCGCGGCTGTTATGCCCAGGCCTGGAGTGTTGGTGAGGTACTGCGCTGCTACTGTGAAGATATCCTTCCTTATTTATAATTTTCATTTTTTGCTTGACAACAAAGGTTCCTTCCTTTACAATAATCTTTGTTGTGAGCAACAAGCCCAGTTAGCTCAGTTGGTAGAGCAAAGGACTGAAAATCCTTGTGTCTCTGGTTCGATTCCGGAACTGGGCATCTGCGGGTGTAGTTCAATGGTAGAACACCAGCCTTCCAAGCTGGATACGTGGGTTCGATTCCCATCACCCGCTTTTTTAGGGGAACGAGTTTCGAAAGAAACTCGTTTTTTTTATAATTTAAATTACGGAGGTTTTCCTATGGAAAAGAAAACTGCATTCAAAGATCTTTCCCGCAAAGCAAAGGTGCAATATATCTGGGACTATTACCGCTGGCACATCATTGTTGCCATCTGTCTTGTGGCGTTTGTCATTTCCATGATCGTACATTATGCTGCCTATAGGGAAAGTGTTTTAGATATAGTGATGGTAAATACTCTGAATCCTTATGAAGAAAACGTTTCTTCCACAGATGAATTTTTTGAACAGGAAGGCTTTACAAAGAAAGAAGAAGTTACCGTAGATACCTCCATCACTTTTTCTGATGACGATAATTACTCCACAAACTACTACAGTGACCAGAAACTGACTTTAAAACTTTCTGTCGGTGGTGCCGACGTTCTTTTTGCACCGGAATTTGTGTTCCAGCAATACGCTGATGCCGGAAGTCTTATGCCTCTTACGGATTATTTAACAGCGGATGAATTAGAACAGTACAAAGATATGATCGTCTATGCAACCGATTCCGAAACCGGCGAGACACTCCCCTGCGGACTGGAACTGAACGGCAACCAATGGCTTTCTGACTACGGTTACTACACCGGAACGGTCTGCTTCGGCATTGCATACACAACTGATAACAAAGGGAATGCCGTTGATTTCTTTCATTATGTTATGAACTGAATACTTATTGATAAAAAAATCGTGCAAACACAATACGTTTTTGTTCGCACGATTTTTTATTTCAATTATGATTTACAATCTCCGTTACTCCAGTTTAAACCGTTTCACCTCAGTATCAAGCAGATCTGCAATCTCATTGTTATGATCAGCCGCCTTCTGGATATCGCCAACACTTCCGGTAAGATCTGTGGACATTTCTGCTACATTCACAATGCCCTTTGCGCTCTCTTCGACAGCTGCACTGACTGCTGTCGTTGATTCTTTGATCTCATCCATGGCTTTCTGCAATTCGCCGGCAGCACTTGTGAAATCTTCCATAACGGCATTCATATCACCTGCATCTTTTCTGTAAAACTCACTCATTTCCACTAACTGCTGATAACCATCCACAGCAGTTATTCCCGCAAATTCGACCATATTTTCTGCCTCTTGTGCCAGACCATTCACAGCCTCAACTACCGCTGCGCTCACTTTTTGTATCTGTTCTGCTGCTTCTGCCGAATTGGCAGCAAGTTTTCCGATTTCATCTGCCACGACTGCAAATCCTTTTCCTGCCTCTCCTGCCCTTGCTGCCTCAATGCTCGCATTTAATGCCAACAGATTGGTCTGATCTGTAATCTCAATAATATTTGTCGTAAGCTGTGCTATCTCCTGCACCGCTTGGGACTGCTCGATCTTCTCATTCAATTTCTGTGCCATGTCGGCAACCTGCGTTGTAACCTCCTGCTGTCTGCTTAAGGCTTCTGTGCGGACACTGGCTGCCCGTCCGTTCATTTCACCGGAAGACTCTTTTCCATGCTCTGCACGTGCTACCATGTTTTCAATGGATGCATAAACCTGTCCCACTGAGGTGCTGATCTGCTCCAGTGAAGCGTTTGTCTCCTCCATTGCCGCACTCATTTCCTCCATAGTTGCGGAAACGTCTGTGATATTCACCTCTGCTGCTGCAAGGTTTTGTGCGATCTTTTGTGACGAACCATTTAAATGTTCTGAATTGTCGGAGATCTTCAACATGATTCCCCGTATGTATTCCAATAAAGCATTGACATTCCCTGCAATGAGTTCCATCTCATCTCCACTGTGGATGTTCAGCTTCTGCGTCAGATCTCCCTCATTATGCACGATCTCATAAATCTTGTCGTCCACTTTCTGAAGACCTCTCGTGATCGTTGAAATAATGATGCTAAGAGCCGCTACTGCCAGGACAATGCAGACCGCACCAATCTTGACCACTCCCACAAGTGATGCCTCAAGCCGGGCAGTAATATCAGATGCATCATAATCGCACCCCAGAACTGCCACCACTTTTCCTGCGCTGTTTGTGATCGGCTTGTAGACTGTGATCAGATCTCCATCCTCCGTCTCATCAATATAATCCTGCACATATTCCTGTCCTTCAAATACAGATTTTAATTCCTCATAAGAGTCTTCAAAAGGATCCCCGAGATAACTTACATCCTCGGTTGCTTCCACATCTACTCCGTAATAAACATTTGTCCCATCAGTATATAGAGTATACAGATATGCAATCCCACAGCTGTCCTTCATATTTTTTAAGGCTGCCAGGACTCCTTTATATGCATCGCTTTCTTCTGCCCCCGGAACGATCTGCTCCACCTCGTCGCCATCTAACATACGAAGTGTCAGATCTGCCGCCATATCTGCCTCCTGAACGCCCATCTCAACCATGCCGTCTTTGATATGTCTATAAGAATTTATTCCCATAACCACACAGACAACGAGTACACATACACATACCGGGATCAGTATTTTAAATTTTATCCCCAGCTTTCTTGTTCTGACTTTCCGCTTCATCTATTGTTCCTCCAGATTTTCTCTTAAACACACGCATTCCACAACACCTGTATTTTCCGTCTTTGATATTACTATTATATACCAAAAAAACACAGATTCAAGTAAAAATCCCCGATAGATTCTCTCATATCGGGGATTTCTGTTATCCGAAAAAGTATTCTGTTTTACTCTAAGATCACGACCGAATACGCAGGTATGGTAAGCTGTTCTCCATCCAGAACGGCAGCTTCCGTTCCTGTCAGAAGCTCCCCGGCGATCTGCAATGGATATTTCCTGTCTTCCGTTGCTCCGAGAGCTGATTTCCTGAAATCGACCGTCTGTGCCTTCTCTGAAGTATTGAACACCAGCGTCAATTGTCCCTCATCACAGGTTTTCCGGATCACGCATACCTTATCATCCGAAATCCCCTCATCAAATGTGACCTTTCCTCTGGCGATCACCGGATACTCATTCCGCAATGCGATCGTCTGTTTCACAAAGTTATAGATGGAATTGCCATCGTTTTCCTGCTCCTTAAGACTTCCATATTTCATTTTGACCTTGTCCATATCCTTTGGTCCGTCACACATGCCTTCTGCCTGCGCATCCGTCGACCAGTACATCGGCGCACGCTTATTTTCATCTTTCCCGGAGCCTTTCATACCGAGTTCTTCCCCATAGTATAAAAATGCACTTCCGGACATCAGAAGATTCATTGCATTTCCGAGCTTTGTCTGTGCTTCACTATAATCGCCGGAATAATAACCTGCGCTCCGCGCCATATCATGATTGGTGTAAAACGGTGCGTCAATGTAAGTATCACTGTAGCTGCCGTAAAGTTCCTGCGTATTGACAAGCCCTTTTCCGTAAGCGGAAGCGCCGTTGATTCCCTTTACTGTGTCTGCTATGATACCGTCCTTATCCGCAAAAGTGAAATCAAAGAAACTGTCCATGCCACTCTGATAATATTTCGCATAGACACTGTAATCATTCCACGCCTCTCCGACCAGATATGCATCCTCTTTTTTGGATTTCACCATATCGTTAAACCAGGTCAGGACTGTAATATTTTTATCATCTGCACCCGAATAAAATTCCTTTACTGCATCCAGACGGAAACCGTCCACGCCGAGATCCAGCCAGAACTGCACGATCTGCTCAAACTCTGTTTTCAATGCTTCATTATCCCAGTTCAGATCCGGCATCTCGCTCCAGAATTGTCCCTCATAATACCAGTCAGTTCCTTCCACCGGATAATAACCGCCCAGTTTTTCTTTGGAAAAATTATAATAATCTACATAAGGGCACTCTGACGCATCCGGTTCTGCTCCCTCCGGAAGGCTCTGGATATACTTGTACGCAGTCTGGAACCACTCATGCTGTGAAGATGTGTGGTTCATGACAAAATCGATGATCACATTGATTCCACGCTTATGGCACTCATCTACAAGTGTCGTAAAATCATCCATCGTTCCATACTCCGGATCGATTGCTTCA
>OOCN01001671.1_pt1 | contig 13624 bp, 7 predicted proteins | sample 1671361 | NCBI WGS metagenome assembly OOCN01 (sample SAMN06348149, study PRJEB24527) | human gut metagenome | biome: human gut; feature: ankylosing spondylitis patient; material: feces | host: Homo sapiens | place: China | collected 2015-10
TAGAAGCGGGAGCCGCCGACCTTGACGCCGCGGCGCATGTCGATGCCGGCCACGCCGGTGCCGAGGGTCAGGTGGTCTTTCGGCTCGAAGCCTTCGGCCGCGAAGTCGCGGGGCTGGCCGACCTTCTTGACGACAACGTAATCGTCCTCGCCGCCTTCCGGGGCCTCGGGTTCGACGACGTTCGACAGCTTCCACATGGCGGTGGTGTATTCCTCGGCGGCGGCGTCCGCGGCGGCCTTGTATTCGGCGACCTTGGCGGACAGCTCCTTGGTCTGCGCGATCAGCGCGGCCTTCTCGTCGGCGGGCGCGGCGGCAACCTTCTTGCCGATCTCCTTCTGCTGGGCGCGGGCCTCCTCGAACTCCTTGAGCGCGGAGCGACGGGTCTCGTCGGAGCGCAGCACCTCGTCGACCAGTTCGACGGATTCGCCGCGCTTGCGCTGGGATTCCTTGACAATGTCAGCATGTTCGCGAATGAATTGAATATCAAGCATGTGCCTAACACTACCGCCGTAAGCCGACACGGACAATACCCCTCGACCGGCGCGGCCGTTGCATCGCCGCATCCGACTACGGAGCCGGAGAACAGAGTTCCGAGCGGATTCACACGACGTTCATTGCGGCTCCATGTGCCGTCTCTTCGGGCTTCCTACGCTGGCGTTGCACATCGGTTCCCGTGCGACGACCGTTCGCGCCCTGCGACGCGTCGCTCGGGAATCTTCAGCAAGAAGGAGTATCATGCGTATTTCAACACGCATTCAAAGCCTGCTGGTCTCGGCAGCGCTGCTGGTGCCGCTGGTGGCGACGCCAGTCACCGTAGCCTACGCGCAGCCGACCGAGGAAAAGACCGCGGCGTCCTGGTCGGGCGTCGTCATCAACGAGGCGTATCTGTCCGGCGGCAGCAAGGGCGCCGCATACAAGAACAAATTCATCGAACTGTACAACACCACCGACAATGACGTGACGCTCGACGGCACCTCGCTGCAGTACCGTCCGGCGAGCGGCACGGGCGCGAGCAACGCCGCCGCCGACCTGACCGGCGTCATCAAGGCCAAGGGCCACTATCTGATCAAGGCGGGCTCGAACGGCTCCGACGGTGCCGAGCTGCCGCAAGCGGACGCCACCGCCACCAGCCTCAACGCCAGCGGCACCAAAGGCACGCTGTTCCTCGCCGCCACGACAAGCAAGCTCAGCCCGGCCGTCGGCGACACCACGGCGAACGCCGACATCATCGACGCGCTCGGCTACGGCGACACCAACACGTTCGAGAAGGCGGCTGCCACCGCGCCGACGAACAACACCGACGTGAAGTCGCTGAACCGCACGAACGGCGTGGACACAAACGACAACAGCGCCGACTTCACGCTGAGCGCCGACATCACCCCCGAAGGCACCGGCGAAGAATCCCAGCCGACACCGAAACCAGACCCGACGCCCGGCGACTGCCCGACCGGCGAGGCCGAAATCGCGCAGATCCAGGGAACCAGCGACACCAGCCCGTGCGTCGGCAAGACCGTGACCACCACAGGCGTGGTGACCGCAGCCTACCCGGACGGCGGATTCAACGGCTACACCATCCAGACGCCGGCAACCGGAGGCGCGGTCAACCTCGCCGAGCACAAGGCGTCCGACGGCCTGTTCGTATACGATTCGAAGAACGTCAAGGATCTTCAGATCGGCGACTATGTCAAGGTCAACGGCACGATCAGCGAATACTACGGCCTGACCGAGCTCAACGCGAGCTCCGTCACGAAGCTCTCCGACAAGGTCGAGGCCCCGAAGGCCTCCACCGTGGCGTTCCCGAAGACCGACACCGAGCGCGAAAGCCTGGAAAGCATGCTGATCGCGCCGCAGGGCGACTACACCGTTTCGGACGTGTACAACACGAACAAGTACGGCGAGATCGGACTCGCGGCATCGAACAAGCCGTTCCTCAACCCCACCGTCAAGGGCCTCAAGGGCGACGCCGAAACCGGTGCCGCATACCAGGCCGAACTCGGCCGCATCGAAGCCGAGGGCGTGTACCTGGACGACGGCTCCAGCCGCAACTTCCTCGACACGAAGTACCCGGACAACGCCGACACGCCGCTGCCGTACCTGTCGAACGACCAGCCGGTGCGCGTGGGCGAGAAGGTCACGTTCACCAAGCCCGTCGTGCTCGACTACCGCAACAGCGCGTGGCGCTTCCAGCCGACCGAACGCCTGACCGGAGACAACGCCGACGCGCAGCCGGTGACGTTCACCAGCACCCGCACCGACACGCCCGATCTGGCCGCGGTCGGAGGCGATATCAGGCTCGCCACGTTCAACGTGCTCAACTACTTCTCCACCACCGCCGACAAGACCGGCTGCTCCACGAGCAACGCCTACACCGACCGTGACGGCAACCCGGTCACCGCGAAGAACTGCGACGTGCGCGGCGCATGGGACAAGGCCAACATGGAACGCCAGCGGGCGAAGATCGTCAAGGCCATCAACAACCTCGGCGCCGACGTGGTCTCGCTGGAGGAGATCGAGAACTCTGCCAAGGCCGCCAGCTCCGTGCCGGCATCATTCAAGGGCGAGCGCCGCGACTACGCGCTCTCCACGCTGGTCGACGCGCTCAACGAGCAGGCCGGCGAAGGCACCTGGGCCTACGTGCCCAGCCCGCAGACCGTCCCCGACCTCGACGTGGAGGACGTGATCCGCACCGCGTTCATCTACAAGCCCGCCAAGGTCGCGACCGTCGGCGAAACCCGAATCCTCACCGACTCCGACGCATTCAACGGCAAGAACGGCTACGAGCACGGCCGCCAGCCCGACGCCCAGGCGTTCAAGGCCAAGGGCGCCGCCGACTCCGATGCGTTCCTCGTCGTCGCCAACCACTTCAAGTCCAAGGGCTCGGCGAGCAACGCGCTCAACCAGGATCCCGGCGACGGCTCCGGCAACGCCGACTACACCCGTCAGGCGCAAGCCGACGCGCTGCTCGCGTTCACCGATGAGGTGAAGAGCGATCTCAAGCTGGAGAAGGTCTTCCTCGTCGGCGACTTCAACGCCTACTACGCCGAAAAACCGATCCAGAAGATCGTGGCGGCCGGATACACCGACCTGAGCGAGCAGGTGAGCGAAAAGACCGGCAAGTACACCTACGCCTACACCGTCAAGGACGAATCCGGCAACACGAACGGAGGGGTCGGCTCGCTCGACCACATCTTCGCCAACGAGGCCGCGATGCGGTCCGTGACCGGCGCGGACATCTGGAACATCAACTCCGTCGAATCCGTGGCGCTGGAATACTCGCGCTACAACTACAATGCGAAGAACCTGTACCAGGCCGATCAGTTCCGCGCCTCCGACCATGATCCGGTGATCATCGGAATCTCGGCCTCCGGCACGACCGGCGGCACGGCCACGCTGAATCTGCTGAACTTCAACGATTTCCATGGCCGCATCGGCAAGAACCTGACGGTGCCGTTCGCCGCTACCATCGAGCAGCTGCGCGCCGAGCACCCGGATTCGTCGCTGCTGCTGGCGGCCGGCGACAGCATCGGCGCCTCGCTGTTCAATTCGTCGGCGCAGAAGGACCAGCCGACCATCGACGTGCTCAACGCGCTGGGGCTCAAGGCCTCCGCGGTCGGCAACCACGAGTTCGACCAGGGGTACGACGACCTGACCGGCCGCGTGATCGGCACCGATGGCAAGCGCAACGCGCAGTGGGATTATCTCGGCGCGAACGTGTACAAGAAGGGCACCGGTACGCCGGCGCTTCAGGAATACAGCATCCAGAACGTCAATGGCGTGCGGGTCGGTGTGATCGGCGTGGTCACGCAGGAGACCTCCACGCTCGTCTCCCCCGGCGGCATCGAAGGCATCGAGTTCGGCGACCCGGTCGAGGCCGTGAACCGCGTGGCCCGTCAGCTCACCGACGGTGACGAGTCGAACGGCGAGGCCGACGTGATCGTGGCCGAATACCACGAGGGGGCCGCCTCCAACGAGGATGACGCCACCGCCAAGCCGACCATCGACGAGCAGAAGGCCGCCAGCCCGGTGTTCAGGAAGATCGTCGACGACACCGACCCGGCGGTCGACGTGATCTTCACCGCGCACACGCACATGAAGTACTCGTACACCGATCCGGCCCACAACGGACGCCCGGTCATCCAGACCGGCAGCTACGCCGCGAACATCGGCCAGGTCGTGCTCGACTACGACAAGGCCACCGGCACCGTCACCTACCGCAAGTCCGGCAACGTGGCGGTCGACACCAGCAAGAGCGACGACGAGCTCGCGGCCGCCGGCGACGACACCGTCAGGAACGTGAAGAGCATCGTCGACGCCGCCGTGGCCAAGGGCCAGGAGGAAGGCGGCAAGCCGGTCGGCTCCATCGCCGCCGACATCACCACCGCCTTCAAGGACGGCGCGCGCGACGACCGTGCCTCCGAATCCACGATGGGTAACCTCGTCGCCGACTCGCTGCTCGACTCACTGTCGTCCGAGGACCGCGGCGGCGCCGAAATCGGCGTGGTGAACCCCGGCGGCCTGCGCGCCGAATTCTGCAAGACCGGCGACAACGAGAAGTGCACGATCGCCGCCGACGGCACCATCACCTATGCCCAGGCCAACGCCGTGCTGCCGTTCCTCAACAACCTGTGGACCACCACGCTCACCGGAGCCCAGTTCAAGGAAGCCCTCGAACAGCAGTGGCAGACCGACGCCGACGGCAACGTGCCCTCCCGCCCGTACCTGCAGCTCGGCCTGTCGCACAACGTCTCCTACACCTATGATCCGAACGCGGCGCAGGGCAATCACATCACTTCGGTGACCGTGAACGGCAAGCCGCTCGACCTCAAGCGCGAGTACCGCATCGGCTCCTTCTCGTTCCTGCTGCAGGGCGGCGACAACTTCCGCGCCTTCGCCGCCGGCAAGGACACGAAGGACACCGGTCTGGTCGACCGTGACGCATGGATCGACTACATCTCCAAGAACTCGCCGCTCAAGCCGCGCTACGACCGTCGCGCGGTGGCCGTCACCGGCATCCCGGCCGATGGCAAGGTCACGGCCGGCACCTCGTTCGATCTGCAGTTCTCGAAGCTCACGCTCACCTCGCTGGGCGTGCCCGCCGAGACCAAGCTGGTCGCCACGATCGACGGAACCGAGGTCGGCTCCGCGGCCGTCAAGGACGGCGACACCGCCGCATTGCAGGTCGCGGTTCCCGCCGGGCTGCCGGCTGGCGCGGCGACGCTCACCGTCAAGGCCGTGACCAACGGCACAACCGTGACGCTGCCGCTGACCGTCGCCGCCGGCACCTCGACCGAACCGCAGCCCGGCAAGCCCGGTCAGACCGAGCAGCCTGGTCAGACGAAGCCCGGTACGGGCGATGAACGGCACGACGGCGCGAACAACGCAGCCGGCAATGGCGGCAACGCCGGCGCCGTCGAGCAGCTGTCGCAGACCGGCGCACCCGTGGTGGCGGTGGTCGTCGCCATGATGGCGTTGCTGGCCGCCGGTCTCACCGCGGTCCGCACGTCGAAGCGAGCCGATCGCATACGCTGACCGGCCAGCTGAACTGGCCACAGTCCTCCGCGTGGTGGGACGCGCCCCAACGGGTGCCTCCCGCCACGCGGATTTTTTATGCGCGCAGCGAGACCGGGGGTGGTCGCCAACACACCAAGCCACCGTCAGACTCGCTACGCGAGCCAGCTCCCACCAGCGGGAGCAAGACGACGCACCTCCCAATGACAACACAAGACCGAGGCCGGTCCCCGTGGCATCCGCTTCGTCCCTCTCCCCACGCATGCCCCCGCCCGTGAATATCGTGTGGGAATCGTCGAATTTCGGCAGGGCGAAACCATTACAAGCCACTTGAACGTTCACAATGGGAGGTATGCCGCTAGCCGCCATCATCACCATAGCCATCATCGCCGGCGTCATCGTCCTCATCGTCGCCGTGACGTTCGCCCTTCGCGCCCGCCGCCACAAGCGACTGTCGCAGCAGCTCGTCAAACGCAACGACGATCAGGTGCATTACGTCTTCGTCGTGAACCCGTCCAAGCCGCAGGCCGCCCAGCGGCGCGCGCACATCGAACAGTTCTGCCGTGACAAGGGACTGACCGACGTGGAATTCATCGACACGCAGCTCGACAAGGACGGCCGCGCATGCGCCAAGGAGGCGCTCGCCAACGGCGCCGACGTAGTGGTCGCGGTCGGCGGCGACGGCACTGTCCGCACGGTCGCGAGCGCCATGTCCGGCACCGGCCATGCCATGGGCATCATCCCGATCGGCACCGGCAACCTGTTCGCCCGCAACATGGGTATTCCGATCGACGACATCGACGCGGCGCTCACCGTCGCCACATCGCACGGGTCGCGGCACGTGGACGTCGGCCGTCTCTCGCTGCTGGACGATCCGAAGGCCGATCACGGCCACGCATTCCTGATCATCGCCGGGGTCGGTTTCGATGCCGCCATGATCGACGACACCGACCCGCAGCTGAAGAAGAACATCAGCTGGCTGGCGTATTTCGTCGGCGGCGTGAAGAACCTGTTCACCCCGAAATACCGGGGCGACGTGACCATCACCAGCACGGACGGCAGCATGCACACCCGTCATGGCGTGGCATTCCGCACGTTCATGGCCGGCAACTGCGGGCAGATCCCCGTGTTCTCGCTGATGCCCAACGCCTCATACGACGATGGCATCCTCGATTTCGAGATCATCGACACATCGGGCGGCATTTTCGGCTGGGCGAACCTGTTCGGCGATGTGGTGCACCAGACCATCACCGGCAAGCCCGGATCGAACCCACTGTCGACGAATTCGACGATGGACCAGATTCAGGGAGTGAGCGCGGAGATCACGCTGGAGAAGCCGGTGCTGGCCCAGGTCGACGGCGACATGCTCGGCCGCACGCGGCATCTGAGATTCACCGTCGACCGCGAGGCGCTGTGCGTGCGCGTGCCGGAGGTCGCGCCCGACATGTCAGCGACGGGAATCATCCCGCCGATTCGCGATTGATACGAAACCGACGCTCTCAGAACTTGCAGATAGAGGCCGTTTTTCATGGAAAATGGCCTCTATCTGCAAGTTCTGAGAGCGCTACTCATGCTTACGCGCATCCGCGACGACCCGTGCGACGTGCAACGCCAGGTATGCGACCTCATCTTCGGTGAGGTTGGAGCCCAGACGCAGCGAGGCGACGGTGCCGATGGTCTGCGCGCACTGCATGGCCTTGGGATATGACTGCCGGATCGATGCGATGATCGGCTCGGGTTCCTTGTCGAGCTGCTTGCCCTGATGGATGCGTACGAACAGGTAGCGCAAATGGGTGATGAACCGGCCGACGTTGACGCTGTGCTGATCAAGCGAGACGCCGTAGGTCTGCTCGATGATGGTCAGCATCTGCTGGATGACGCCGGTCATCTTGTATGTGTCGGACAGGTCGCCGTTCGCGAAGCCGGCGTTGACCAGATGCAACGCCAATGCCACGGCCTCGCTGCCGGGCAGGACACCGTTCAGGTGACGGTTGAGTTCATTGACCAGCCGCGAGGCCTGCGCGTACTCGGACGCGTACAGCGACTGGACTTCCGCCTGCAGCGGATATGCGATGTTGACGTGGCGCTGCGCCCTCTGCACCGCACCGGTGATGTGGTCGGCGAGCGCCATGACAAGCGTGGGCTGCGATTCGGCCTGTTCCGCGAGCCCGGTCGCCGTCATGGCGTCCGTCACCAGTCGAATGATCTCCGGAGGTATCTCGGACAGCAGTTCCGCGATATGGTCCGGGTCTCGGCCGTCGGCCGGAACGAACACGCGCACGATTTTCGCGTCGTCGACGCGCTGGCCGGGTTTGGCCTGGAATCCCAGGCCGCGCCCGGTGACGATGACCTCGCGGGCACCGTCCTTGGCGAGTACGACGTTGTTGTTGAACACGCGAAGAATTTTCACGGCATTCCTTCCGGCCGCTCGGCCGTTGCACCGATTGGCTCTTGATGCGGTCAGCGCTGGATGTCCAGCACTTCCTGGCCCGCCTGCACGTCCACGCCCGTCTTCGGGGTGACGCCGGCAAGCGCCGCGGTGTTCAGCACCGTCATCAATGTCGTGGTGCTGTATCCCGCCTCCTTGACCTTATCAAAGTCGACGGTCACCAGCGTGTCGCCCGCGTTCACGCGCTGGTTGGCGCTGACGGCAACGTGGAAGCCCTCGCCGTTCATCTTCACCGTGTCGATGCCGACGTGCACCAGCACTTCGATGCCGTCGTCGGTCTTCAGGCCGAAGGCGTGACCGGTCTCGGCCACGGTCTGCAGCACGCCGGAGACCGGCGCGACCACGGTGGAATCAGTGGGCTGGATGCCCACACCCTCGCCGAGCGCGCGGGAGGCGAACACCGGGTCGCCGGCGTCGTCGAGCGACACGACATGGCCTGCGACGGGGGCGCCGACCGTGGTGGTGCGAACGGCGGTGGCAGTAGCGGTCGCGGTGGCGGTCGCCACTGGTGCAGCGTCCGCCGGCGCCGTCTCGACGGCGGTCCCGTCAGACTCGCTGGCGGCGTTCATCTCGGCCTTCTGCTCGGGAGTACGGTAATCGAGCATGATGATCAGCACCATCGAGACGATGAACGACACGGCGATGGAGACGGCGTACACCCACATCTGGCTGAACACCGGGATGGTGAGCAGGGAGGTGAACGCGAACGCGTTGGTGGTCACGCCGCGCACCGATTCGCCGGCTGCAGTGACGGACGGGAACAGCCAGCCGAGCACCGCGATGACGACGCCACCGGCGAAGCAGCCGACCAGCATGCGCTTGTAGATCAGCTTGTAGCGCAGGTGGATGCCGTACAGGCTCGGCTCGGACACGCCACCGAGCAGGCCGGCGGCGAGGGCGCCGAGCGAGGTCTGACGCATGTCCTTGTTCTTGTCGCGGATGGAGATGAACAGCACGCCGGCGGTCGCGCCGAAGCAGGCGAAGTTCCACACGCCCATCGGGCCCTGGATGAAGTCGTAGCCAAGGGACTGGATGTTCATAAGCATCAGGGCGTTGAGCGGCCAGTGCAGGCCGAGCGGCACGAGGAACGGGTAGAGCATCGGGATCAGGATCGCGAAGATGAACGGGGCGTGGCCGTTGAGCCAGGCCAAGCCGACGCCGAGCCAGTTGCCGGCGATGATGCCGAGCGGGCCAATGAGGAAGGCGGTGAGGGCGCCGACGATGATCATCGAGAAGAACGGCACGAACACGATCTGCACGCTGTCGGGGACAATCTTCTTGAGCCCGTGGTAGACGAGCGCGAGCACGGCAGCCATCAGCAGCGGCACGAACACGTTGCCGCTGTAGTCGTTGAGCAGCATCGGAATGCCGAACACCTTGGTCGAGCAAGAGGTGGTGCCCAGCGTGGCGCTCTTGACGCAGGTGGTTACGTCCTTCCACTTTTCGGAGTCCATCAGGTCGGCGAACTGCGGGGTCATCAGAGCGGCCATGATGGAGCCACCGAGCCACGGGTCGACCCTGAGCTTCTTCGAGGCGTTGTAGGCAATCATGATCGGCAGGAAGTAGAACACGCCCTTCCAGATGGCCTTGATGAACACCAGGCTGGTGTTGGCTTCCTCGCTCGGCACGATACCGATGGAGATGCACAGGTTGACCAGGGCGATGATGATCGACGCGCCGAGCAGCACGCCCAGGATCGGGCGGAACGAGTCGGACAGGTACTCGAAGAACGAGTCCATCCACGCGACTTTGCCGCGCACCTTGGCGCGTTCGGCGGCTTTGACGTCGGCATCGGACTGCGCCTTGTCGCCGGCGACCGCGCCCTTGCCAGCGCCGACGCCCGCCATCTCGGGCAGGTGCATGATGTTCTCGTACATCGTGGCGACCGCGCCGCCGATGACGACCTGGTAACGGTCGCCGGACTGCGGCACCGCCCCCAGCACTCCCTTCATGGTCTCCAGCCGGTGCTGGTCTACTTTGCCCGCGTCGACGAGTTCGAAGCGCAGGCGAGTCGCGCAGTGCGTCAGGCTCTTGACGTTGCCCGCGCCACCGATCGCTTCGATGATCTGCGATGCAGTTGATGCTGCCATCTCACATCCCTTTCCGTGAATCTTCCATTGATCCGTCTCCGGTGCCGGGCCGCAAAACAAAAAAAGACCTGAGATATGGATAGTCCTATCCGTATCTCAGGTCTTGCGTCTTGTCGACTTGCAACCCTGCATTGAGTCGATTGATATGTTAACTTCAGATGAACTGCGACACGCCGATAAATCACAAAGATGGAATCGCAACCATTCGGGCGATGAGCGGGTAGCCGATGCGCCCCGCCTTTCATCCCCCATCCCGCGAAAGTCCCATCTGCGACGCGCCGGATGGGACTATGGAGGGGTAGATGGGCAAGACCGCGCGGCACGGCGTCAGTCAGGGACGCTCCTGCGCGTCACCGTGGGCGTCGTCGGGCAGGCAGGACCACACGTATACGGCGTTGATCTCATAACAGCTGGGCTTGCGGCCGTGACTGAGCGCCCTGCACTTGTTCCACACCTCGCGGATCTCATGCTGCTCGGCGATGCTCTCCTCGCGGGTGAGCACCAGATTGCCGGTGGATGGTATCGTGTACGGGCTCACCTCACGCGGCACCTTGTGTTGCCCGGTCACGACGCGCACCAGCATGCCCTCGACCCGCCTGCGCAGGGCGGCGAGGAAACCGCTCATCATCTTCATCCGCGCGTCGGGATCCGGCTCCTCGCTCACCACGATTCGATAGCGTTTCGCGCTCAGCATCCACGGACTTTCGCGCCCGTCACGCACACCCTCGACGCGATGGATGATGCCGACTTTGCCCAGCTCGCGCAGATGATAGCTCATGGCGCTGGTGCTTACGCCGAATACCTCCGCAATCTGCGCGGCGGTGCGGGGTTCGCGTTTCTCCGAAAGCTCCTCCAAGGCCGCATACCGCAACGGGTGCGAGATGACGCGCAGCACCTGTCGGGTCCGCACCTCGAACACTTCCGGCAGATCCTCGTACCGGGGCGCGGGCTGCGGGCCGGCCGGACTTTCCCCGGATTCGCCCTCCGTCAGGGGTTTCGGTTTCCCGCCCGTCATCGTGCGGCGACTTCGGCGCCTTCGTGCCGCTCTTGTCCGAACCGTGCATTGTCCGAGTCATGCACATCGCCCCGTTTCGCTCGTTCCGCCGACCATATCCGGTCGCATTCCTGTATTCCTCCGTTATATGAACATCTATATAAGCATCATCGCCGGCTCACGCGACGCATGTTTCGCGGGCACCCGTCACTGTGCGCGGGTCGCGTCACGCTGTGCGCCCCCGCACCGAGTGACGCTATGACGAAACCCTTGCAATCACTGGGCTTTGGGGATATCGTCACTGTGCGAGGGGTCGCGCAGCGTGACGCACCCCGCGCACAGTGACGCAAAACCCGCGCAGCGTGACGGCCGGTCGGAACATAGAGCACCGACCGGCCGTATGGTGTGGGACCATTTTCGGATCTCGCCGTGCGAGACATCACCCGCAATTGACGGGGCGGGCGGCGCGCTCGCGGCTCAGCCCGCACGCACGCCGCCTTACGGACGCATCACGTCGCCCATCCGCGAAGACCCGCTACCGCTACAGCGTGAACTTCCGGGAAGCGGCGGCACCGGTCGTGGTGAAATCGGAGCCCTTGGCCTGCAGCGAGGCCACGGCCGTCACCTTGTGCGAGCCGGGCGCAAGCGCCTTCGGCAGACGAACCGTCCAGGCACCGGCGTTCCCGACGATCGCGACGTAGCTCTTGCCATCCACCGTCACCGTGATCTTCGCGCCGGCGGCGGCATCGACCATACCGGATATCTGGCCGGCGGCGAGCTTGGCGAACTTCGGCTGTCCGACGTTGATGGACAGGTTGAAGCCGTGCTTGAACATCACCTCGGCGTTGTACTTACCGTCAACGATGGCGAAGCCACCGGCGACCGCATCGTCATCGGCCGCGTCATCGCAGGAGCTCATGTTGCCGTACGAATCCACGCCGATCGAGTAGTGGCCGGACACGATGGCACCGCCCGAGTCGCCGCTCAGCAGGAAGGCGCTGAAGTGGAAGCCGTACACGTCGAGCAGCTCGCCGTTGTCGTTCACGCTTTCGGTGACCTTGTCGGCGGTGACGACGCCGCATGTCCAACCGCTGGTCGAACCGGATTTGCAGGCGGGCATGCCGATGGTGACGCAGACGCGTCCCAGACCTGCAACGGGATGCCGTCATCCTGCGTGAAATTACCCACACCCTTGGTGGTCAGGTCTGGGCCGGTGGCGTCTGCGCCCCACGTGGACAGTTCGGCCGGGTTCTTGTACTTGCTCGTGGACAGGTGGTCGAGCATACCGGCATCGTTGTTGTCGCCGACGTGGCCGTATGTGGTCGCGCCGACGGTGTCGCGCAAATCGGAGACGTTCTCCTTGCGGCTGCGTACGTGGTGGATGCCGGGCACTACCACGAACGCAGCCGATGGCACTGTCACTTTCGACCAGCTGCCGTTCGACGCTGCCGGCACGTACGAGTACACGCTCGTGCAGGTCGCCGGCAACGCCGATGGCGTCACGTATGACAGCACCGAGTACGCGGCGACCATCACCGTGACCGCGACGGCCGACAACACGCTGACCGCCGCCGTCTCGTATGCGAAGGATGGCGAGACCGTTGACGCGGCCACGTTCGCCAACGTGTACAAGGCGCCGACGAAGCCTAGCGAGCCGACGCAGCCGGCTGAGCCCGTTAGTTAAGCCCGGTACCAAGCCGACCAAGCCCAGCAAGCCGAAGGTCACGATCTTCAAGCCGCAGGTTCAGGTCGCGCCTTCCGCCGATGCGGTGAAGACGCTCGCGAAGACCGGTTCCACGACCGGTGCCATCGTGATTGCCGCCCTCTTCGCGGCAAAGGCCAATCCATCAACCTCTCGCCGGTTCCAAGCGCCTTTGATTCCCCATGCCGTTGGCATATCGGCGTCGATGGCCAACACAGACCGCCTCTGCCGTGCCATTTCCACTCGTCCCTTCCTCCCGCGCCTCCATCCCCTATGTTCCGCCCTTCGCCATCCTGTCCTCCGGGGCTATCCGTCGTACTCTGTCACTCCACTAATCAATCCTCTAGGGTCAATCGTGCTTCCTCGCATCCTTTTCGCCGTGCCCCTTTTCCGCCATGTCCCTTTCCTCCGTGTCTCTTTTCGCTGCATTCTTTCCGCCTTCCCCCTCCCCGCCGTCATCCTCTTATCTGGTACACCGGTACATTACGGGTTCAAATAGCCGTTATTCACAATTGCATGTGCGAAATGGTCGTTTTTGGGCTTTGAAACGACCATTTCGCACGGGGAATACCAGATAACGGCTATTTGAACCCGTAATGTACCGGTGTACCTAATGACAGAGCGGATAGAGCTGGGCGCACATGGCATGCGCAGGCAGCACGCCCGGCAACATCACCAACATTCTCGAACAAAAAATCACAATTTCTCACAAAAACGTAACCCAAATGACACCGGTCGTGGCAAAATAGAAGCATGGTAGCAAACAATGCGGGCAAGCCCGCCACCCCAGCTGATCTGATCAATGTCGACGAAGTCATCGGCAAGTACTATGACCTCGTCCCCGACCCGGCGGTTCCGGAGCAGCGTGTCATCTTCGGCAC
>OOCN01001705.1_pt1 | contig 13369 bp, 8 predicted proteins | sample 1671361 | NCBI WGS metagenome assembly OOCN01 (sample SAMN06348149, study PRJEB24527) | human gut metagenome | biome: human gut; feature: ankylosing spondylitis patient; material: feces | host: Homo sapiens | place: China | collected 2015-10
ACTACTTACATTGTAACAGTTGGAACTAATGCCTACAGTTTTAACGACCAGGTAACAGGTATTTCAATTGCAAAAGGCGAAGAGAGAGAACTTACTGCCCGTCAGTACAGAACAAAACGTATTCAGAAAGCTTTAGTTTCTGGCCACTTGGTTTTAGTTCCGGATAAGAACAAAACTGCCAAGTATACTGCTGAGGATATCGAAAAGCTTGACAAGAAGCTAGCTGCTCAGTTTGCAAAGGGTATGGAAATCAGTAAGATTGCCAAAGCTTATTCACTTGAAGAAGCTAAGCTGATTGCTAAGAAACATGAAATCGAAGCTGATCCGAAAGATACCGTAAAAGATATCCTTGAAGTTTTACTTGAAGATTTCGAAGAAAACAAAGAATAAACAAACCCGAATATAAATGAAAAAGAATCTAGACTTCACATATGTAACATCAGGTCTGGAAGTTTCATTTAGAGTATTAACCAAAGTCCCGGCCAAATCCATTTTTGACTGGGACTTTGGCGATGATAAGGGAGAGGTTTTCAATGGTGGAAGACATCAATCTTACTCTTATGAGAAGTCTGGATTTTATGATGTAACACTACATGTCACTAATTCTGATGGATTAGATTTGACTTGTACTCGAACCGTAGTTGTATGTAATTATGGGCATACTACTCTTCAGGATACCATCTACAATTTAATAGATAGGTATATTCCCAAAGAATTGCATGAGAGTATGACCATAGAAGATAAAACTGCATACATCACTAAATGGCAATTATATATCTTCCCACTAGTAAATCATATTATACCACCAGATAAATATAATGATGAATTATGGTATGAGGGACTAGAAAACCAATTAATTATGGAATTGGCCGTATGGGATTATCTCAATATACAAATACAAAATATCCTGTTGGTTGCAGGAAACAGTTTTAGAGAAATTATCTCCACTGAATCTACTGGACCAGACCAAGATGGTGATTCACCTGGAGAACATGCTAGAGGGGATAGGATAAAACAAATTACTACGGGTCCTACCGAGGTACAGTATTATGATAAGATATCTGAAAGTATATCTAGCTTATGGAGTACTTATTCAAAGATGATTCAACCTGGAGGGTATATGGATGAACTAAGAAAGAATCTATGTATGCTGGCATCTAGGTTGGAGATATACTTACCATTCTGTGATCAAATCGAACGGTTAGTAGTACCAAGAGTAGTAAATCATCGAAAACCAACTCCCTTGGGAGGACCTAATCCAACAGCTCCTCTCAATAAAGCAAGTAAACCTTCGTTAACCATAATAGATAAGAAATCATGACAAAAGAACCTTGGAGAATGGTTAAGAACCATTCTTGGAATAGGTATAAAAAGATTATCACTGATTTCTTAGACTGGGATGCTGGAAGACAAACAATTACTTGGGCTAAACATGTTAATCAATATCTAAATCATGCTGAGGATGATAGCCCAAGATATTATAATATTCCCATAGAAGCTTTATGCTATTACAATGCTTTTAGGAATTGGCCTATTAATAAGGCTACTGTTTCTGGAGAATTAGATGATGAGAACCTTTCTATACTTATTTCAAAGAATTACATAGAACAAATCGGATATCTCAATCAGGAAGGTTATTGGAACTTTAACTGGTCTGAGGATAGATTTGTTATCAATGGGATAGTATATAAACCTTCTGGAGATACTCAAGTATCTCAGGCTAAAGATGAAGCTTTGGTATTCTTGGTAATCCTCAAAAGGGATAGAGATACTAAAATCAAATTCGTAGAACAAAATCCATAAAGATATGAAAATGTTAATGTTACGTTTCACCAAGCTTAACAATGTAGAAGGAGATTGGTGGGACAGTAATCTTATAATCTTGAATGGACCTTCTGGAGTTCACATAGAAATGCCTGGTACTGGTAATTCAGCTACTACCATGCAATCTATGACTGGTATGAAGTTCGTATCAAATTACCAAGATTACTTTGGAGAGGTATGGGATAAAGATATACCTCATATAGGCTTTGGCCAAGTTATTAAGTTCAGAGTTAGGAAATTACCTGATTATGCCGTAGTAGTTGGGGATATAGAGGATGGAGGAGATGTTGACCCAGATAATCCAGATGATATCCCAAATGCTTTTGCTGGTAAAGAAAAAGAATACTTCCGTGGTAATAACTCAGAACTGTTATTGGGAAAGAATAAAGTAACACCTTAAAATATATACATATGTACGTTAGTAAATACTACACTTGCGAAGAGATTGACCAACGGCTATTACAGGGTTATTATGATGACTCTTTGGCTCATGGTTTTGTTGGAACTCTTAAAGAGTTCTGGGCATTCTTCTTATCAATTGCAAACAAGGTAGATAAGAAAGAAGGTTGGGATTTGTCAGAAAATAACTTCTCTGATGAATTGCTAGAAAAACTGAATGGAATTGAGGAACATGCTAACTACGTTACTAAAGTTTCTCAACTAGAAAACGATTTGAAATATCAGACTCAAGAACAAGTTGAGAAATATATACATGACTTAGTAGATGGTGCTGATGATGCTTTGGATACATTAAAGGAATTGGCTGAAGCATTAAACAATGACCCAAACTTTGCTACCAATATCACTAACCGATTAACTGAATTACGTACTCAATTAGAAGCTGAGGTAACTAGAGCTAAGAACCGTGAAAACGAATTAGCTTCTCAGATTAAGATTGTGAACGATAACTTGGTTAACTCGGTTAATACGTTGAATGCAACTATCCTTAAAGTAGTACAAGATATTACTAGGATGATAGAAGCAATCAATGCTCGTATTCAAAAGGTAGAAGACCGGGTTGGTGATTTGGAAGTAGAAACTGACAATAACTTAACTGAAGCTAAAGAATATGCTAAGGAATTGGTAGATAAGGAAGCTGCTGAACGTAGAGCTGCTGATGAGAAACTGACCGAGGCTGTTCATAAGGTACAGTTAGACCATACTAGGGATATTGCCGACTTAAATAATAAGATTCTAACCGAGGCTTCAGAAAGAGCAAATGCAGATGTAGCATTAGAATCTAAACTGAACACCGAAATCAGTGATCGTAAAACTGCAGACCAAGAACTTGAATCCAAGATTAATGCTGAAGCTGCAGCTCGTACTGCTCAGGATGAAGTATTACACCAACAGATTGTAAAGGAAACTTCTGACCGTCAGAATGCAGATAATGGTTTACAGCAGAACATTACTCAAGAAGCTCAGAACCGTCAGAATGCAGATACTGTACTTCAGAACAATATTGATAACGAGAAAGAAACTCGAATTGCTCAAGATGAAATCCTTGACCATAAGATTGAGGATTTGAAAACTCAGGCCGGTACAGATAAAACCGAATTGCTTGAAAAACTAGAGCAAGAAAAGCAAGAACGTATTGCTGCCGATAAAGACTTAGATAATCGTAAGGTAGATAAAAGAGAAGGCTATTCTCTTACTAAAAACGACTTTACCGATATTCTCAAGGCTAAATTGGATGGCATTGAAGAACATGCTAATTATATCACAAAAGTATCTCAGCTTATCAATGATGCTGGTTATCAAACTGAAGCAGATCTTCAGGCAGCTATTGAAAAGATTATTGGGGAAGCTCCAGAGGTTCTTGATACTTTGAAGGAGATTGCAGATGCTTTGGGTAATGACCCAAACTTTGCAACTACAATTACCAAGAAATTGGCTGCTATTACCGAACAGTTGAATCAAGAAATTACTAATCGTACAGAAGCTGATGCCCAGGTACAGGCTAATGTAGATAAGGAAGTTACTGAACGTAAAGAAGCCGATACTGCTCTTGAGGCTAAGTTGAAAGAATACGTTGATAACGAAGTAGATAAAATTACTGGTAACACTGACGGTATTCAAGCTAGTCTGAATAAGGAAATCCAAGATAGAAAAGATGCCGATGCTGCATTACAAGCTGCTATCACTAAGGAAGAAACGGATCGTAAGGCTGCTGATGCTGCATTAGATACTCGAGTAACTGCTAATGCTACCAAGATACAAGAATTGGCTTTATCTATTCAGGATGCAGTAAATACCGTTAAAAATGAACTTCAGGCTAAGATAGATGCTTTGCAAACAGAAGTAAATGCTAACAAGGCAAATATCCAACGTAATACTGACAGATTAAATGACCAGATTACTAAGGAAGCTGAAGATTATGCCGAATTAAAAAGTATGGTTAATGCAGAAGCTGAAGCAAGAGCCAATGCTGATACTAATCTTAAGTCTCAGGTAGATAAGGTAAATATCGACTTGAACACTGAGGTTTCAAAGAGAGAAGCTGGTGATACTGTTTTACAGCAGAATATCGATAAGGAGATCTCTGATAGAACTTCAGCAGATACTTTATTAGATAATAAGTTCACTGGCTTGATAAATACTGAATCTACTACCCGGGCAAATGAAGATGAGAAAATCAATGCTCGAATCGACCAGGAGATTAAAGATCGTAAGGCAGGAGATGATGCTTTAAGTGCTCGGATTGATACTCTTAATGGTGGAGTAACCGGTTCTTTAGATGAGCTCAGGGAGAAAGTAACTAATAACACTACTGCTATTCAAACCGAAGTAGAAAGAGCTAAGGCTGCTGAACAAACTCTTAAGGATTCTCTGACTACAGCTATGGAAAATCACAAAGATGATTTGGTAGCTATATCTAAAGATATCAATGATGAGGCTCAAAGTAGACTACAAGAAGATACCAAGCTTCAGAATAATATTGATACCGAAACCCTTAATCGTACTCAGGCAGACACTCTGTTAGAGAATAAGATTACTCAGGAAGTATCAGATAGAGTTCAGGCTGTTGAAAACTTGAATGTCCGAAAGGTTGATAAAGTAGATGGCAAAGAGCTTTCTTCAAATGACTTTACCGACTTATTAAAAGCTAAGTTAGATAATATCCAGGAATTTGCTAACTACATTACTAAGGTATCTCAGTTGGAAAACGATTCTAACTATCAGAATGCCGAACAAGTAGAAGCTGCAATCCAAAAGGTTATTGGTTCTGCTCCTGGAGTATTAGATACTCTAGAAGAGATTGCAAAAGCATTAGGAGATGATCCTAACTTTGCAACTACAATTACTAATAAGCTGACTGAACTTAAAGGTATTATAGATAAGGAAATCTCCGATAGAACTGCAGCTGATGAACAAGTTACTCAGAAGTTTACTGAATTAAGTACTACACTTAATGCTACAGTAAGTGAATTGAGAACTTTCGTAACAGAAACTCGTTCTGAATTATTAACAAAGGCTCAGGCTCAAGATGAATTGATTGCCAAGAATACTGCTAATATTCAACGTAACCTAGAATTAATTCAGGGCTTACAAAGTAATCAGAATACTGGCTACCTTGAAATCAAGGAACTGTTGAATACAGAGATTGAGGCTAGAAAGGCTGAGGATATTCGTATTGAAGCTAAAGTAGATAAGAATACTCAGGACCTTACTACAGAACGTAATGAGCGTATTGCTGCAGATAAAATTCTTCAGGATAATATCGATGCAGAGGAAGCTGCAAGAATTGCTGCTGATAATGCTCTGGGTAAACGTATCGATAAAGAAATCGAGGATAGAAAAGCAGCTGATACCGCTCTTGAGAATAAATTTAATGGTATCACTAATGGTTTAGATGAACGTCTTCAGAAAGAAGAAGCAACTTCAAATGCTTTACCCTTAACTATGGTTACGGAAATTGATCCGAACTTGGTTATCAACGGTACTTCTGCTGAAGTAAACTTTAAGAGTTCTGTAAAAGAAGAGGGCAATCTCTATGGAGAACCTATGGCTCGTAAGTTTGCTATCCCTGCTTCTACTAATGCTAAAGCTGGTCTTCAAACCGCATCAGATAAAAAGAAATGGGATTCTATGCCTGATAATATAATCACTGGAGCTAGTTATACTGCTAAAGCTGATGTAGTTACTACTAATGTAAATAGAAGTACTTACAATGCTGAGGAAGGTATACAAAAATCTAATGATTTCACTATAGATATACCAGCTTCTACATCAGAGAAGGCCGGTGTACAAACTGCAGCCGATAAAAAGTTATTCGATTCTGTTCCTCAGACTATAGTTGTGGGAGAAGGTGCAACTTCAAATGATAAAAGTGTTGCCATATCAGTAAACAGAAAAACTGTAAGTGAAGGAGTATATAAAGATGATAATACTGTTTTCAATTTACCAGTGGCTTCAACTACTAAAGCTGGTACTATGTCTGCTGCAGATAAGAAATTGTTGGATTCTCTACCTTTAAATATATCAATTAATAGTACTACAATTGAACAGGATAGTACAAAGGTGGTTATAAAAAGGGGTTATGTTAATAAGAATAGTGGGGTATATGACAACAACCAACCTCTATACGATTTAATAAACCTACCTGCTTCTACATCAGAGAAGGCCGGTGTACAAACTGCAGCCGATAAAAAGAAATGGGATTCTCTTCCGGATAAATTTATTACTAATATCAAACAGGGGCCAAAATCTATAGATAGGGTAATCCTTACTAAGAATACTTCTTCTTACTCTCTTGAAAATGGTGTGTATCAAGTTAGAGACGAGATAGCAGATATAGTAGCAGCAACTAAAACTACTGCAGGTGTAATGTCAGCTCAAGATAAGATTAACTTGGATGAAACCTTACCAAATGCAATAGCAAAAGAGGTTCAAGATAGAAAAGATGCAATAGCTGCCCTTGAATCTTCTTCTAATGCTTCTATAAAAGCTCTAGAGAAGAAACATGATGATTTCGTAGCAACTAAAGGCCAAGCTAATGGCTTTGCTTCTTTGGATGGTAATGGATTAGTACCCTCTAGTCAATTACCTTCTTATGTAGATGATGTTATCGAGGTTTATGCTACTTACGATGTCAGTGAAACTGGAAAATTGAGCAATATCAAACTATACTCTGACCCTGATCATGCTAATCCTATTACGGGAGAATCTGGTAAGATATATCTGAATATTACTCAGGGTGAACCTCCTTATCAATTCCGTTGGTCAGGTACTCAGTTTGTAGATAGTAATACTTCTTCTCTGATACTTGGAGAAGTTACTGGTACTGCTTATGATGGAGGTAAGGGTAAATACTTATCCAATTGGAGGAAATCTCTGGTGGATAACTTAAGATTTTATTCTCACATCAAGGATAACGGGGCTTGGACTAGAAATGCCAACGAGGTTAGATTAAACTTTGATTGTTCAAATTTCAATGACCCAGTAAGTGTAAATTCTTATAACGAACCTATACCTGCTGCTACTAAAGATTTAGCAGGTGTACAAACTGCAGCAGATAAGAAACTGTTTGATTCTATCCCAGGAGGAATTGTATCTAATATTACTAGTTCAAAGGTTGATGAATCACTAAAAGATAAGAATGTAGTTAGACTAAAAATAGAGAACTACAATCGCTATAATACTGAAACTCAGCAAGTATTACCTGAATATAAGAAGGTATATTGGGAAGTCACTCTTCCTTCAGCAAGTGCTGAACAAGCTGGTACTATATCCGCAGATATGTTCAACAAACTTAACTCTGGTCTAAATGGGGATATTACCAATGCTCTGAATGAAGCTAAGGCTTATACTGATGCTGCTAAAACTGCTCTGAATAAATTGATTACCGATGAGGCTGCTGCTAGACAAGCTGCTGATAAGGTTATCCAAGATAATCTAAATGCTCATATAGGTAATACAAGTAATCCTCATAAGGTAACTAAAGTACAAGTAGGATTAGGTAATGTACAGAACTTAGCTCCAGCAGATATGCCAGTATCTACTGCTCAAGCTACTGCTATTGCAGATGCTAAGGCCGCAGGTACAAAAGCTCAGACCGACTTAAGTACTCATGCCAACAGAACAGATAACCCTCATAATGTAACTAGAGCTCAATTAGGATTAGCTACTACTGACCAAGTAGTATTTGCTAAAACTACTGCAGCTTCTGGTTTCTGGAAGGAATCCGATGGTAGGTTAAAATCTCAGGTAGAGAATCTGAATCATACTCTGGACCAAATCTGTAATATACCTACAGTTCATTTCAAAATGAATGGTAAATACCAAGTGGGAACTATTGCTCAGAGCTTAGAGGAAATCGAACCTCTGTTGGTATCAGAAAATTCTATACCTGCTTCTCAAGTACCTAACCAATCTAGATTCGAAACATTCACCGGAGAAGATGGTCAGGAATATGTAAAAGTAAAAGTAGTAGAATATGAAATGCTCAGTGTCATGGCTCTCGAAGGAGTTAAGTTATTGAGAAAAGAATTCGAAGACTTTAAGAAACAATTAAACAATAAGTAATATGGCAGAAATAGCAACTTGGAGTGCTATTCTGAATAAGACCGGCCTTGGTAAGACCTCTAATGAGTGCCCTACCAAGGCTGAGTTGTTAGCACTCAATAATGGTAAGGACTCCAATGTTGACAAGGTTATTGTAATTAGTAATGCTGCTAGCTATGGTAACAATGAATGTGTCAAGTTAGAGGATATCAATGCCGAGCAATGGATTTATACATTCCAGTGGGATCCGAATGGTAATCCTTCTTTTAATGCTCCAGCTACTGGAGGTACATACCCCTTTGGTTCATATGCTTCTAATCGAGTTAAGCAAGTAAACGGTGTTAATACTACTATCTTTCAAAGTTTGGGGAGTGATGTCACTAAAACTTCGGAAGGTTCTTGGTATACTACAGATTACGACGGTAATAAAGGTAGAATAGTACCCAACAATACATCTACTAATAGTAAATCAATCACTGTAACTTGGACTCAGAAGTATTCGGGTAAAACCCTACAGGCAACATTTACCCAGGCAGCAGGTAGAAAAGTTTATTCTTCATGGAGTTATAACTGTAGAGTAGATAAAACTTCTTTCAGTTACAGTGGAGGTCAATCTAATGTAACTGCTAAGAGTGCAAGTAGAACTTATACTTGGAATGGTCAAGGTAGTAGTTATACAGAATCAGAAACTGCTACCGTAAGAGTTTCTAGTCCGGCTTCTATTAGTGGTAATAGTATTTCTATCCCAAGTAATAGTGGTTCTGCTAGAAATTTTACGGTTACTTTCGATTTCCCAACTGCTACAGATCAGACTATCTCAATTTCTCAGGAAGGAGGTCAAGTAACCTATGTAGATCACCTATCTATAGACCCAACTACTAAAAATGTACCTGGAACTGGTTCAGGATTTAGGTTGACAGTAAATGCCAATTATGATAAATATATAAACGGAACTTATGTAGAAAACATTAGAACTACTTATACTTCAGCTGAAGTAGTTGAGGGAACTTCATCTGATATTACCATCTCTGGTAAAACTTCTAGTGGATGTAGTATTAGTGTAGCACCAAATCATAATTCATCGCCTAGAACTTTTAAGATTAAGTTTACTTACGATACAGCAACTCCTGTATATTTAACAATTACACAGAATTCGGCTGAGGTAACTTATCCTAGTAGCGGTATAGTATTTGAACATAGTACTCAACAGAATAGTGGTTATAAAACTAGTACTTTATCCATTGGTACTGTTGAAGGTAAAGGAGGTAATATTTCTTTTTATATAAAAAGTTATAGGTCTAGATATGTTAACGGTTCTTTAAGTTCTACCGAAGCTATTAAACCTACTCTTATTTTGCCATCCGGAGTAACCGAAACTATTACTAATGTGAGTGGTTATTACTTTAAAGTAACTATTACCATACCTGAGCATTCAAAGCCTGCAAGCAGAACTCTTACAATCAGAGCTAATCAACCTAATGGCTTAGATAGAGAGTTAGTACAAACTGTACAACAGGGTGCTTCAACTTATGAGTTTGGTATTAGGGAAAACTCGGAGGATTCTTTGAGTACTTCTCTTACTTATTCTGGTTGGCCAAGCTCAGACCCATCCTTCAATAGATCCGTAAGAGTATATTCTAGGAAGAATGGTAATCAATTCCTTAATTGGGCTTTATCTTCTAATGTGGATTGGATTACTATATCTGGTTCAGGTGCTGGGGCTACATATAAGGTAGCCACTAATAACAGTAGTTCATCTAGAACAGGAATTATTACCTTTACTCAAGGGGAATCTGGTAAAACGTGTACTCTAACAATAGTTCAAGAAGCAAAAATAAATAATTTCAGATTGGAATTAAGTTTAAATATTTCAAATGGTAATGATCAAGATACGTGGGGATTATTTGATACGGCTAATATGCCTCATACTTCTGACTTTATGTATGATATGAGCTTAATACGTGAGGGTATTATAGTAGACTCAGTAGAAGGTAAAATAACTGTGAATTCTCTTCAAAGTACTACTAAGGATAGAGGGGTTGGAGATAATGTTTATGTATGGGCCTATAATTCTGTAAGAGGTTTATGGTTATCAATTGGTAACTTTAGGATTGAAGAGGGGAATAATACCCATCATTGGGATGTTTCTTGGCCCACCTAGACAATTTAATCCTAAACACAACACTAGTACATTTATTGATAGATAAATTTAATTATTATAAAACTAAATCATTATGGAAGTTAAATCTGGTGAAGGTACTGTAGTGGTTGCGGATCGTAATCGTTATAGTGATGAATGTTGTAATAATCGAGGATGGGGCTCCGGTTGGGGTGCTGTCGGTGGTGGTTTAGTAGGTGGTGGTTTTGGTGCTGCTGCAGTTTCTGTGTGGGACAAAATCAATGACACAAAAGCTGATATCCAAAAAGTGGAATCTACTGTTCAGGAAGCAAAAGCTGGTATTTACAAAGACATATCTGATGCTGCTCGGGGAGTTACTTCTGAAGTTGCAGGAGTTTCTAGACAAGTAGAGGGTGTAGGTAAAGAAGTACTTAACAATCGCTTTGCTACTGAACGTGGCCTTTGTGATCTTGGTTATAAGACTAATTCTGATATCCGGGATTCTCGTGATCAAATGGGAGCAGGGTTCAATCGGGTTATGGATCGTCTTTGCCAGATGGAACATCAACAGTCAAATTGCTGCTGTGAAATTAAGAGCTTAGTTAGAGAATCCGAAAACAGATTAGCTCTTCAGGCAGAACGTAATCATTGCGAGGTAATGAAAGGCCAGCAAGAGATTAAGTGTCTGATTGAGAACACTGCAAAAGACCAAGAAATTGCTAGACTGAATCGAGTAGTTGATGCTCAAAGAGATCAGAACATTATTAACTCGGTAGTACAGGCTTTAGGTAATAAAACTGCATAATTTCTATTAAAGTTGATTAGGGAAAAGGGAGGTACCTGTAGCGGGTATTTCCCTTTTTTCGTTTTAATCTAGTAAGAAACATGGAAGAGGATAATAAACTACAAACCTTTACTCTCCAAATGCAACTACCGGCTCCTAATTTAGAGGTAGCAAAGAGAGTAGCTGATGAAGCACAAAGACTGATAGATATCTATGGATACTATAATTTCTTGAACCTAGTAGAATTTATGAAACAGAATCCCAGTATGGTTCAAATGGGATTAAGTCTAATCAATAAAAATAATGCAGTATGGAAGAAATGAAATTTAAATCATTACAAAGAGGAGATTCAGTCTTTACTCTAGAAAGAGACAGAAGATCAATGTACCCAATCTTTGACCGAGCTAAAGTAGTAAAGGTAGGAGAAAGTAAACCCAGAGCTAATGAAAATGGTGATGGCTTTTCTAATCTTATAGAAATTGTTCTTCAAGATTCCATTGGTACAGTAACCGTATATTTACCTTCGGATGGGAATGAGGGTATTTATAACAATGTGTACTACACTTTAATTGGAAGTAATATTGTAAACGAAGTATCATTGCAAAGGTCACAGGCTCTTGGTATTATTAATAATGTAGGTAAATACGAGAACATAATAAAGGAATGCGATAATATCCTTGCTATGTTTGAAAACAAGGAGCCCACTAATGGTAGTCAATTCAACGAAGAATTCGCTTCATTCAGGAAAGATGTAGTATCAGTATTACAATCACAACAGCAAGCCATAAACCTTATGATGGATTCACTTGGCTTGAATAAACCGAAGGAAAATCCAGATGGCAAGTAAGTCAGTAAACATAACTATAAGTACTCCCTTGGGAGACTTACAGATATATACTGACCCAAAAGAACAGGCTAGAGCTGAGAGGTTAATTGCAGAAACTCCTTCTATCATGAGGAATGCTTATGATAGAGCTACTGAGAAATTCGGCAATCAACTTCTCAGACTTGTGAAAAAATGCCTAAGAACGGGTACTCCTCCAAGAGGAACTCATTGGGATCCTCACTCTGCTAATACTATTAAACGATATGGAGAGCATACCCTTTTGAATTATACGGGTCAGTATTTGAGATCAGTACAAATAGTAAAACAGAAGAATCGAACTTACGTAGGTATACCTACTAACCTTAAGAAAACCAGAAAGGGTGATAGGACTAGTAAAAGAACATTGAACCAAGTAGCTATCATGTTAGAGTATGGTTCTAGAGGTGGTAATTTACCTCCAAGACCTCTATGGGCACCAGCTTTCGAACAAGTTGGTGGTAAGAAGGTTCTGAAGGAAACTATAGTAAGAGAACTTCGTAAAGAAATAAGGAAATATAGAAGATAATGGAATTCACTATAAGCAAGAATCAAGGTTCAGGTAGGACTGTTATAACGGTAACACCAGAAGAAAAGAATGCTACGGACAAAGATATAGTTCAGATCTTAACAGTAGAAGCTGTAGATGGGTCAACTAAAGAAGTAAAGCTTATCCACAAGAAAGGGGAAGGCAATTATGAATACACTTTCAGAGTTTCACCCACTGAATTATACTTTGAGCCTACAGGAGAAAGTAAAGAGGTTACTATTGTATCTACTAAACAAATGGTAATCAATGGAAAGAAAGTTGGTGATCCAGTTAATGTAAATTATACTAGGGAAAACTCGGGAGATGTATCTGGCTCTGGTACTACTCTTATCATGAGCTTAAACGATAATACTCATAATGATAAACTTGGCCAAGTAATTTTCATACAGGATGAATCAGGTAAAACTGTAGTTGTAACTTGTAGACAGGGTAAAAAAGAGAACACTGCTGGAGGGGATATTGGTCTTATCCAATTATGGTCTGGTTCTGGAGTTCCTGAAGGTTATGTACTTTGTGATGGAAGTCAAGTAAGTATAGCAGAATACCCAGAATTATATAAAGCTATTGGAGATAAGTATAATACTGCTTCTACTAAAGCTGGTTATATAAGTGTTCCAGACTTAAGAGGTAGATTTGTAGTAGGGTATGATCCAAGTAATTATGAATACGAACGTATTGGTAATACTGGTGGGCAGGCCCTAGTAACTCTTACTTTAGATCAAATAC
>OOCN01001711.1_pt1 | contig 13333 bp, 6 predicted proteins | sample 1671361 | NCBI WGS metagenome assembly OOCN01 (sample SAMN06348149, study PRJEB24527) | human gut metagenome | biome: human gut; feature: ankylosing spondylitis patient; material: feces | host: Homo sapiens | place: China | collected 2015-10
GACGTATGCGGATAAAAAGAATGGTGGAGCTTTTGATGAAAATGTGATCCCGGAGCTGACTCAGCTTGCACAGGAGAATGAAGATTTTTCGGGGAAAAGTAACAAACTGAATGGAGGCTATTCAATGCCGGGAACTACGTGGACGATGGGAGCAATGTTCGGACAGACATCAGGCTTGCCATTAAGTGTATCCATTGGTGCTAATGGTATGGATACGCAAGATTCCTTCTTCCCGGAAATTACTACTTTGGGAGATATTCTTCAAAAAGAAGGATATTCACAGACTCTGCTAATTGGCTCAGAGGCGACATTCGGAGGACGAAAATTATATTTTACGGATCATGGTCAGTATGACATTATGGATTATGATTATGCACATGATAACGGACTGATCCCGGAAGACTATAAAGTCTGGTGGGGATATGAGGATGAAAAATTATTCGGATTTGCGAAAGAAAGATTGCTGGAGTTATCTCAACAAGATACACCATTTAATCTTACTATGTTGACTGTTGATACACATTTTGAAGATGGATATGTGTGTGATCTGTGTCCGGACACATTTGGAGACAACCAGTATGCCAATGTTATGGCATGCTCGAGCAGACAGGTGAAAGAATTTGTTGACTGGATACAGCAGCAGGATTTCGCGGCAGATACTACAATTGTGATATCCGGTGATCATCCGACGATGGACAGTGACTTCTGTGAAGATGTGGATAAAGATTATGAGCAACGAGTCTATACAACATATATTAATTCCAGTGCAGAGAAGCAGACAGATGAAAAAAGAAATTATACAACATTTGATAATTTCCCGACAACACTTGCGGCGATGGGAGTAGATATCGAAGGAAATCGTCTGGGACTTGGAACAAATTTGTATTCGGCAGAGCAGACACTGACTGAAAAAGTCGGAATCGAACAGGAAGAAAAAGAACTGGGCAAAAAGTCAAAACTTTTGAACAAAATGGCGCAGATTGATAAGAAGAAGTACGAGAAAGAACTTGTGGCACAGACAGACCCTGTAGGAAAAGCAAAGACAGGGAAATATAATGCCGAAACCGAAGAAATTCCGATTACCGTAAAAAATATCCAGTATGCAGATAAAGGAATACAATCAGTAATGGCTGCGGTATGGAAATATGATGATCAGAGTGATCTTCAGTGGGTACCACTCGCAATGTTTGACGGAGATGTATGGAAAGGCGATATCGACATAAGCGCATATGAAGATCCGAAAGGAGCCTATAATATTCACGTCTATCTGGTAGACGGAAAAGGAGATCTGTACAATATAGCACAGACCGCAAAGAAAATATCGAAGTAAAAAAGTCTCTTGGCTGTAAAAGTACAATTACAGTCAAGAGACTTTTTAGAATTTCGTGTAGTAGAAATTTGAATTTCAAAAGCAAATCATGTATACTAGGTAAGTATGCAAAAGAAAGAAGGTTTATAATGAAAAAAATAATGAGAACCGGGATTGCAGTTGGAATCGCAGCAATTTCTGTGCAAATTGTAAATCCAGTATATGCAGAAGAAAGTGAAACACAAAACATAAATTATACAGCAGAAGTAAATTTGGATGAATTTGTAACCGAGAGTGATCAAAGTAGCGAAGAAAATCAGAGTGTTGAAGATGTTCAGAGTATCGATGATAGTAAGGAAGATGAGAATATAACAACAACATATACTGGAGAAGATGATTCCGACAGTAATATATATACAGTCACAAAATCAGGGTGGAGTAAAGAGGAAGGTGTATGGTATTATTATAATACAAACGGAGAACGAAAGACCGGCTGGTTATATGATGGTAACAGATGGTATTACCTGGATGAAAATAATAATGGAGCCATGCTTGCGGGAACTAGAAAAACGATTAATAATGCATCGTATTGGTTTGAGGCAAGCGGGGCAATGCAGAACGGCTGGATTCTAAAACCAGAAGGCTGGTATTATGCGAATACAAGCGGTGCGATTGTGAATGGCTGGCAATTGATTGGCGGCTGCTGGTATTATCTGGAAGGAAATAACGTTACATATCCAGGTCTGATGATCGCAAATCAGCGCTATACAATCAATGGAGCAAGTTACAGCTTTCAGGAAAATGGAGCAATGCAGACCGGCTGGATCTTAAAACCGGAAGGCTGGTATTATGCAAATACAAGCGGTGCGGTTGTAAACGGCTGGCAACTGGTAAATAAACGCTGGTACTATTTAAATCCTCAGAAAGAGGGATTGATGAGTACCGGATGGATAAAACTGGGAGATATCTGGTATTATCTGGAAAGCAGTGGAGCGATTAAAACCGGCTGGTGGAATAATTATTATTTCGGAAGTGACGGAGCAATGCGTACAGGCTGGCAGTTGATCGATAATAAATGGTATTATTTCTATAAAGCAAATGATCCGAATATAACAGAGTATAAAGAAGGATTGATGGCAACGAATATAGAAATTGATGGATGGACGATCGGAAGCAGCGGAGTTGCAGTTGAAAGTCTGGAACAGAAGATTGATGAAATAAAAAGATATGTAACAACACCGTATCTCTACGGTGGTGCGACAACAAAAGGATGGGATTGCAGCGGCTTTACACAGTGGGCATTAAAGTATCTGGGAGTATCTATTCCAAGATCATCTTATGATCAGGCAAAAGGTGGAATGGTGATTAATGTAAAAGATAAGAGTCTGTGGAAAGCAGGAGATATTCTACTGTATGCCAATTCGTCGGGAAGTATCAATCATGTCGCTTTATATCTGGGTGACGGAAAGCTGATGCATGCACTTAACTCCAAGTATGGAACACTGATCCAGGGAGTAGATTATTACGAGACCTGGGACAAAGGAAATTCTCTGGTTGGAGTAAGAAGATATTTATAAAAAGCAGGGAGGAAGAGCTATGAAAAGAAGGAAAGCATTCATTGCACTGGCATTAACGATGTGTATGCTGGTACCGACAAGCGTATCTGCCGTTGAGAACAATCAGCCGGCAGGTCAGCAGACAGAATCTGTAGACGGGCAAACGGATGAGACAACAGAGTTCACTACGAAGGATCCAAATGAACTTCCGGTTGTCGATGCAAAAGATCCTGATGAGGGAACGAAGGACGATCCGAAGGATGAAGAAGAAAAACAGCCTGTTCATACCGGATGGTATCAGAATGAAGAAGGAGACTGGTATCTGTATGATGAAAATGGCACACTGCAGACAGGATGGATTCTTCAGGGAACAACATGGTATTATCTGGATGGAGCAAATCAGGAAAAACCGGGACTTATGATCGCAGATCAGATTCTGGAGATTAATGGAAAATATTATAGTTTCGATAACTCGGGAGCCATGCAGACCGGCTGGATATTAAAAAAGGAAGGCTGGTATTATGCACAGACTGATGGCGCTTTTGTGAATGGCTGGAATAACATTAACGGAGCATGGTACTATCTGGATGCGAATAATGAAGAACACAGAGATCTCATGGTTGCCGGACAGCAAAAAGAAATAGATGGAAATACTTATTTCTTCGGAGAAAACGGAGTCATGAGAAGTGGCTGGCAACAGTATCCGGAAGGCTGGTATTATGCAATGCCGGATGGAGCCAAGGTGTATGGCTGGAAGAATATTAACAGCCAATGGTATTATCTGGATGTCAATAATGAAGAACATCCGGGACTTATGACGGCAGATCCGGAAAAAGAGATTGACGGAGCAACGTACTATTTTTATCCGGACGGAGCAATGGTACGTGGCTGGCTGCAGCGGCCGGAAGGCTGGTATTATCAGGATCCGTCAGGACTTCGTGCAACAGGCTGGAGAAGAGTAGCCGGAGCATGGTATTATCTGGATGGTGCAAATGAAACATATCCGGGATTACTGGTGACAGATTGTGCCAAAACAATTAACGGAACTACATATTATTTCAATAAGGCAGGAGCAATGCGCGAAGGCTGGTATGCAGAGAACGGTTCTTGGTATTATTACAATGAGTCAGGACTCCCGGCATCCGGTTGGAAGTATGTGAATGGTTCCTGGTACTATTTAGACCCACAGAATGGCAACAGAATGGTAGCCGGTGGATGGAAAGTTGTGAATGGCAGCTGGTACTATTTCTACGGCAGCGGTGCAATGGCTAAGAACTGGCTGGCAGCAGGATCTGACTGGTATTATCTCGGTGAAGACGGAGCAATGAAAACCGGCTGGCAGTCTGTAAAGGGCAGTTGGTATTATATGTACTATCAGAATGATTCTCATGGAGGAATATGGGGAATAATGGCCAAGAACAGATATATCGATGGATACTATCTGGGTGCAAATGGGGCAATGCTTCCGACAGATATGTCTATGATGACTGCGAAAGCACAGGCCTATACAAGTAATACGAATTACCTGATTCTTGTTAACAGAGCAACCTGCAGAGTTGCGATATTTAACGGACGCTTAGGCGCATGGAACATAAATAAGTTCTGGCAGTGCGCACCGGGAGCAGCGGCAACACCGACAGTTTCCGGAACATTCACTGTTCAGTCAAAAGGTTACTATTTTGATTCTGGAGCAGCAAGATGTTACTGGTATACACAATTCTATGGTAATTACTTATTCCACAGTGTATTGTACAACAAGAACGGAACTCTGATGGATGGAAGAGTCGGAATTCCATTGTCACACGGCTGCGTAAGACTGGAAATCCAGAATGCAAAATGGATTTATGATAATATCCCGAGAGGAACAACCGTAGTAGTATATTAATATATTGAAGGAAGAAAAGATCGTTACGAAACGTAGCGGTCTTTTTTTCGTGCCTGTGAGTGCCAGTGAGGACGTAGAAAATGGATTTTCCAGGGCGGTCTTCCATATACTGGATGGAAACTCTTTAATGGAGACTGGTACTATGCCGGAAACACAGGAAGATTGTACACGGGAGAAGGATCAATCGGAGGAAAGACATACTGGTTTAATGAAAATGGAAAGTGGATCAGATAATTGAGAAAAAAGTGTGGTAAAATTGTGAAAGATGTATGAAAAATATATTTTAAAACAGAGAATTGTATGATGAAATAAACATATAACGAACCCACAGGAGGAAAAAGGTATGAAAAAACAAAAAGTATGCGCATTGCTGTGCGTAGCAGCGTTAAGTACAGCAACCGTAACACCTACTATGGCAGCGGACAATGTGGCAGATGCACAAGCCATCACACAGAGCAGCGAAGTGACGGAAAAGACAGAAGCTTCTGAGGCAACACCGGATGTGCAGGAAGAGCAGGATAGCCAGAATGCAGACGAGACAGTACAAGAAGAAACTCCGGAACAGGAAGAACAAAAGGGTACCGTTCAAAATGCTCAGGATGCAGGCAATACACCATCTGCAAATGAAAATTCAGCGCTAACGGCACAGAACGGAACAGCAGCTGCTCAAAGCGGTGAAGGTGAAGAAGAAGCTGAAGTGAAAAATGGCTGGTATGAAGACGAAGACGGCAATTACTTTTATTATGAAAATGATAAGATGTTCACCAATGTGATTGCAGAAATCGAAGACGAAGACGGTACACATGGCTATTACTTTGGTGATAATGGAATCATGCTAAGAGACAGCCAGGAATGGATTTCATACTGGGATAAGGAAAAACAGGAATGGATCACAGGGTATATTTGGGCAGACGAAAACGGATATTTAAGACAAGGCTGGTACGGAGATGAATATTTCGGAAGTGATTATACAAAGTATCGCAATCAAGTCTTGGAAGAAGGAGATAATTATTACTACTTCGATAGTGACGGAAAAATGTTAAGAAATCAGGAAGTAGTCGTACAGGGTGTACTTTACCGTGCAGGTGATGACGGCATATTAACACTTGTTGATACAAAGGGACAAAACGGATGGAAGAAGTCAGGAGAAGACTGGTATTATTATAAAGATGGAAAGATGTTACAGGATACATTTGAAGTGATTAACGGATCCAAGTATTATTTCTATTATAATGGAGTAATGGCATCAGGACACTTCTGGGTAAATGATAATGAATATTGGGCAGAACCTGGTGGACAGATTGTTGAAAAGAAGAATACATGGCATTATTCAGGTCAGCTTGGTAAATGGCTTTGGTTTAATTCAGAAGGAGTAGTAGTAAGAAATCAGGTATTAAAAATTGGTGACGCTGAGTACTATTTTGATTGGGACGGCATAATGCAGACAGGTGTGTTTACATGTTATGCTGACGATGAGAAAGACAAGGTACTGTATGCAAATACGAGCGGTGCAATTGACAGATCACAGGGATGGAAATTAGTAAACGGTTCCTGGTATTATGTGAAAGCCAATGGAGAGGCAGCCCATGATGAAATCATTACAGTTGGCGGAAAACGTTACTATATGGGCTCTGAAGGAATCATGCAGAGTGGAAATTTCTATGTCTGGGATGGAGAGAAAAGTTACGAATATTATACTGATAACAGCGGTGTAATCATCACAAACAACTGGGTACTGGATCAGTTGGAATGGTATTTTACAGATAACGAAGGAAATATTCTTAAAAACCAGTGGCATGGAGACTTTTATCTGACTGAAACCGGATCTATGGCAGTCGGAGTGACGCAAATAGGTGATAAGACATTTATCTTTGACGAAAATGGTCATAAAGTGATGACTTTGGAAGATCAGAAGACCGGATGGCATCTGGCCGATGGTGACTGGTATTATGTGGATAACGGTACATTACCGACCGGATGGAAAGATGATATGTATTATCTTGAAAACGGCAAGATGCTTACGAATAGCCTCGTTCCGGCAAAAAATACTCCTGGCAGATACTCTTATGTCGGACAGGATGGGACACGTGTATCCGGTTGGGTACAGAGAATGAATGATTGGATGTATCTGGAAAAAGATGAAAAAACCGGAGATATTGTTGCAGTTAATGATGGCTGGAGGAATATTAACGGCACAAGATATTATTTTGAAGATGGATTTATGGTTTCCAATGATCTTGTAGAGATTAACGGTACATTAAATAAGTTTTCTGGCAGTGGCGCATGGCAAGGCGAAGTAAAGGGAACTTGCTGGGTATTGATGGAATACGGTGACTGGCGTTATGTGGAAAATGGTTCTCCAGTTGAGCCAGGCAAAAAAACAATAAACGGAGCAACCTATTACTTTGAAGGTCGTGGCTATATGAAACGGAATTCCGCTTTGTGCGATGAAAAGACGGGAAATTATTATTGGATTAACAATGACGGACATCTGGATACAACTGCTGGTTGGAAGAAAACACCGTGGAATGAATGGTTTTACGTAGAAAACGGAAAACTGGTATCTGGAACTACAAAGAAAATAGGCGGTACAGAATACACATTCTATACTGGCGGTCATATGATAGCAAGTACTCTTGAATATAATAGTGAAAGTGGTAAATACTTCCTGCACGATGAAAGTGGAAAGAAAATAGATGTTTCCAGAGAGGGCTGGTATAAGGTTACATATGAGGGAGAAGCAATCTGGTACTATTTTAAAGATGGAAAGCCATATGATGGAATGCTTGGAAATTACTTCTTGTCTTATGGAAGAATGATTACAGGAATATATGGAACGTCTAAGGGCTTATACCTGTTTGATCAGAACGGAATTCTTCAGAAAAATGGCTGGAAATTATATGACGGCAGCTGGTATTATGCAGGAACAACCGGAAGATTATACACAGGTGAGCATAGAATCGGTGGAGTAAAATATGTATTTGATCGGAATGGAAGATGGGTCAAGTAATTGAATAAGGAAGTAGAGAAAGGCGGCACAAGCGAGTGCCGCCTTCTTTCTTTGACTTTTCGTAGATAGAATGCTATGATATACGAGTAAAAAAAGGTAAAAAGCTGAAGAAGAAAGGAGAAACAATGAAAAAAAGACACATGCGTGGTATCATCTCGGTAATGCTGTGTGTTGCAATGGTATTGTCACTTCTGACGGTGTCGAGTGTAGAGGCTTCCGAGCAGGGCAAAAGCACAGAACCGGCACTGGAATATGTAGTCGTAGACAAACCAAGCGTGACAACACCGGGAACGCAGAAAATTGTAGTTGGATATAACAAAGATACGGTTCTTACAGGAGCGGTATTAAGATACAAAAACACATCGACCAATGAAGAGTATTCGGTAGAAGCTTCAGAGATTCAGGAATCAGCGGCAGTGTTCGAGATGACATATGAAGATGAATCCTGGACAGGAACATATAGTATAGAAGATATCACATATACGGCAGATGGAAAAGAATATTCTTTGAACTTCAAAAAATGTGGAATCGAAGGGAAATTCGCAGTCAATCAGATCTGTGAGACAGATCCGGATGCTGTTGTAGAAGGGGAAAAGACAGAGGAAAATACAGACATTAGTGACGCAGATATATCCTTCACAGCAATCACACAGGATGGAACCGTACATGAGGAAGACAGCATTGCGGATGTGATCAACGATGCGATCGATACACAGTCTGCCGATTCACAGATTGCGACATATGCAGGACGTACATCGACAAGACTGGTTGTGGTACTTGATCCGGGACACGGAGGATTCGATCCGGGAACAAGCGGAAACGGAGCGAATGAGAAGACACTGACACTTAAGATCGCAAAATACTGCAAAGAGGCATTGGAGAAAAACGGAAGAATTCAGGTCTATATGACACGAGAATCCGATACCAGTGTCGGAGGTGCTACAGATGTAAGCTCAGATCTGAGAAACAGAATCACATTTGCAGTGAGTAAGAATGCAGATATGTTCGTCAGCATTCATCTGAATTCAGCAGGAGCAAGTGCATACGGTGCGGAAGTCTATTATCCGAATAGCAATTATCGCTCCGATATTGGACAGGAAGGTCAGAAACTTGCCTCAAGTATCCAAAAGCAGCTGGTCAGCCTGGGATTATACAACCGGGGAGTGAAGATCAATAACTCGGCAAACAGTAAATATCCGGATGGTTCAGTACAGGATTATTATTATGTGATCCAGCAGAGCAAACGCAACGGATTCCCGGGAATTATCGTGGAGCATGCATTTTTGAGCAATGCAAGCGATTATCAGAAGTATCTCAGCTCAGACGAGAAGCTGAAAGCACTGGGAGAGGCCGATGCGAGAGGAATCCTGGAATATATCAACAATAACGTACAGTTTGGTAACTGGCAGCAGAATGGCTCACAGTGGAAATTCGTATATTACAACGGAAAGTATGCTGTGAATTGCTGGGAGAAGATTGACGGATTTTGGTACCATTTTGATGGAAACGGAATTATGCAGACAGGCTGGCTGAACTTAAGTGGAACCTGGTATTATCTGAATCCAAACGGAGCAATGCAGACAGGCTGGCTGAAACTGAACAATGTCTGGTATTATCTGAATGCCAGCGGGGCGATGCAGGTTGGTTGGCTTAATTTAGGTGGTACCTGGTATTACCTGAATGGCGGCGGCGTCATGCAGACAGGGTGGCTGAATTTAAACGGCACCTGGTATTATCTGAATCCGAACGGAGCGATGCAGACGGGCTGGCTGAAACTGGATGGCATCTGGTATTACTTTAACACCAGCGGAGCAAGAATCAGCAATTGCTGGTACTGGGTAGGAAATCAGTGTTATTATTTCGACAAAGACGGAAAGATGGCGAGTGATACCTGGGTAGGCGAGTATTATGTAAATGTATCCGGAGCCTGGGAACCGGGAAAGAAAAAAGAAAACAATGAGTCTGTACAGAAACCGGAACAAAAGCCGGCAATGGCTCCTGCAAAGGCACAGTGGGTTAATACTTCCGGACGTTGGTGGTATCGTCATGCAGATGGCAATTGTACAAAATCCGGATGGGAATACATAGAAAACGAATGGTATTATTTTGATAAAGATGGCTGGATGACAACTGGATACCAGAATGTAGATGGAACCTGGTATTACTTAAAGAAAAATGTATCCCCACAGGGTGTGTTAACTTATACCGGTGTGACATCAATCATGGGAAACTCAGATATCAGCAGTGATAAGAACACAGTTGTAAATAAGATGGTAAAAATGTACCAGAAAAGCGGAAGAACTTATCCGGGCGCACAGCTGGCAAACGGAGGAGTAGCAAGTCTTGAGCAGTTCTGTCAGATCGTATACGATGAAGCTGCAAAAGAAGGTGTGAAGCCGGAGGTCGTATTCGGACAGGCAATGAAGGAGACCGGATATTTACAGTTCGGTGGATCTGTGAAGATTGAACAGTTCAACTTTGCAGGACTTGGAGCAACAGATGTGAATCCGACACCTGCAAGCTTTCCGGATGTTGCGACAGGAATCAGGGCTCAGGTACAGCATCTGAAAGCATATGCATCAAAAGATAACCTGACACAGGCAAATGTCGATCCAAGATTTTCACTCGTGACAAGAGGATCTGCAATGTATGTAGAATGGCTTGGACAAAAGGAAAATCCAAACGGAAGAGGCTGGGCGACAGCCTGGAACTACGGAATCAGTCTGATGAACCAGTATGTGAGACCAATGTATTCATTGTAGATAACAATATTGTGAAATGAAAGATAGGGACTGTCGGGAAATAGGTAGTTCCAAAACAGGGAGGGTATGACTCACAACGAGTCATACCCTCCCTGAATTTATCTGAAAAAAGAAAAAAAGATGGCTAACGACAACCATCTTTCTCTCCGTTACATGTTATAATGTAACTATGCTAACAACTAATTATTATAACGACTTTTTTGAGTTTGGGCAACAGAAAATTAACTTTAGTTTCTTCGAATTGAGTTTACCTGACGACGATCCAGTCTATACCCTGAAAAAAGTGATGGAGGAGTTAGATTTTTCTGGCTTGTTAGCCAATTGTTCAGACAAGGGAAGAATCGGGTACAATCCAATTATGATGTATGCTGTAGTTACTTACGCAAATATGCGTGGGGTAAGAGCTGTTGACCGTATCGTAGAATTATGTGAAAGAGACCTTGCTTTTATCTGGCTTACCAAAGGCCAAAAACCGAAAAGGGATGCTTTTTATGAATTTAAAAACAAAAAACTAACTGCTGATGTATTGGATGAACGGAACTATCAGTTTCTTCGTCGTCTGCAAAAAGAAGGATTCATCACATTAAAATCTCTATTTATTGATGGAACAAAAATTGAAGCCAATGCAAACCGCTATACGTTTGTATGGAGAGGAACACTGAACTACCATCTTGCAGGACTATTAGATGCTGTTGACTCGGTGTATCAGAAGTATAATACTCTGATTGACGAAAATGAATATGGTATCAAATATGACATTCCCCATGCTCATATGTTTGTGATAGAAGGAATGGAAAAAGTAAGAGATGTCATTGAAAAGAACCGGACAAGGAAACTGACAAAACATAAAAAATTATCAAATAATACAATCATCGAAATTGACAACTGTTCTCCGCTGGAGATTCTGAAACTCCAGAAAAATCTAATACAGATCGCTGAGCAGGAACACATTACGTTTGTTTATGGAAAAGGAAAGAGAAAATCGGAAATCCAGCAGCTATATGAGGAACTGGAAAGCTGCGGTGAACGTCTCATGGGATATAAAGAGTGTTTTGAAATCATGGGAAAGGATCGGAACAGTTATTCCAAAACAGATTTAGAGGCCACCTTTATGCGGATGAAAGAGGACCATATGAAGAACGGACAGTTAAAGGCCGCATATAATGTCCAGATTGCAGTAGAGAATTATTTCATTGTCCAGGCTTATGTAAGCAATGACCGGACAGATTATAATACATTGATTCCTGTGTTAGAAAAGCACAAAAATGCGTTTGGAGAAATTTTGGGGGAAGTAACTGCCGACAGCGGTTATTGTAGTGAAAAGAATCTTCTGTACTTAAAGAAACATAAAATCTCCAGTTATATTAAGCTGCAGGATCATGAAAAACGGAAAACACGTGCATACACGGAAGAGATTGGAAAGTATTACAACATGAAAACGCAGATATTTGAGGATGAACTTTATTATATCTGCCATGATGGAAGAGAACTTCATCATATCAGGACAGAGAAAAAAGAACAGGCTGGTTATACACAAACCTTTGAGGTGTATGGATGTTCCGATTGCAGTGGCTGCAGACATAAAGAAAAATGTCTCTATAAATATGATGCTGAAAAAGATGCAGAGAAAAATAAGGTCATGAAAATCAATGAACAATGGGAAGCTTTAAAAGAAGAATCCCATGGGAACATCCAGAGTGAGAAGGGGATATTAAACCGTCAGATTCGTTCCATCCAGACAGAAGGACATTTCGGAGATATCAAAGAAAACGATAACTTTCGAAGATTCAACTGCCGAACAGCAGAGAAGGTTTATAAAGAATTCATGCTGTATGCGATTGGAAGAAATATCAATAAATATCATCGTTTTCTTCATGAAGAGATCAAAAAATTTGAAGAAAAAACGAAGGAAAAGACTGCTTAGAAAAAGAGTGTTTTTGAAAATGCAGTTGAGGAGTTTTTGCGCCCTAAAATACATACCGAAAAGAAAAAATACAAATCTCCTGTAGAAGAGCAGGTATCAAAAACACTGATTACTACAGGAGATTCGTATTTTAAGATTTAGAGCCTAAAAATTGGCATTAACCGACAGCCCCTTTTTCAGTTTCGGGCATAGCCCTAATACCACTAGCTACGCACAAGTGCGTTTTCTTATTGGCCTGCCAGCCATGCGTGGGATTACTTGCTACCCGTAAACGGGTCTCTTGGGTCAAATAAACTTAATTGATCCATTTCTCTATCCTTCTTTAACTGGTTTGCTATATAATTTGTTATTGCTGCCGTGTTCTTTCCTACTGTATCGACATAGTATCCCTTGCACCAAAACTCGCGATTTCGGTATGCAAACTTCATATTTCCATATTTCTGAAATATCATTAAGCTACTTTTTCCTTTCAAATATCCCATAAATCCCGAAACGCTCATTTTCGGCGGGATACTTAATAGCAAATGAATATGATCTGGACATATTTCTCCTTCTATTATTTCCACTCCCTTCCATTGACATAATGTTTTAATAATATCTCTGATGCCTTCACGCTTTTCTTGGAAGAAAACTTTTCTTCTATATTTCGGTGCAAAAACCACATGATATTACCCTGTGTAGTCCCTTGTAAACTGTACTTTCGTATGTGCTAAACTCTTTACGTCAGTATTTTGTTCATTCATTTTACTGTCCTCCTAATGTGTATTATTTACGTAACTGGCAGGTCACGTTTCTATTATACACATTAGGAGCAAAGATAACTGAATACATCGCTAAAGCTTCCATGGAACCACGCGACTATCGCGTGGTTTTCTTAATCCAACAAG
>OOCN01001720.1_pt1 | contig 13272 bp, 11 predicted proteins | sample 1671361 | NCBI WGS metagenome assembly OOCN01 (sample SAMN06348149, study PRJEB24527) | human gut metagenome | biome: human gut; feature: ankylosing spondylitis patient; material: feces | host: Homo sapiens | place: China | collected 2015-10
CTCTAACCAGCTGAGCTACGTGCCTGAGAGAATTAGAATTCTACGGATCCAAAATAAAAAAGCAAGAGTTCCCCCTAAAAATATTTTATTTTAGGGGTTTTCACTAGCTTCTATGGGCCGAAATGACCCCTTTCACCTCAAGAATCTCCTTCAGGGCCTGCTGCATCAGCGCGGCACCGGCCACTTCCACCCCGAATTTCAGGCGCGCGACGTTCTTCACAGTCTGCGTGTTGACGTTCGTGATGTTGATCTTCAGGCGGATGAAGACATCGGTCACATCTTTCAGAAGACCGATACGGTCGCGGGCGAGAACGAGGATCTCCATCGGGTAGAGAGTGTCCTCGGGCGCTTCACCCCAGGAGACCTCAATCAGACGTTCCTTCGACTGCTCCATCAGGTTCTTCACGTTCGGGCAGTCAGCGCGGTGCACAACGACACCGCGGCCGCGGGACACAAAGCCCACGATCTCGTCAGGCGGCACCGGATGGCAGCACTTCGCGAGCTGCGTGAGAAGCGATCCGACACCAGCAACAAGAATCTGTCCGTTATCGTGATGGGCACGCGGCTGCGCGGGCTTCACCGGGATCACCGGCTCATCGGCCGCCTTTTTCTGCGTCTGAGGCACCACGACCGCTTCGATCGCGCGGTTCGAAATCTCGTCCTTCGCGATGGTGAGGCAGAGATCATCCACGGACTCAAAACCAAGCGTCTTCGCGAGCGACTCAAGGTTATAAGTCGACTTCCCGAGGCGCGCGAGTTCGGTATCGAGCTCATCACGCCCGCGTGCGATCTGCTCCTGGAGGTGCAGCTGGTTGAACCACGTTCTCACCTTGCCGCGGGTCCGGGCCATGGCGGCGAACCCAAGCTCCGGATTCATCCAGTCCTGCGACGGGCCGCCGGACTTCGCCGCGATGATTTCCACCGTGTCGCCGGTCTTCAGCTTATGCGTGAGCGGCACGATCGCGCCGTTCACCTTCGCGCCTCGGCAGCGGTGGCCGAGCTGCGTGTGGACCATATAGGCAAAGTCCACCGGTGTGCTGTTCGCCGCGAGTTCCACAACGCGCCCCATCGGGGTGAGCGCGTAGATCAGATCGTCCTCGACACCCGGCGCGCGCGGCGGCTCAACGTCCGAGTGCCACGCGAGCAGCTGACGGAGCCAGACAACTTTCTGCTCTTCAGCGGAATTCACGCCAAGCGAATTGCCCGCTTCCTTATAGCGCCAGTGGGCCGCGAAACCGAGTTCCGCGAACTCATGCATCTCGCGCGTACGGATCTGGATTTCGACCGGAAGCCCGTTTGAAGCCTTCACAACCGTGTGCAGCGACCGATAGCCGTTCGGCTTCGGATGCGCGATATAGTCGTCGTACTCTGACTGAATCGCGGTGAAATTTTCATTCAGGATCGAGAGCACCTCGTAGCACTGTTCGACCGTATCCACGATGACGCGGAGCGCCCGGAGGTCGAAGAGCCGCTCAAACGGCAGGTGCTTACGCTCCATCTTGAGCCAGATCGAGTAGATATGCTTCGAGCGGCCGGAGACCTCGCCCCGGATATGGTGCGCGGCGAGCAGCGACCGGATCTTCGTCACGGCCTGCTGCACGAAGGCGAGGCGCTCGGCGCGGCTCGCGTCGAGGTGCCGCACGATCTCCTGATAGACCTCAGGCCGCGTGAAGCGGAGCGACAGGTCCTCGAGCTCCCACTTCATCTGCCAGATACCGAGGCGGTTCGCGAGCGGCGAGTAGAGCTGGAGCGTTTCCGCGGCGTAGATCTTCGCGTCATCCGACGGGTGCATCACAAACCAGCGCAGCGTCTGCAGACGGCTCGCGAGACGAAGGAGCACGACCCGGAGGTCGCCGCACATCGCGAGCAGCATCTTTCTCAGCTTCTCGGGCTGGGACGCGGCATTCGCTTCCTTGTTGCTCGAACGGGCCTGTTCGGAGAGCTTCATCAGACGCTGCAGATCGGTGCAGAGCTCGAGCACCTTGCCGCCGAAACTCTTCTCAATCCACTCCTCAGGATTCTTCAGATAATCCTGCACGGAGGAGAGATAGGCCGCGGCAATCAGTTCATCATCATCCCGGATGCCCCGCAGAATGCTGGCCATGCCGTCTGCGTGCGACATACGGGGTTCGCCTGTCTCAAGGCATTGCCCCGCGTAGAGTGGTTCCACCATCGAACGGGCAAGCTGCCAGTTCACTTTAACCGGCGCTTCGGTTTTCTTGTTATCTGGTGCCATCGGACAAATCTTCTCTGCGGTTAATGAGGAATAAACGCCTTCAGACAGGCCTCGCGTGGGAATCCCCTTGCGACAGCCCATTCTATGGCGGCGTGCTTATATCAGTAGAAATCCCGAATCCGGTTTTGCAAATTAATACAAATTCAGATTCTAGGCGAGACTGCGGACGGATTAGGCCGCAGAAATATTCAATTCATGACGCCGATGCGGCGAAGCAGCGTGGCAATGTCAACGCCATTACGGACGTTCAGCTTCCGGGTGGCGGAGCCGCGGTGCACCTTGACGGTCTTCTCGGCGATATTCAGTTTCTCGGCGATTTCTTTGTTCTGGAGCCCCTCGGCAACAAGCTTCACCACTTCTTTTTCGCGCGCGGTCAGCGTCTCAAAGGCCGCCCGGTCCGCGTTATCGCGCTCATCCGCCTCAACCCGCTCGAGGTCGCGCTTCACGGCGGCCTCCACCACGGCGATCAGCCGGTCGCCGTCCACCGGTTTCTGGAGGAAATCCGCGGCGCCCTGCTTCAGCACGTGCACCGCCATATCGACGTCGCCGTGCCCGGTGACAAAGATCACCGGAATCCTGAAACCCCTGGAGTCGAGCAGATCCTGCAGTTCAAGGCCTGTCATGCCCGGCATTCGGGCGTCGAGCAGGAGGCAGCCTGGACGGGCCGGATCATCATGCTTCAGAAAGTCGTCAGCGCTCTCGTAGCATGCGGTCTCGTAGCCTGCGGCCCCGAGCAGGAAGGCGCTCGACTGCCTCACGCCTTCGTCGTCATCCACGATTCTCACCAGCGGCGATTTACTTTCCGACCCCATTTTTCTCTCCAACCCGAAGTCAACCAAAACCCGCCCCCGCTTCTCCAGGCAGAGGCATCCCCACTTTTGTATTGTGAACCTATGCGGGGATGAATTTCAAAAAATTAAGAAAAAAGGCCAGGGACTGAGTCCCCGGCCTTATTCCGGAACACGGATAAAACCGGGAGAATCCCGGTCTCTTATCCGTTAGTTCTTCAGGCTGTGAATCGGAGCCGGGATACGGCCGCCGAGGTTCACGAAGCCTGCGGAGTCACCGCCAGGAACGCGGATGACGGCCGCTTCGCCGAGCAGTCCGCCGAAGACCGCCACGTCGCCCACCGTCTTGCCGGGGACCGGAATCACGCGGACAGCGGTCGCCTTGTTGTTGATCATGCCGATCGCGGCTTCGTCAGCAATGATGCCGCCGATCGTCGAGGCCGGGGTGTCACCCGGGATCGCGATCATGTCGAGACCGACCGAGCAGACCGAGGTCATCGCCTCGAGCTTCTCGAACGTGAGCGCGCCGCTGCGGGCAGCGGCTTCAATCGCCGCGTCCTCGGACACTGGGATGAAGGCGCCGGAGAGGCCGCCGACGTGAGAGGAAGCGAAAACGCCGCCCTTCTTCACCGCGTCATTCAGCATCGCGAGAATCGCGGTCGTGCCGGGAGCGCCGATCGAGGAGAGACCGAGAGCCTGGAAGATTTCACCGACGGAGTCACCGATCGCCGGGGTCGGAGCGAGCGACAGATCGGCCACGCCAAACGGGATGCCGAGTTCCTTCGCCACGTCGCGGCCGATGATTTCACCGACGCGCGTCACCTTGAAGGCCGTGAACTTGATCGTTTCGGCAACATCGTCCACCGTGATATGGCGGCCGTTGTTCTTCTCTTCGATCAGGCGGTCAAGCGCCTTCTTCACAACGCCCGGACCGGAAACACCGACGTCGATCACGACGTCAGGCTCACCGATACCGAGGTAGGCGCCGGCCATGAAGGGCACGTCCTGGGGAATGTTGCAGAAGACAACGAGCTTCGCCGCGCCGATACCGTCGCGGTCCGAGGTCGCCTGGGCGACATCAAGCACGCGCTGGCCCATCAGGGCAACCGCGTCCATGTTGATACCGGCCTTCGTGCTGCCCACGTTGATCGAGGAGCAGACGCGGTCCGTGGTCGCGAGGGCTTCAGGCAGCGAGTCGATCAGGTTACGCTCACCGGGGGTGATGCCCTTCTCAACGAGAGCGCCGAAACCGCCCACAAAGTCGACACCGACTTCCTTCGCGGCAGCGTCAAGCTCGCGGCAGACGGCGGCAAGCTGATCGCGCGTGAAGGAGGAGCAGACCGTACCGATCGGAGAAACCGAAATACGCTTGTTCACAACCGGAATGCCGTAGCGGTCGCCGACCATGTTGCAGGTCTCAACGAGGCGCTTCGCATACTTGCTGATCTTCGCGCGGAGACGATAGGCAAACGTGTCGTAGTCGGTGCTCGCGCAGTCGAACAGGCTGACACCGAGCGTCACCGTACGCACGTCAAGATGCTCGGCCCGGGTCATGTTGATGGTGGAAAGGATCTCGTTTTCAGAAATCATTGTTGTTTTTCACCCTAAAAGAGTCTTCTGCCGCTCTTGCAGCCGAAATGGAATTAATGAATTTCGATGTGATGCATCGCATCAAAAATGAGGTGATGCTGCATCGTGAGCGAGAGGCCCATGGCCTTGGCGCGTTCCGACATCACGCGGTGCAGCGCGCGGGCGTCAACCGCCTTCGGCACGCTCACTTCAAAAATCTGAACGGACTCACCCTCACCGAGCGGCTTCGCGCGCAGATCGTGAATGTTCACGCGCTGCTCACTCATGATGCGGGAGAAGGTCGACACGATGTCGTTGCCGTCTTTGCCCCAGATCGTCACCACGTAGGATTCGGACTCCGGCACGGAATCCTTCGGCAGTTCTTCAAAGTCGCGGATCACAAGGGAGAGGTGGAATTTGCGGGCTTCGAGCGCCTTGCTGATTTCCTCGTTGAGCGTCTCGTTGGACAGGCCTTCAGGCTTATTCAGCAGATAAATGCCCGAAAACTGGTCGTGCAGCGTGGACTGGGTCATTTCTTCGATATTGCAGCCCAGACGGGTAAGGGCGGAAGAAACGGTGGCAACAATACCGGGCTGATCAAGACCGATGACGGCGACAAGCGCGCTGTTATTTTTCGTATACTGGGTCATTTTCCTTAAGACTTTGCAGGTCAAAGTATTAGAACGTGAGTGTAACTCTATATGGCGTTTCAGTTCTTCTGACGCTCCGGGAGAAACTCACGCATTCCCGGGAATGCCGCAAGAGAATTCGCCTGGAGGGCTGAAAGAAGCTCGTCGCGGGGCATGCCCCGGAGCTGAGCGAGTTCATCGAGATACCCCGCGATATCAGCGGGTTCAGTCCGGAGGTTGCCGCTGTCGCGCCTCGCGCCTGAAGGCATATCCGGAGCGTCGGTTTCAAGCACGATGCTTTCAAGAGGAAGCGTAGCCGCAAGACGCCTGATCCGGCGGCTGCCGCTATACATCATCGCGCCGCCGAATCCGAGTTTGAGTCCAAGCGAAATCAGAATCCTCGCCTGCTCCTCGGAGCCATTAAACGCGTGCGCGACACCGCCTGAAACCGGAATCCGACGAAGCCACTTGGTGACCCAGTCGACAGACCGCCTCACGTGAAGCGAGACCGGCATGCCGGTATCCCGCGCCACCTTCAGCTGGGCGACAAACACCGCTTCCTGTTTCGCGCGGTCCAGATCCGGCACAAAACCATCCAGCCCGATCTCCGCGACCGCCACTACGCGGCTCGCGGGATCCGCCATTTCGCGCCTGAGCGCGTCACGCAGCTCGTCCGCCACTTCAGGGGTCACCGTGGGACGGGCGGTCGCGAGCGGATGAACCCCAAGCCCGACGCACCACCCGGACTCTGCCCCCACCCGGAGGCATTTCGTCCAGTCGCCTGAAATTCCCGCCGCGATGAGCGCGCAGCCGACACCCGACTCTTTCGCCCGCCGGAAGACATCCGGACGGTCATGATCGAACTGCTCAGACTGCATGTGGTTATGCGTATCGATAAGACAGGCCACGGCTCACCCTCCTCCCGGTCACTCCTCAAAGGGCTCAATCGAACCGCCCTTCAGCCTCAGAATCCGGCCGCAGCGCTTCGCGAGTCCCAGGTCATGCGTCACGATGATGATCGCGGTGTTCTTTTCGCTCGCGAGACTGAGGAACCGGTCCCAGACCGCCTGCGCGGTGTCCTGATCGAGGTTCCCTGTCGGTTCGTCCGCGAGAATGCAGGCGGGAGAGGTCACAACGGCGCGGGCAATCGCGGTTCGCTGCCGCTCGCCCCCTGAAAGCTGGGACGGCAGGTGATCAAGCCGCTCCCCGAGCCCGATTTCCTCCAGCACCGCCTTCGCGGCAGCGTTGGCTTCCGCCTCGGGTGTCCTCCGGATATAGAGCGGCATCGCCACGTTTTCGAGCGCCGTGAATTCCGGAAGCAGGTGATGGAACTGATAGACAAAGCCGAGACGCCGGTTTCTCAGGTCACCGCGCGCCTTCTCATCCATCCCTCCGATATCGACACCATCCACCACCACGCGCCCGGCGTCGGCGTCATCCCGCCGATACAGTGAAGGAGTGTCGACTTGCCGGCGCCTGACGCCCCGACAATCGCGACGGTTTCCCCAGGCTTCACGCGGAGCGACACATTCTTCAGCACCGGTGTTTCACGGTCTCCCTCACGGTACGCCTTGGCGAGACCCTCAACCTCAATCGCAAACTCACTCATATCTCAGAGCCTCAGCAGGCCGGATGCGGGACGCACGCCAGCTCGGATAAACGGTCGCGGCAAGCGACAGGAAAAGAGAAAAAACGGCAATCGGAATAATGTCGGACGCCCGGGGTTCGGACGGCATGCCGGAAATCAGGTAAATCGACTGCGGGAGGAATACCGCCTCAATCGCGGACACGATGGAACCGAGATTGCACGCGATGAGTAGCCCGATCGCGACACCGGATGCCACACCGATCACGCCGATCACCGCGCCCTGGATCATGAAGATCTTCATGATGGAGCCAGGCGAAGCGCCAAGCGTCCGGAGAATCGCGATGTCTGACTGCTTCTCGGTCACGGTCATCACGAGAGTCGACACCAGCCCGAACGCGCCCACGAGCACGATGAGAAAGAGAATGATCGACATCATCCGCTTCTCCACCTGCACTGCGGCGAACCATGTCTTGTTTTCCACGGTCCAGTCGCGGGCGAAGTACCCGGGCGGCAGCGACTTCATGAGACTCTCAGCGACAGCGGGGGCTTCCTGCATATCCGCCACGCGGACACGGACGCCCATCGGGCCCCCGGTGCGGAAGAGCGCCGCGGCGTCCTCAATATTCATGAAGAGCATCGTCGAATCGTATTCGAAGTGCCCAGCCGTAAAGATCCCTGACACCGTGAGCGTCCGGACCCGCGGGATCATGCCGGCGGGTGTCGTGGTGCCCTGAGGGACGACGAGCGCAATCTTATCTCCGGGCGCCACGCCAAGCCGTGCGGCGAGCACCGACCCGATCACCGCGTGGAAGCTCCCCGGCGTAAGTGAGTCAAGCGTTCCGGCGGGCATCGTGGAAGCGACTTCACTCGCCTTCACCTCTTCCTTCGGATCGACCCCTTCCACCATGGTGCCGATCACGCGGTCACCAGTCGAAATCAGCCCCTGCCCTTCAACGAAGGGTGCGGCTCCCCGCACTTCGGAGTTCTTTTCCGCGACCGCGGCAAGCGACCTCCAGTCCGACACGGGACCCGTGCCGCTTGAAATCTGGATATGCGGAATGACAGACAGCATCCGGTCACGAACCTGGGTCTGGAACCCGTTCATCACGGAAAGCACAATGATCAGCGCCATCACGCCGAGCGCGATTGACACGACAGACGTCGCTGAGATGAAGGAAACAAACCGGTCCTTCCGTCCGGTTCGCCGGCCGGAACGCGTATAGCGGAGGCCGATCAGAAATTCAAAAGGCAGAGACACGGAGCTCAAATCCTGAAGTGTTGACTGTTGACTCCGGGCGGATCCCGGAGCTGTGCACACATTCTAAGCAAGAGCGGACCTAACCCGGGACCGTCTTCCGTCTAAAATAGGATCCCTATGTCCACTGCCTATTACCTGCTCCCCGGTGCCCGTCTGCCGAAGGACGTCGCCCCCGCTGTCATTCCTCGAATCGACCGGTCACTTCTCGACCCCATCCTGGAAGGTCTTGGCACCCCTGTCTGCCAGAGGCTTGCCGAGGGGCTGACGCTGCCCTTTGCGCGCTGCACCCATCACCTCTGGTTCTGGGGCGTGGTGCCGCGTGGGAAAACGACTCCGGCTCACGCGGCCTACGTGTGGCTTGAGGATCACGGTCCGACGCTCGCGACGGAAATCTGGTCCGTGACGCCGTGCGTTGAGGAGAACGGCGTTTACCGCTCGCTCGGAAGCGATCCTCTCACCGCGGAAGAAATCGACCGCTGCTCGGAACCGCTCCGGAAGACGCTCGCGAAATTCGGTTTCGTCCTCCAGCAGTGGGATACGCTCTGGTACGCCACCCGCATGAAGGACTGGGAGGCCGTGCTCCGCCCCTGGGAGTGCCAGGACGGCATGGGGCTGGATGAAGGCGCGATCGCGGGGGACCGCGATATGGCGCTTGAGTGCCTCAGGGCGTGTGCTGAGACAATGGCTGGCACCGAGATTACCGCGGGCCGGAAGGCCGCTGGCCGCCCCGCTCCGAACGCCGTATGGATCGCGGGAGGCGGGCGTCAGATCCGCTTCTATCCGCCGACCCTGATCCGCGCCGTGATGTCCGACGAGCCGGTCCTCCGCAGCTGGGCGATGGAGGCCGGGATGCTCTGCCAGTTCGTGAGCCGCACGACAGGAAAAACGTGGCCTGAGGAAGCGGCCCCCGGTGACATGATCGCCGTGATCAGTGACCTCTGGGAACCGTGGCTGCGGGGTGACCGGGACGCGTGGCTCGCCGCGCTCCCCGGTGTTGCTTCCAAAATCGCGGAACTGAAGGCCGCCGCGATTGAGCGGAAGACTGAAAGCACTGCTATCGTAGCCTGCGGCCTCGGCACCACCGCGACGCTCCTCCCCAAAACCGAAGGACTGAAGAGCCGATTCCTCAGCCGGTTTGCCAAAAAAACGCCCCCCGACTACTCCTGGCTCACGGATTCAGACTGAAAACACTATGAAGACCCGCTTTATTACCCGACACTACGATCCGGCCGCCGCCGCAAGGCTGCAGTCGGAAGGTTTCTCCCGTCCTCTCGCTCAGGTGCTTGCCGGGAGGCGGATTGTCGGGAAAAGCGAAATGGATACGGGGCTCGCCGGACTGATTCCGCCCACCGCGCTCCCGCACGCCGCGGAAGCCGCCTCGATGCTCGCGGACGCTCTTGAGAAAGGGGAATCGGTTGCCGTTGTCGGCGACTATGACTGCGACGGGGCAACAGCGAGCACGGTGGCTTATCAGGGACTGCGGCTTCTCGGGTTCCGGCCTGAGAAAGTGTCCTGGTTCATTCCGGACCGCATGTCGATGGGGTACGGCCTTTCCCCCGTGGTGGTCGACGCGCTCACCGAAAAATACGGCCGCCCTGACATCATTCTCACCGTGGATAACGGCATGGGAAGCGTGGAAGGCGTGGCGCGCGCAAACCAGCTCGGTATCCGCGTGATCGTGACAGATCACCATCTCCCGGGCGAATACCTGCCGGCCGCGGCCTGCATCGTGAATCCGAACGGTCCTGACGGCGCCGGTGCGCCGGGGAACCTCGCCGGTGTCGGTGTGATCTTCTACGTCCTGATCGCGCTCCGCGCGGAGCTCCGGGCCCGCGGCGCCTTTGCGGCCGGGCAGCAGCCGAAGCTCTCCAAGCTCCTTGACCTCGTCGCGCTCGGAACCGTGGCGGACGTTGTGCCGCTTGACCGCAATAACCGCATTCTTGTGGCTCAGGGACTGAAGCGTCTCCGGAGCGGCAGGGGAAGCGCGGGGCTCACCGCGCTTTACACGCTCGCGAATCAGAATAAGCGCGATATTTCCCAGATCTCGGTCCGTGACCTCGGCTTCACGCTCGCGCCCCGGATCAACGCCGCCGGCCGTATCGCCAATATGGAGATCGGGATCCAGTGCCTCCTCGCGGGAGAGGCGAACGCCACTGAACTCGCCTCACAGCTTGAGGACATCAATGATCAGCGGAAGGCGCTCGAACGCAGCATGCAGGAAGAGGCGCTGGATTCGCTCTCCGACGCCGATATCGAGCACCGCATGAGCCTCGTGCTCAGCCACCCGGACTGGCATCAGGGGCTTGTCGGCCTCGTCGCGAGCCGCGTGAAGGAACGGACTCACCGCCCGGTGATCGCTTTCGCGCCGACCAAAAATGGCCTTCTCCGCGGCTCCGGCCGCTCCATCCCGGGGCTTCACCTCCGGTACTGCCTCTCGCGGATTGACACAATGTTTCCGGGGCTGATCCTTCGCTACGGCGGCCACGCGCTCGCCGCGGGTCTCACGATCCGGGGGGACGGCCTTGAGCAGTTCCGCGACGCGTTTGAAAAGGTGGTGTCGGAAAATATTTCTCCCGAGCTTCTCACGGAAGACATCGTTGTGGACGGCGCACTCGCGCCTGAAGAGATTTCCTTCGGTCTCATCCGGGAAATTGATTCTGTCGTCTGGGGGCAGTCCTTCGAGGCGCCGCTTTTCGCGAACGAATTCGATATCGTCCGCCAGACCCCGCTTCGGGGCGGCGAGCATCTCAAAGCGACCGTGTCGACCGCGGGTCAGCATTTCGACGCCATTTTCTTCCGCCACAGCACGCCGCTTCCGGGACGCGTGAAGCTCGCCTATCGGCTGGACGTGAATGAGTGGATGGGCCGGAAGTCGCTCCAGCTCATGATTGAAAACGCTGAGGAGTAGGCGCCTCGCCTCCGTCCTCAGACTGACACGGGGTCAGGGTATTTCACCCCTATCCGGAAAGCCCCCGCGCGGCTTTGCGGCGCCCCGTTCTACTTTATAATTTTCCTTTTTCGTTTCTGTACAGTAAGAGATATAAATGGAAGCTGAACAGCTTAATCAGATCGGGAACAGCATCACCGATCTGGGAGACCGACTTTCCGGTCTCAGGGGGTATCTTTGACATCGACCTCAAAGCCCGACGTCTTGAAGAACTGAACCGCGAGATCGAGAACCCCGATCTCTGGAATGACCCGAAGCATGCCGAACAGGTGTCCAAGGAGAAAAAGCTCCTTGAGGATACGGTCGGAACCTACCGCCAGCTTGAATCCGGCATCCGCGACGCGGGCGAACTCTTCGAGATGAGCCGCGAGGAAGAAGACTGGGATGCGGTCGCGAGCGTCGGTGAAGACGTGAAGTCGATCGAAAAGAAGGTTGAGCAGCTTGAGTTCAAGCGCATGTTCAATAATCCGATGGATTCTTCGAACTGCTACCTTGAAATTCAGGCGGGCGCAGGCGGCACGGAAGCCCAGGACTGGGCCTCGATGCTTGAGCGCATGTATCTGAAATACACGGAAAGCAAGGGCTTCAGCGTGAAGCTCACGAGCGAAACCGCGGGCGACGTCGCCGGTATCAAGAACTGCTCCATTTATATTCAGGGTGACTGGGCCTACGGCACGCTCCGCACCGAGACCGGCATTCACCGTCTCGTGCGTAAGAGCCCGTTCGACTCGAACGCCCGCCGTCACACGTCCTTTGCTTCTGTCTACGTGTACCCCGAAGTGGATGACTCGATTGAGATCGAAATCAATCCGGCCGACCTCCGTATCGACGTGTACCGTGCCTCCGGTGCCGGCGGCCAGCACGTTCAGAAGACGGAATCCGCTGTCCGAATCACGCATATCCCGACCGGTATCGTGACGGAGTGCCAGGACGAACGCTCGCAGCATCAGAACAAAGACCGCGCCATGCAGCAGCTGCGCGCGAAACTCTATGAGTTCGAGATGAATAAGCGCCGCGCCGAGCAGCAGAAGCTGGAAGACGCTAAGGACGACATCGGCTGGGGTCACCAGATCCGCAGCTACGTGCTCGATCAGAGCCGCATCAAGGATCTGCGCACGAACGTTGAAAACACGAACACCACCGCTGTGCTGAACGGCGACCTCGATCAGTTCATCGAGGCGAGCCTGAAGCAGGGCGTCTGACGCCTGGCGCTCACGGAATAATTTTTAAATCAGGAACTGAAATGGCTGAAGAACAGAAGATTGCGCCGGAAGCGGATTCCGCCGCAGAAGAGAATCACATCATCGCTGAGCGCCGCGCCAAGCTGCAGCTGCTCCGCGACGCGAACGCCGCCTACCCGAACGATTTCCGCCGCAAGGACTACTTTGCCGATCTGCACGCGAAGTACGACGCCGAAGACCGCGAAACGTTTGAGGCTTCCGAAAAGGTTGAGGTTCAGACCGCCGGCCGCATCATGCTGAAGCGCGTGATGGGCAAGGTCTCCTTCCTCACCGTGAAGGACATGACCGGCACGATCCAGTACTTCGTCACGCGCGACGCGCTCGGCGAAGAGGCGTACAAGAACTTCAAGACCTGGGACGTGGGTGATATCGTCGGCTCCACCGGCTATCTCTTCAAGACGAAGACGGGTGAACTCTCCGTTCACGTCGAGACGCTTCGTCTCCTCACGAAGTCGATCCGTCCGCTTCCCGACAAGCATAAGGGCATCACGGATCCGGAACTGATCTACCGCCAGCGTTACGTCGATCTGATGACGAATGACGTGTCGCGCAACCGCTTCATCACGCGTTCCAAGATGATCACGGCGATCCGCGACTTCATGACGCAGCACCGCTTCCTCGAAGTCGAAACCCCGATGCTGCACCCGATCCCGGGCGGCGCGAACGCGAAGCCCTTCATCACGCATCACAACGCGCTTGACGTTGATCTCTACCTCCGAATCGCTCCGGAACTCTATCTGAAGCGTCTCGTGGTGGGCGGCATGGAACGTGTCTATGACATGAACCGCTGCTTCCGTAACGAAGGCATGGACGTCCGTCACAACCCGGAATTCACGACGATCGAGTGGTACGCCGCGTACTGGGATTACCGCATCCAGATGGACTTCACCGAAGAACTGATCCGCTACGCCGCGATCAAGGCAACCGGTTCCGCCGTTGTCCAGTATCAGGGCGTCACGGTGGATCTCTCGCAGCCTTTTGACCGTCTCACGCCGAAGGAAGCGATCATGAAGTAC
>OOCN01001721.1_pt1 | contig 13271 bp, 8 predicted proteins | sample 1671361 | NCBI WGS metagenome assembly OOCN01 (sample SAMN06348149, study PRJEB24527) | human gut metagenome | biome: human gut; feature: ankylosing spondylitis patient; material: feces | host: Homo sapiens | place: China | collected 2015-10
TTTATGTATGCAGTAACTGCGGACAGGAATCACCCAAATGGGTGGGCAAATGTCCTTCGTGTGGCGAATGGAATACCTATGTAGAAGAGATTGTTCGCAAGGAAGTTCCGAATAAACGTCCGGTATCAGGCATCGAATCGCCCAAAGCCAAACCCGTCACCCTGAGCGAGATCGAAGCAGATGAAGAACCCCGCATCGACATGCACGACGAGGAGCTGAACCGGGTGCTGGGAGGCGGGCTGGTACCCGGATCGCTGGTACTGATCGGTGGCGAACCCGGCATCGGGAAGTCCACACTGGTGCTCCAAACCGTACTCCACATGCCTGAGCGGAGGATACTCTACATCTCGGGAGAAGAGAGCGCAAGGCAACTGAAACTTCGTGCCGACCGGTTAACCCGAACTTCGAGCGACTGCCTGATTGTCTGCGAAACATCGTTGGAACAGATCTATGTACATATCAAAAATACACGTCCGGACCTAGTAATCATCGACTCCATACAGACGATATCGACCGAAAGCATCGAATCGTCACCGGGAAGCATCGCGCAAGTCCGGGAGTGCTCGGCATCCATCCTCCGTTTTGCCAAAGAGACGCATACCCCGGTGTTGCTGATCGGGCATATCAACAAAGAAGGCAGCATTGCCGGACCGAAGGTTCTAGAGCACATCGTAGACACCGTACTCCAATTCGAGGGAGACCAGCATTATATGTACCGTATTCTGCGCAGCATCAAGAACCGCTTTGGAAGTACCGCTGAATTGGGCATCTATGAGATGCGTCAAGACGGGCTTCGCCAAGTCAGCAACCCTTCGGAATTGTTACTGTCGCAGGACCACGAAGGCATGAGCGGGGTAGCCATCGCATCTGCCATCGAAGGGGTAAGACCCTTCCTGATAGAGACGCAAGCACTTGTCAGCTCTGCGGTTTACGGCAATCCGCAACGTTCGGCAACGGGATTCGATATTCGCCGCATGAACATGCTGCTGGCCGTATTAGAGAAACGTGTCGGATTTAAGCTGGCACAAAAAGATGTCTTTCTAAATATTGCCGGAGGACTGAAGGTTAACGACCCTGCCATCGACCTGGCTGTTATCAGTGCCATCCTTTCATCCAATATGGATGCTGCCATCGAACCTGAGGTTTGCATGGCCGGAGAAATCGGATTATCCGGTGAAATCCGTCCGGTAAACCGGATCGAACAACGTATCGGTGAAGCTGAGAAGCTCGGGTTCAAACGGTTCATCCTACCTAAATACAACATGCAGGGCATCGATACAAAGAAGCTGAGGATAGAACTGGTGCCGGTAAGAAAGGTGGAAGAAGCATTCCGGACGCTCTTCGGGTGAGTTCACCACAGATTACACGGATTAACACAGATTACCAAGATGGAGAATATAAACGAACTATCATATAAAATCATAGGATGTGCCTATGAGGTTCATAAAACTTTAGGAGTAGGGCTTTTAGAAAGCACCTATGAAACATGCCTATGTTACGAGTTCGACAAGGCCGGCATAAAGTATGAAAGGCAGAAAGAACTGCCTGTTTATTATAAGGAAATGAAATTAGACAACGGATACCGTATGGATATACTAGTAGAGAAGCAGATTGTTCTTGAACTTAAATCTGTAGAGAGTTTACTTCCTATCCATACGGCTCAGATAATGACATACTTAAAATTGTCCAAACACCATTTGGGACTATTAATTAACTTCAATATAACAAACCTTCAAAACGGTATTAAACGATATGTTATTTAAAATAATAATCTGTGTTAATCCGTGTAATCTGTGGTGAACCATGATACAAGAATACCAACTCCGCATCCTCCCCGAAATTGCCGCCAGCGAGCAGCAACTCAAAGCATACCTTTCACAGGAGAAAGGACTGAATCAGCGCGATATTACCGCCCTGCGTACACTGAAACGGAGTATCGATGCCCGCCAACGCACGATCTACGTCAATCTCAAAGTTCGGGTATACCTGAACGAAATGCCTAAGGACGATGAGTACGAACATACCATATATAATAATGTGGAAGGAAAACCGCAGGTTATTGTGGTAGGTGCAGGCCCCGGAGGACTGTTTGCCGCATTACGGCTGATAGAACTGGGGCTGCGTCCTGTCGTCGTGGAGCGTGGCAAGGATGTGCGCGAACGTAAGAAAGACCTGGCACAGATCAGCCGGGAGCATCGGGTAGACCCGGAATCGAACTACAGTTTCGGTGAAGGAGGAGCCGGTGCATACTCGGACGGAAAGCTGTATACCCGAAGCAAGAAGCGCGGGAATGTGGACAAGATACTCAATGTATTCTGCCAACATGGTGCTTCTACGGCCATTCTGGTAGATGCCCATCCGCATATCGGCACGGACAAGCTGCCACGGGTGATAGAGAATATGCGCAATACGATTATTGAATGTGGAGGCGAGGTACACTTCAAGACACGGATGGATGCATTGATCATCGAACAGGGAGAAGTGAAAGGAATAGAGACGAATACGGGCGAAACATTCCTCGGTCCGGTCATCCTGGCAACAGGTCATTCGGCAAGAGATGTATATCGCTGGCTGGCCGCCAACAACGTGACTATCGAAGCCAAAGGAATAGCCGTCGGAGTGCGTCTGGAACATCCTGCAGGATTGATAGACCAAATACAATACCACAACCGGAGCGGAAGAGGTAAATACCTGCCGGCTGCCGAATACAGTTTCGTCACACAAGTGGACGGCCGCGGAGTATACAGTTTCTGCATGTGTCCCGGGGGATTCATCGTACCGGCGGCCAGCGGTCCCGAACAGGTGGTAGTCAACGGAATGTCGCCATCCAATCGCGGATCCCGGTGGAGTAACTCGGGAATGGTGGTGGAGATACAACCGGAAGACATCATCAACGATAAACGGTTAACGGTAAACAATGAAGCAGAAGAAACCTTCCCCGAACTGGCTGTGCTGCACTTCCAGGAAGAGTTGGAACGCCAGTGTTGGTTGCAAGGAGGCAGACGCCAAACGGCACCCGCACAACGCATGGTGGACTTTACACGCAAGAAACTGAGTTACGACTTGCCGGAGTCTTCGTACAGCCCCGGATTGATATCCTCTCCCTTGCATTTCTGGATGCCGGAATTCATTGCCGGACGACTGTCACAAGGCTTCCAACAGTTCGGGCGCAGCAGCCACGGTTTCCTGACCAACGAAGCCGTGATGATAGGGGTAGAAACCCGTACCTCTTCTCCGGTCCGCATCGTACGAGACAAGGATACCCTGCAACACATCACCTTACGCGGTCTCTTCCCCTGTGGCGAAGGAGCCGGTTATGCGGGCGGCATCGTCTCGGCAGGAATCGATGGAGAACGTTGCGCAGAAGCAGTAGCACAATTTATGAATCCATAGACTTATGATGAATCACCAACCAGAAATAGCTATCGTAGAGGCGAACACCCTCACCAGCCTGGGACTGAAAACAATCCTGGAGAGAATGATCCCCATGGCAGTCATCCGCACGTTCCATAGCTTCGGCGAACTGACAGATGACACCCCGGATATGTATGCCCACTACTTCATCTCGGCACAGATTTATGTGGAGCACAACGCTTTCTTCCTCCCCCGAAAGCGGAAAACCATCGTGTTGGCGGGAGACAGCCACCAGTTCCAACTCTCCGGCGTCCCCATACTCAACATCTACCAGGCAGAGGAACAGTTGGTGAAAGACATCCTGAAGCTCCACCAGCATGCACATCATGACGGCTATCCGGTAAAGGACATGCCTCCTACCCCGCCGACCACCGGACACGAACTCTCGGCACGCGAAATCGAGGTGCTGGTCCTGATCACCAAAGGACTGATCAACAAAGAGATCGCGGACAAACTGAATATCGGCCTGACCACCGTAATCACGCATCGGAAGAACATTACCGAAAAGCTGGGCATCAAATCGGTTTCGGGCCTAACCATCTATGCGGTGATGAACGGGTATGTGGAGGCAGACCGCATATAGCGAACTATGTGGTGAATCCATGGTGAAAGCATATATCCTAATAAATGAGGATTGCCGTTTAACATTTTTTGCTGCATCTTTGCAAACGAATCAATGAAAAGATACAGCACATGAAGAAAAACAGTATTCTTATTGCCCTTGCCCTCTTTTCTGCCGGTGGCACATGGGCTGAAGAGCTTCCGAAAGACACACTGAAAGTGATAGATGTGGAAGAGATTGTAGTCATCGCAGCTCCGAAAGAAAACCGCAAACTACGCGAACAGCCAACCGCGGTAACCATGCTCTCACAACAGGATATGCAGGCCAATCAGGTGAACTCCATCAAGAGCCTGACAGCACTTGTTCCGAATATCTTCATCCCCGACTATGGCTCGAAACTGACTTCCGCCATCTACATCCGTGGGATCGGTTCACGCATCAATACACCGTCAGTAGGTTTGTACGTAGACAATGTCCCTTACATCGACAAATCAGCTTTCGACTTCAACTATGCCGACATTGAGCGCATCGACGTGTTGCGCGGTCCGCAGGGAACCCTCTATGGACGCAACACCATGGGAGGACTGATCAAGGTACACACCAAATCGCCTTTCAGTTATCAAGGCACCGACCTTCGACTGAGTGCCGGGACTTACGATAATTACAATGCTTCCGTGACTCACTATCACCGCATGTCGAATCAGTTTGCCTTCTCCACCGGAGCATTTTATGAATACGGAGGAGGTTTTTTCAAGAATACCTACCTTAACAAAAAGATAGACAAAAGCCAGGCTGCCGGAGGACGGTTCCGAGGCATCTACCTGCCCAGCGAGAACATGAAGCTGGACTTGAACGTCAGCTATGAGTACAGCGATCAGGGAGGATATGCTTACGGAGCTTATGACAAGCACACGGGAACCTACCTGAAACCGGCCTACAATGATCCCAGCAGTTACTATCGCAATCTGCTGAATGCAGGGTTGAATCTGGAATACCAGGGAGACCACTTCACACTGAGTTCGGTAACGGGACTGCAACACTTACGTGACCGTATGTTTATCGATCAAGACTTCTCTCCTGCCAATATCTATGTGCTGGAACAGAAGCAGAAGCTGACCACGATCTCCGAAGAAATCGTCCTCAAATCGAAATCCGGACGACGCTGGGAATGGACCACAGGTGCCTTCGGGTTCTATCAGTGGCTCACCACCAACGGGCCGGTTACATTCAAGGAAGACGGGGTGACAGAAATGCTGGAGAAAGGCATCAACAGTCACTTCCCCGATCTATCGGCGATGGGAATGAAAATGAACCTGGACATCACGAACCCTACGTTGTTGGTGGACGGACGCTTCCACACACCGATCCTCAGTGGAGCAGTCTATCATCAGTCCACCTTCCGTGACTTGCTGATAAAAGGGCTTTCGGCTACCGTAGGACTGCGTCTGGACTACGAAAAGAACTGGATGAAATACAACTCGGGCAGTACCATTGACTATCAGTTCAACATGACAAGCCCTTTCATGCCTGTACGCCTGGAACAGACCAGTTCACCACGCCTGAACGGCAAGTTCAGCAACGACTATCTGCAGCTATTACCCAAGTTCGCCCTGCAATACGAATGGAAGAAGGGTAACAACGTATATGCCACCGTATCACGCGGATACCGTTCGGGAGGATACAATATACAGATGTTCTCGGATCTGATACAGGGTAATATGCAAAACGACATGCAGGGACAGATCAAGGCAGGCACGAAACAGATCTTCGACCGCCTTGTGACTCAAGGCATGCCACAGGCCATCGCGGACCGCATCTTGTCGAATATTCCGGATGCGGGTGAGAATGCGGATCCGAAAGCATCGACCATCTACAAGCCCGAATATTCCTGGAATTACGAAGTGGGTAGTCACCTCACTCTGTGGGAAGGTAAGCTGTGGATGGATCTTGCCGCCTTCCTGATGGATACGCGTGATCAGCAAATCGCCCAGTTTGCCAAAAGCGGATTGGGGCGTATTACGGTCAATGCCGGCAAAAGCCGGAGCTATGGGGCTGAAGCGGCACTGCGTGCTAACCTGACCGATGCCCTCAGCATGAACGCAAGCTACGGATATACGTATGCCACGTTCACCGATTATAAAACCATCGACCGGGGACAAAATGAAATCAGCTATGACGGCAATTATGTACCTTTCGTTCCGAAACATACCCTCAACGTGGGTGGGCAATACATCTTCCGCATTGCTCCCCGCCACTGGCTGGACCGTGTACAGGTGAACGTGAATTATAATGGTGCTGGACGCATCTACTGGACAGAGCAAAACGATGTAAGCCAGTCATTCTACGGAACGCTGAATAGCCGTGTCAGCCTGGCGAAGGGGAACGGACAAATCGACTTCTGGGTTCGCAATGCGCTGGATAAGAAGTATGCTACTTTCTACTTCGAATCGATGGGCAACGGATTTATGCAGAAAGGACGTCCGGTACACTTCGGGGTAGACATAAGATGCCGATTCTAATATAATAAAACCAGACATAAGATCGACTAATTTTTAATTTAAAAGGTAAGGGGTGTTGGTTCAAAACCAATGCCCCTTACCTTTCTGGGTAAACTCCTCTTGGTTTTAAACCAACGGAGAGTACCTCCCCAACATTCATACCACATTCCCGATTTATTCGTTAACAGCCCCACAGTGAGGACATTGCCCTTTCTCCCGAAGCTTTTGTCCACAGTTCCCACAACGGTATTTATAACCGGAGCCCCTACGTACTTTCTTTACAAAAAGCCAGATGAAACAGGCCAAAAAGAAATAGCCGATATAGATGTGAGTGGTGAGAATAAAGAAGAAGTAACAAAAAATGCAGCACGACATCAGTCCCAGCAAGTAGAAAACAGCAGCGGCAGGAGTAAGCTGACGGAACAGATCATCAAGTACGGCCAAAGTGACGATGATAAACAGCCAAATGCCGGTCAGGAATACCGAAAGAATGAAAGGCACCTTGAACGGCGACAAGGTGGGATTGAAGTAAAAATGCTCCCAGGTGTCGGGTACAAACACCTGCATCGTCTCGTAGACTGTAGCGCTGAATGCCATCAACAGGCAAAGAAACAACGGATAGACGCTGTCGATATCATTAAAGTAAACCATCTGTAACCGCTTCTTCATAAAAGCACGGAGCAGATAGACCCCGACAAACAAGGCGAATATGAAAACGAAATATGAAGCGTGGGTATCGCTGAACAGATGGATGAACTGCGAAATACTATCAGTCGGTACGAACGAACGCACCAACTCTTTATTGCGTACCCACCCCTGCACTTCCTGAGAATGGGCTACTTTTACCCAAATACTGTCTACACTGTCCTGCGGATGGACAGAAAACTCTGCCACAACCACACGGTCACCTTTATACAGATTGACATAGGCATCCTTCAACGGAAGATATTCCAGACGAACCGAATCGTCCAACACCTCCAGGTTCGTATTCCACGTATAATGATACTTGGAAAGGTAAGTCAGAGAGTCTTTGGTCTTCCGGCTCATTCCCTCCGCCGGAAGATCGGGCAGAGAATAACGGCAAGAGGCCAACAGAACCATGACCACCGAACAACACAAGGCTACGCAGAACCGGACCTTCTCTCTCATACGGCATTCACTTTCATTTGGCAGTTCTTACAGTCAAACTCGAGGCGGAAGCGTTTACCATCTGTCGACACCAGATAATAAGGCTCACGGTACGGAGAGCGTTCCCGTTGATGGACAGGACACCATCCCATGCTGTAGCGCAGGCAATGTTTGCAAAACATCAATACCGCCTTTTCTGCCGGTGCCCGCTCAAAAGCAGGAGCGATGCTTGCCACGCCGTGCCCGGCATAGAAAGAAACGGCTTGCCCATTCATCACATTTCCCAGATAGGTAAGCGTGCTTTGCGGAAAGGCATGAGCGGTAGGTTTCAGTACAAATAATTCCCTCCGATAATTGATACGGCGAGCGGAAATCAGTTTCTCAACGGCCTGCCGGCGAAAATCGGCGAGTACCGAAGCAGGTAGAAACCAGTTCCCGGCAAAATCGATATCGATGCGTACCACTTCGAAAGGGGTGTTGCCAAACTTAGCCAACTGTGTTTTCAGATTCTCTTCCTGTGGTGTACGTGCCGGCTCTTTCTCACGTGCCAGAGACAGGGTTACACTGTTATCATCTTCATCTGTCAGTGTCAGGGCGAATCCGAAAGGAGTATCCGTCAATCGGACAGACACAGCTATCCTGCGCTCGGACGACTTGCGAGCCAGAATCTTTTCGAACTCCTGATCGAAATTTCGATATAACACCGTACGGGGCTTGATACGGGGCATCTCCTGCGGATAAAGCTTATTGCCCTCCACCCGGTTGATGCGGAAGCCTTGCAGCCTGCCTTGCTCATCGATGTAGCACACCCCGTCACCGTTATTAAAAGATTTCAATCCCGCTACGGTCAGATAGTTTCCTCTTGCCTCTTTCATCGTACCCATCTCCTCGCCCAACGACTTAGGGGTGTCGAACGAAAAAACGTCCTTGGTACGTCCATGCAGGTAATAATGGGTAAAGCCTCGGCTGAAACTCTTGTCGAGCTGAGGGTTAAAGGCATAACGGCAACTCCCGGACGAGGCACGCGCGTACTCTTTGCGGCGGGCAAAGATGGCATCCAGCTTCCGGCGATAGGCAGCCGTCACATTCTTTACATAAGAGACATCCTTCAGTCGTCCCTCTATCTTGAAAGAAGAGGCACCGGCATCGAGCAGTGCTTCCAATTCGTCACTCTGATTGAGGTCTTTGAGTGAAAGGAGGTGCTTGTCCTCCACGATCACCCGTCCCTCAGCATCGACCAGACTGAACGGCAAACGGCAAAACTGGGCACATTCGCCCCGGTTGGCGCTACGCCCGAAACAAGCCTGACTGACATAACACTGCCCGCTATAGCTGACACAAAGAGCTCCATGCACGAATATTTCCAAAGGTACATCCGGACAGGCTTCGTGTATCTTGCTGATCTCACGCAGCGAAAGTTCGCGCGCCAACACCACTTGCCGGAAACCGGCATCAGCCAGAAATCGCACCTTCTCCACCGTACGGTTATCCATCTGGGTACTGGCGTGCAGCGGAATAGGCGGCAGATTCAGGCCGGTGATTCCCATATCCTGCACAATCAGTGCATCTACACCGGCACGGAACAAAGCCCAAATCATCTTCTCCGTCTCTTGCAGTTCTTCATCTTTCAAGATAGTATTGACTGTCACATAAATCCGGGCATTGTACAGATGGGCATACTCTACCAAAGCAGCTATGTCCTCCAATGAATTGACTGCCGCCGCGCGGGCACCAAACTTCGGCGCACCGATATACACAGCATCCGCTCCATGATCAATAGCAGCTATGCCACATTCCAAATTTTTGGCCGGAGCCAGCAATTCTATTTTACGTTGTTTTATCATCGGATATCTTCAATATTATAAGGAGTCTCCTGATAGACGAAATAGTTCAGCCAATTGGAGAACAACAGGTTGGCATGTCCGCGCCAACGCACCAGCGGTCCTTTGTCCGGATCATCATTCACGTAATAGTTACGGGGAATCTCGATGGGAAGCCCTTTCGAAACATCCCGGCGATATTCCGTATCCAGTGTCAGTGGAGAGTACTCGGAGTGCCCGGTAACAAAAAACTCACGTCCGCCACGGGCTACCACCATATATACCCCCGAATCATCCGACTCGGAAAGTAATGTCAATTCCGGTACTTTCAGTATATCTTCCTTTCGCACTTCCGTATGCCGGCTATGGGGCACATAGAATTCATCATCGAAGCCACGGAAGATGGGATGCAGCGGAAGCAGCGTGCGATGCTTGAAAATGCCGAACATTTTCTTATCCAAAGCATACTTGGGGATACCGTAATGATGATACAGTCCCGCCTGTGCTGCCCAACAAATATAGAGTGTGGAGGTGACATGGGTACGTGCCCAGTCGAATATCTCCGTTATTTCATCCCAATAGTTCACTTCCTCAAACTCCATTTGCTCTACCGGTGCACCGGTAATAATCATACCGTCATACCTGTCTTCTCTCATCTTGTCGAAGTCGGTATAAAATGTTTCTGTCGTAATCTTCAACGGCATCAGGTTGAGGATAACAATTCGTAGCGGACGGATATCTTGTTGTGTTGCGCGGGAGTTATCTATCACAAAGATATTCTCCTCTTTTAATAGTTCTATCGCAGGAAGCTTATCGGGTAAATTTAAAGGCATAATTGCATACGTATTTAATAATCAATGCAAAAATAGTGTTTTCCTTATTTAGAAGATATACAAATTAAAACATTTTAATCAAAAACGATACCAACTAATGATTAAAAACTCTATTTTTGTACCTACAAATTAGTACTAATAATTAAAATATCAAACAAAATGGCTTACGTAATTAGTGACGATTGTATTGCTTGCGGAACTTGTATTGACGAGTGTCCGGTTGGCGCTATCTCTGAAGGTGATATTTACTCAATTGATCCTGAGCAGTGTACAGATTGTGGTACTTGCGCAGATGTATGTCCTTCTGAAGCAATTCACCCAGCTGAATAATACAATCCCCAACAAAAAAGATAAAGGCTGCCTTCCTAATGGAAAGCAGCCTTTATTTATTTCTTTTCAGACGTTTGGCAAATTATAACCGCGTCTTCAATTGATAACTTCCCGAAGGAAAACTAAAGACAGCATAACTACCTTCCATCCGGAGAAAAGTCCCCCCCTCTCCGACGATCCGCTTCTTTTCTTTCGGATCGATACTTTTATCTGCTACCGGCACATAAACCAAAGCAGAAGTATTGCACGGCACCGAGATATCCCAACAGAACGAACCGTCCTCTTTTTTCCAATGACTTCTCACCTCACCGTAGATAGAGTGAAACGAAGTATTCACAAAATCGAGGCCATCTACCGGGTAAGGCTTTAGCTGTATCTGTTTAAAACCGACACTCCCGGGAGCATTGCTGATACCTCCCAGATAGCCATATGCCCATACAATCAGATCGCCCAACAGCATCACATGGTTGGCAGAATTCATAGCCGGATCGGCTGTATTACCATTCCACAGCTCCCAGATTGTGGTTGCTCCATTATCTACCATATATCCCCAACTCGGATAAGTCCGGTTAGTCGCTATCCGATAGGCGAGGTCGATTCTTCCATAATCCGATAGTCCGCGCATCAACTGCTGGATACCGACCAGGCCGGTACTGACATGCCCATTGAAATCTTTCATTGTTTTCTCAACTATATTCCGGAACACGACTTCCTTATAAGCCTCAGGAACCATGCCGAACCGCAGGGAAAGGATATTTGCAGTAACTGTATTGTTGCTATAATACCCCAATTCCGTATGAAGGTATTTTGAATTAAAAGCTTCTTTAACCAGTTCACTCTCTTTCCGAAAATCTTCAGCATCCTGCGGATAACCGGCCAACGCTGCAAACCGTACCATCAAATTGGACAAATAATAATAAAAGGTTGTTCCCAGCACCGCAGCTTCCGTGATACGTGAAGGATCTTTAGAGTGGATCAGTTCGGGAGATTCGGGAGGCATACACCAGTCTCCAAAATTATCTTTCGTCATAATATGATCTACCATATACTTATCTTTCATATAACGCATCCACTTCTTCATCGAAGGATAATGTTTGATGATGGGTTGTTTATCGCCAAACTGATCATAAAGCATATTTGCTATGATCAAATAGGCACCGGGCCAGGTCATATTGTCAGTGCAAACGTCCCAGTAGTTAGGAGCCACATCGGGTACAGCTCCATTTTCTTTCTGCGCCTGTTCAATATCATCGAGCCATTTGGCGTAAAGAAGATGATTGTTAAAAATATAACTTTCTCCTTGCGAACCAACCGCACGGTCACCCAGCCACCCCATACGTTCGTCACGTTGCGGACAGTCGGTAGGCATGCCGCGATAATTACCGCGTATACCCCAATAAGCGTTCTTGTAAATTCTGTTGATCATCGGGTCGGAGGTTTCCAGATTACCCGTAGTCTCCATTTCATCATAAATCACTTGTCCCTCGAAGTCGGATAGAGAAGGTTTTTCCCTGAAACCCGTCAATTCAACAAAACGAAATCCATGATAAGTAAAAGTCGGTTGCCACTCTTCCATAGAATTTCCCTTTAAGATATAGGTATCTGCCGAATGTGCCGTTCGCAGATTTGCCGTATAAATAGAACCGTCTTTCTGCAACAACTCGGCAAAACGCAGTTTCAACGTATCGCCGGATTGCCCCTTTACTTTCATGCGAAGCCAACCGACCATATTTTGTCCCATATCCAGAATATATACTCCGGGAGCCGATTCGGTAATACCGATAGGTTTCACGGTATCCATCACTTTCATATTACGATTGAGTTGGGCCTCCAACTTTCCTCCCGGCAGGCTTACAACTTCTGCCTGAAGCCACTTCGTATCATCAAACGGATATGTATTCCATCCCGGCATCTCTTTTCTTGCATCATACTCTTCACCGTCAAACTCATTATTTGTCCCGATGGGACCTTCGGCCGTTATTTTCCAGGAAGCATCGCTCGCAATCACCCGTTTCTCTCCATCTTCATAGTATACCTCAAGTTGGGCAATCATTTTAGGTACATCAAAATGGCGCACTCCCGGCATACGCATCGAAGTATACCGTCCGTTGCCCAAGATGACACCGATGGCATTAGCTCCCTTTAATAATTGTCCGGTCACATCAAACCGATTATACTTCACCGATTTGGAATAATCCGTAGGCGTAGGAGCCAATACCTGATCTCCAATCTTCTTTCCGTTAATATAGGTCTCATAAAATCCTAATCCGCAAATGTACAGGGTAGCCTTTCTCACTTTCTTCGAGTTCAAATTGAAAGGTTTGCGCAGATAACGGGCAGGGACTCGCGTATTCCCCTCCAGTTTATCTTGTGGAAAAGCTCTCCCTATCCACACAGCCTGCCAGTCCGACGGATGCAACAGTCCCATCTCCCAATTGGCAGGTTCACTCCAAGCGGAAATACCTTTATTTGTTTTTACCCTCACTTTCCAATAACATTGGGTACGGCTATCGAGCATATCGCCGCCATACGAAATATATGCGGACTGATCGGACGCCACATCACCCGTATCCCACAAATCACCTTCTTCCCGGTTTAATTTCTCCAACGAAGTGGATACGAGGATATGGTAGGAGACTTGTCTTACATCTCTCACATCAGATAAAATCTCCCAACTCAAACGGGG
>OOCN01001723.1_pt1 | contig 13256 bp, 12 predicted proteins | sample 1671361 | NCBI WGS metagenome assembly OOCN01 (sample SAMN06348149, study PRJEB24527) | human gut metagenome | biome: human gut; feature: ankylosing spondylitis patient; material: feces | host: Homo sapiens | place: China | collected 2015-10
ATAGTGGTATATTTTACCGGCGCTGCCTTCTGCACCACCAGTGCCGGTATCATATGTTAAGAAAAGATACTTATGACCAGCAGTGAGCCCGTTATAATCTTTTGATACGTATCCAAACGTAGTGTTTTTACTGCCAAAATGGGAAATACCAAAGCTATCAGTATTTGCTTCAGGATGAGCAGATATAAAATCAGTAATACTACCATAAATACCGTCATATGCAGCTGCTGAAATCGGTACCATTAAAACAGATGCAATTAAAGACAAATGGGTTAAGAACAATTTTAATTTTCTTTTGTCAGTCGCAATCGATTTTGTTTTACCATGGTTATGTGCCAGCTCACTAACTACTTCATAAAGTCCTTTGGCCTTATTAAATATGACCTTATAAATCCTATTCATTTTCATTCCTCCTTAAAAAATAAATGACATCTATGATTAAGAACCAGCCGCAGCCGATTCATATTGTTTATATTTCTCCCATTCTTTCTCCGCATCCTTATATTTGAACCATTGTTCGACGAAGCTTTCTTTACTGCCATTAGCCAGGATACGGTTCATGGCCAGCTGGTCGGTCTTTGCCGTAGCCGTGACGAAGGGGATTTCCGCCGGCTGCAGGGCCAGCTGGAAGAGGCGGTTCCCTTTATCGCTGCTATAGTAATAGTCCCGCTTCGGCGTCATGGTGCTGATAATCTGGATCTGGCGCTCGTTGCAGCCAAAGAGCTGGTAGAGCTTGGCATTGGCTTCGCTTTCAGCATTGACGTTCGGCAGGAAAATCTTGTTCTTGCACTGGTCATTGACGGTATCCAGCAGATTCGGCTTGCTGGCGATATCCGACAGCTGCTGCGTCGCAATCCAGATGGACGTGTTTTTCTTACGCATATCCTTGAAGTATTCTTTCAGCTTATTCTGGAAGACTTCGTTATCCAGGAACAGCCAGCATTCGTCGAGGACGATGAGGCTTGGCCCTGTGGCATTGCGGATAGCCGTTTCGATTTGATGGAAAAGATAATCCAGGGTAGGCGGAACGATGGACGGGATACCCATGAGGGTTTCCATTTCAAAGACACGCCAGTTGCCTTTCCCGGCAAAATCGACATTGTTATCGAAGAGCTTGCCAAAGCTCCCCTTCATGGTCAGGGTCTGCATAGCCTGGCGGATTTCCTGGGACTGTACCATTTCGTTGAAGACGGTTATGGTCCGCTGTTCCTGCGGCAGGACCCGCAGGCTCTGCAAGGCGTTCCAGACGAGGATTTCTTCCTTTGGTGTGACCTTGACGTTACGCTGGATGAGGTAGGCCATGATCCATTCTTTGGCCCATTTGATTTCGCCTTCGTCGTCGATATTCGCCAACGGCTGGAACGAGAGGTCGCTGCTGCCTTCGGCTGCCAGATTGTAGAAGTGGCCGCCGACCCCGTAGGTGAGGGCTCGTGAGCTGGCTGCTTTATCGAAGATGAAGACGTTGGCACCTGGGTATTTGAGGAAGTTGGCTTCCAGCGTATTCAGGAGAACGGATTTACCGGACCCGGACGGTCCGACGATTAGCGTATGCCCTATATCTCCATCATGGAGGGACAGACGGAAGGGAGTATACCCTGTCGAGTCTGTGTAGAGCAGTACAGGCCCCTTGAGATGTTCGTTATTTTTGTCTCCAGACCACATCGCAGTAGCCGGGGCCAAATGACAAAAATTTATGGAGCTGACGGACGGCCGGCGGATGTTGCATTTATAGCAGCCCGGCAGTGTGCCGCGCCAGGCTTCCATGCTGTTGTCCGTTTCCAGGAATCCCGTGAAGCCCATGCCGTTCAAGGTTTCCAGGAACAAGTTGGCCTTTTCCGTACAGCGGTTCTTGTCTTCATCCAGGATGATGATGTTCATGTTGTAATATCCGTAAGAGACGAAATCCGAACCGAGTTCGTTAAGGGCTGCCTGGGCATCGTCCCGATTGGCCGCTGCCGTTTCATCGAGGGCATCGGCAGACTGTTCTTTCGTGATGGCTTCCCGGATGTAAGTCCAGAAGCCTTTGATCTGCTGGCCGAAGAGCTTGCAGCGCTGGGCAATCTCCTTTCGTGCGTCGAGCTTGCTGAGGCAGATAAAGCGGCTGTTCCAGCGGTATTCGACGTTCAAATTGTTAAAAGCATCGAACAGGCCCGGTGCCGATACAGGCGGAAAATTCAGTACGGTAATGATCTTCATGTACTTATTCCCGATTTTCGGTTCCCGGCCGCCGAGGATACCCGCATCCGCGACGTAGTCACAGACGAAACGGGACGGGTTATAGCGGACGGTAAAGCGCCGGTCTGATACTAAAGAATGAAGGTACGTCAATGTTTCTTCCTGGTTGAGCTGCCTGAACTTGCCCTGGAAAGCGAGGGTCAGGGCATTGCGTATCCTCGTGACCCGGTCCTTGAATTTTTCTTCATAATCAACGTAGAGCTTGTAATTCTTCGTATATTTCGCAGACGCCTTGTCGGGGGTCGTGAAAAATTCAAGGAACCGGTTCTTGAGGAATTCTGCCGGCTCCTGATAGAGGATGAAATAGTAATCCGAGTCGAAATGGAGCTGGCTCTTATAATAGTCGCGCCGTTCGTCGTCGAATTCCTGTGCCAGGGGGACCGGCATGTCTGAGGATTCATAATCCTGTGCATAGTGGCGCTGGGCGTCGAAGTAGATGACAAATCCGGTCGGCAGCGTTTTAAGGATATTATTCAGTTCATTGTTGTACTGCATCAGTTCCGCATCCGTGGCGCTGGCCATGTCGGGTCCGCGGAACTTGAATACAGCGAACAGGGAAAAATCGTTTCCGTGTACGAAGTTGAAGTCCCCCAGGCTGTCCGGATCGATGACTACCCATGGCAGCATGTCCGATACATGGGGCCGGTTCTTGTAGACGCCGTTCTTCGAGGTATACACAGCTTCATCAATCTTTTGTTTCTTCTGTTTCTTTTTCAATTTCGATAAGCTGCCGAACACGGATACCACCTCCTAAATAAGAAATCTCAGGAATCAGGGATAATAATAGGGTCTGTAATCTTTACTGCGCCAGAAGACGCCGAGGAAGTCCGGGTCATGCTGTCCGAGGAACCGGAAGAGGTAGTGGGCAGCGATGCAGAGGACGGGGACAAGGATGGTCTTGAAGAAGATACCGCCGATGATGCCGACGAGCACTTCCAGGAGGAGCAGGTTACGGGGAACGCCGCCCCAGAAGATGGGCTGCGTCAAAGAGCGGTGCAATGGGACGGCATAGCCGTCAGGATGCTGTTCTTTATCCATGACTACACGACCTTTCCTTTAGAGCAGGCCGAAAATGGTAGCCCCGCCGGCACTGCCTTTGATGATGTTGATGAAGTTCGGTGCGAACAAGCAGGTAGATACGGCGAAGATGAGGATGATGAACTTCTGCGTACCTGCGCCGTGGTTGCCTGTGAACATGGCAATGGCAGCTGCTGCCAGGCCAAGGACACCCAATGTCGTAGGCAGCGGGCCGGTCAGCTGGTCGGCCAGGGAGTTGAGGAACTTCGTCCATGGCCACTGATCGACGTTGGCCGTATCTTCGATGCCGTCCTTGCTGGCAAACGACAGGATCGGATTGGCTGCCACGAACAGGGCCAGTCCGGCGACTTTCATGAGATAGGCTTCATAGAGAGCCGCTTTTTTCTTTTGGAATCTTGCTTTGAGATTCATGATGAATGCCTCCTTTTCGGAAATAGGGGATAAGATAATAGGGTTTATTAAGACTTATTCACGCCTAATAGGTCTTATTAGTGCTTATTAAGCCCTATTAAGACTTATTTAGTCTTATTAAGCGTGATAAGCATTAACCAGGGATATGATGGATGACGTATTCTTTCTTCAGCTCATCGAACTTGTCGACAGCGATGACGTCTTCTACCTTCCGGCCACGGCGGCCATGGCCGAGGTCGGTATGGACGAGGCCGACGACGATGTCGATGGCTTCGCCGATGAGTTCCTTGAGGTCGCCGGCGGCGTCCGGGTCTTCCTGGGCCAGGCTCTTGATACGGTACAGGCCCTGGATGGCCGAGTCGGCATGAGTTGTGCAGGCGCCGCCGGGATGACCGGTATTCCAGGCTTTCAGCATCGTATAGGCAGCACCGTCACGGACTTCGCCGACGATGATACGGTCCGGACTGCGGCGCATACAGTCTTTCAGCAGCATGGTCATGTTATAGACGATGCCCTGGTTCAAGTCCTGCATGGTGAACATTGGGGAGTAGTCATCGGCAGAACACTGGAGTTCCGGCAGGTCTTCCAGGCTGACAATCCGGTGATACGGGGAGATATGGGCAATGGCATCGAGGATAGCGTTTAGAAATGTCGTCTTCCCGGTGCCTGTGCCGCCGACGACGAGGATGTTCTTCCGCGCTGCAATGGACTTCTCCAGAAATGCCTTATGCCCGGGAGATAAGACGCCTTGTTCGACGTATTCGGCGAGGGTGAAGATCTTCGTTGCTTTCTTGCGGATGTTGAACTGGGGATTCCTTACGATCGGCGGCATTTCGCCCTGGAACCGGGCGCCGTAGCCCTTGATTTCCGTCGAAACGGAAGGGATGGCTTCGGTTACGATTTTCCGGACCTGGCCGGACGCCAGGTTGATGATGGCCTGAATCTTGTCGGGATCGAGATAGATGCCGGTCTTGACTTTGCCTTCTTTATACGAGAGATATCGGAGATAACCGTCATCATTGACATACAGCTCCGTAATATCATCCCTGTGCATGAGGGCCGTCATCTCAGGGCCGCAGCAGCAATCGAATGTCGGATTCGGCTGTATATGCTGCTTGATGTTTTCCATTATTCCGTCACTTCCCCAGAATAGGGCGGATACGTTCCGGGGCTTTCCGCCGAAGCAGCTGCTCTGGCAGCTTCCTGCTGGCGCTGCTTTTCGACGAAGTCCTGATACAGTCTGGTGTATTCGTTGATGGTACGGGTCTTCTGTTCTTCATCCCCGTCGAGTATCTGCTTGGCCTTGAGGGCCATGCCGACGAGGAGCGTTACATTATGGATAGGGAAGCCCGTAGATTTCAGCTGCTTGACGAGAACGGCATATTGTTCGGCCTCGATTTCTTTGGCCAGGTTCCGTTCCTCGACACGGGCATTGCGGCACATCTGACGGAACTTCTCTTCCTGTTCGCGCTGTCGCTGTCTCAATATTTCCTGTTTCCGTTTCAATCGATTCAGTCTGACGTGGGATACCATATGTTTTCACTTCCTTAGCGTGCGACCTTGAGGTCTTTGAATTTATGTTCGCCGGCTTCCTTACGCTGCTCCAGCCGCTGCTTCCAGAGCGGGTTGGCGTTGATGACGTCGGCCCGGCCGCCGCTGCGGATGACATCGCTGACGTAAGGCGCGTCGACGAGTTTCTTCAAGAAAAAGTCTTGTTCGTAATATTTGATTTTTTCCGTCCGTACAGGCGGATTGTTCTGGACGAAGAGGATTTCATCGTTCCCCAGGCGCCGGGCTTCTTCAGCCGTAAGCAGGGGACGGGACGTTTCCGAATAGGAGACGCTCTTCTTGAACCAGCTGCCTGTTTCCGACTCAGATTCTACCCGGATGGTTTCATTGCCCAGGCTTTCTTCGATATGCTTTGCCGTAGCAGCATCATTCGGCGAATAATAGATTTGGAGGCTCGTATTCATGAGCAGCTCATTTTCCTTGCCGTATGTCTTATAGAGCTGGTCCAGGCCCTGCATGATGAGCATGGACTTCATGCCGTAACCGGCTGTGAAGGCCAGGGCCGACGCAAAGCGTTTCAGATTGCCCAAGGAATTGAATTCATCCATGAGGAGCAGGCATTTATGGCGGTACGACGGCTTGCTGCACCGGCCTTTCTTGTATTCCCCGATTTCGCGGGTATGCCTGCCAATCATCATTTCAAAGAAGAGACGGAAGATAGGCGACATGCGGAGCAAATCGGACGGCGGGGTGATGAGGTACAGCGACACCGGCCGGTCATAGCGCATGAGGTCATCGATACAGAAGTCGCTGACCCTGGTATTGGCTGTAAGGACCGGGTCGAGGTATTCCTTCAAGGCCGTGTTGGCCGTCGAGATGATGGAACCCAGTTCGTTGTCCGGCTTCTTGGCGATTTCCATGAAGCCCCGGTTGATGATGGGGTGGGTGAAGGCCGTTTCCGGATCCAGTGGTTCCATGAAGTCATCGGGATACAAGGCGTGCAGGTCGTCGGGCGTGAATTTCCGTTTGACGTAGGCCTTGTCCCTGGTACTCCATTCCTCGATTTCGATACCGCCTTCGGGGACATGAGGGAAGTTCTGCAGGGCCTGGATGGCTTTGACGAAATCCTGGACAACGTAATGGCTGTCGTCGATGGTCCCGTCTTCCTCGACTTCCGGTGCCAGTGTCGCTTTTAAGAAGCTGGATACGGTATAGAGGTTCGGCCGCTGCGGGTAATGCTCCGGATCGGCGTAGTGGGCATATTCGAGATGCAGGATGACGATGGCGATGACATTGCCGGCGTTGGCGATCCAGTGGTCCGGGTTCTCCTTGCCTTCGTAGTTCGCGATGACGTTAGCGATGTTCTGGGCCGCTGAGACTTCGCCGGCTGTGCCGATAGGGATTTCATCGAGGGGATTCCAGCGGGCCGATGACCCGTCGGCAGACGTGGGCTCGAACTTGATGACTTTCTGGCCCATCCGCTTGCGGTAGCCCGCGGTGATGCCCCAGTTTTCGGATTTAATATCGTTGACGACGACGGACTGTTTCCAGCCGCCGAGGAGTGTCGGGATGATGAGGCCGACGCCTTTCCCGCTTCGGGTCGGGGCGACGACGATGATGTGTCTGCTGTCATTATCGCGGAGATAGAAGTGGCTGAGCCTGCGGTATCCGGCAGCCGTCTTGTCATAGAGGGCTTTCCAGAACGCCGCCAGGGAATATTTGCACGGGGTGTAGCTGTGTATTTCAGACAGCCACTTCTCATCTTTCGCGATGTCTTTTCTTAATTTCTTATAGGCAGGACTTCCTTTCTTTACCTGATGGATTTTTCGCTTCATCTGAGAAAGCTGTATCTCTTTCCGGTCCCGGTCTTCATCGAGCCTCTTATCGAAATTCATTTCTCCATAGCTGGCAGCTTCGTCCTTCTTGGATTCGAGCCAGTGGAGGAAAGCCGTACATTTCTTGATGGACGGGTTATCGTAGAGTCCGACGACGACGCCGGAACCGGAAATCAGGTGCATCTTGACCAGGTCTTTATAGCTGGCCCAGTGGGCACTGCCATGGGATGTGAGCTTCTTTTCCGGACGGAAAAGGAAGAGCATGAGCAGGCAGAGGACGAAACCGCCGAAGCTGTATGGGGTAACTGTCGAAAAGAACTCCGGCACGTAACGCTGATACCTGAAATACCAGGTCACGAAAGCCCATGGCGGGTAGATATGGGTGCCGCCGATGATGAGGGACGAGCCGAGAAAAGCCGGGTCATACGCGACCAGGGCGGCGAACTTTTCCGTCGCCATCCACAGGCCGCCAACAGCCGGGACCAGGGAGGCGAGGAAGAGAGCGAATCTATTCATCGTACTCACCCAGGGACAGGTCCTGGTTAATGAAGATGTTGAAGGCATGGCCCGGTGAAATGGTGATGGTCGGGCTGGTATTGCCTTCGCGGTTCAGAATCTGGCTGGCCGTCTGCATGACCTGTGCCACAGCACCGCTGACGGCTTCCTGACCAGGACTGCGGGTATCGTCGCCGGACGTATTGCCCGTGGCTGACTGAGCAGCGCTGCCGAGGAGGGCTGTCATGAAGGCCGTCTTGAAGAGCGAGCCTGTATGATTGGTATATTTTTCAGCCAGGCCCGGCATCCCGGTCCCGTCGATAGCGTTCTGGTTCGGCAGGTTCACATTGGACCCATCGGGCAGGATGATACGGGTGAAAGCGACGCCGATGCGATGATTGCCGCGGGCACCGCTCTGGCCATATTTGCCGATGATCTTTGACCCCTGCGGGATAAGGAGATGCGTGCCGGTCAGGCTGTCATAGACGTCCTGGCGGACGATGGCGATGCAGTCGCCGTTCGGCGAGTCACTGGTGATACCCGTCTGCAATGTTGCCGGGATGACCGTGCCGGCCTGAAGGGTATACATACCGGATGGCATATCCTGTGCATAAGGCGTCGGCTGGAAGGCCGACGAAGTATCCGGTTTCGGTTCCGCAGCCTGCGCCGTACCGGTTCCGCTGACAGCCTGTGTGACGGCGGTGGCAATCTTGAAAGCGATGCTGCTGTTCATGGCATCGTTTTCTGCTTTTTCAGCTGCCTGCTGTGCTTTGAGGGCTGCCTTTTCTTCTTCCGACATCTGCGGTTTCGCCGGTGTCGGAGAAGGCGTTACCGTAGCTGTTGCCCGCGGCGCCGCGGCAGCAGAAGGAGCGGAGGCTGATGCACGCGGTGCCGATGAACGGGAAACAGCCGGTTGGGCATTATAAGAGCGGTTCGATGACGTACCGGATGACCGGGACGATGAAGAGGAAGAAGTGCCGTTTCCATAGCCGGAAGAGGGAGGAACAGGCTGCCCATTTTCGGAAGCTGTTGTCGGCGTCTTTCCGTCTTTACCGGTCTTGGCATTCTTCTGATATTTAGAGATGTCGCTGTACTTGGTCGGAAGGTCCGTATCCTGTGCCTGGGCGACATTCTGGGATAAAGCTTTTTTCGACTCTTTGCCGCTGGCCGTCGTCGGATTCAATGACGAGTAGGCCATGGCTCCGGCGCCGATGAAGAGAATGGATCCGGCGGCGAGCAGGATGTGTTTCCGGCGGAGCATCTTTGCCTGGGAACCTTCGTCTTCTTCATCGTCAGGGATGATGAGATCACCATCTTCCGGTGTCTCTTCGTCTATGTCGGAGAGAGGCTGGTCCGTATCCTCATCACTGGTGAAGTCGGTACGGAAATCCGGCTCGTCGAGGTCTTCCTCATTGTGGCCTTTCTTCCGGTTCAGCTTGTCTTTCAGCTTATACGCCAGCATGGAAAGGTTATAACGCAAGTCAATCATTTCGATCCGCCTCCTTTATAGATTGAATCGGATGGAGTGATGTCTACATAAGATTTAGAGGTATAGCAGAGACGGGCTTTGGTAAAGACCCGGTCTGCGATGATATAGCCGTCACGGATACGGTAGTTGACGAGGGTCAGCTTCCCGTCCTGGACGTTATACAATGTCGGCTGGTCATATTTATTAGACTTCGGCATATTGATGTAGGTATGGATACCGTCATCGAAGATTTCCGACGGCAGGACTGATACATCGAGGTTGCCATGCTTATGGATTTCGTACTTGCGGTTAATGTCCTTGGGTACGTAGGTATTGCCCTTCTTTACGGTGTAAATGTCGAAGTATTTTTTCTCTTCCTTGTTCTTCCAGGGAAGAGGGGCGGCCAGAGCCTTGCGGAACGATTCGTCAAGGAAGCTGAACTGTACGATAGGCGTATAGTTTTCGGATACCGATACGAGGTACAACCGGTAGCTGTGAGCGTCGGTGTTGATAATCATGTTGGTCTGGATTCCCGGTGCCAGCGGCTTGATGTAGATATGTTCGGCATTGCCGACTGTCGACTGGTCGATGAGCCAGCGTTTCGTGTCGCCGGCACCGATGTAGGTGATCTTTTCGCCAGGCTTCAGCTGAATGTCTGAAACGAAGCCCATCTGTGCATTGACCTGGAAGAGGCTGTCCGGTTTATAGTCGTAGACTACTTTGGCAGCCGTGCAGTCGCCATCACCGGTGAAGTATGTCGATTTATCCATGGCATACGCCGATGTACATAGGCAGCAGATGAGCCCGGCTGCGAGCAGGGTATGTTTCATCATTCGATCTTACCTCCTCTTTCAGTCGGAGCCGGTTCGTTATCCGAAGAATCGGATGGGGAAGCCGAAGATGTCGATTCAATCGAAATGGTGAGGTCCTGAATCTTGAGGCCCAGTGGGTTGATGAGCAGTTCGTCTTCCTTGCTGGGAGGGTCGATGCCGACGGAGAAGAGGGCGACGTAGTTAACTTTCTTATTGCTCATGCCGCCACTCAAGGAAAATGATTCTTCCGACCAACGGACCTGATACGTCGATTTCGAGCCCGGCTGCAGCTGAATGGACTTGATGACCGGCTGGATCGTCATCTTGCCGAGTTTCGTCCGCGGATTATCGGACTTCAGCATGGAAGCCATCTTGGTGCTGGCTTCGCGGGTCATGAAGTGCTGTGACCGGTCGATGTTGTTCTTGAAAAGGACCGGGTCGAGGGGGACCGTGCGGGTATCCAGGATGAACTGGCCCAGGAAATGCTTGATTTCGGCCTGTTGAGGAACGTAATTCGTCGATTTCAACTGCCCACCGGTATCGACCTGTCCGGTTGCATTATCGACACGGACTACATAGGTTTTGTAATTATATGTCGTAGCGATAGCCACAACGGATACGACAGCGATACCGATGATGACGACACAGGCCTTCATGAGCCAGTATGCATTCCGGCGGTCCTGGTCCATATTCATGAGGACGTTGCCAAAGGGCTTCATCGGGCCTTTCTCCAGCGGGTCTGTCCCTTTCCCGGCAGGTGGCGTCGTATGATGTGGTAATAATGACATTAAACACACCTCCTTATATTATGTTTGTCATAAAAATATCACATTAAAAATAAAATGTAAATAGGTGATTTGTCGGCGTAATGTATTATAAATGCTCGTTTTATTGGAAAATATGACGGGTAATTTTTCAAAATATCACGGTAATATATTTTATTTAGCGGTAACCGATGGTATAATAAGGTTATCGGTAAAAGATCAAAAACAATGGATGCGCATTTACGCATGTCTCTTACGAGACGTGCCATGCGCTTTCCGCAAGCAGCGGAAAGGGCCTCCTCCGGAGGACGCCTGCGGCGTAGGCCACAAGTGGCCTGTCACTACATAAAAGTGCAAATTATAAAATTTCTATAAATTCTTCGAGGTAGGCTATGGCACTCTATTATTTCGGCAATCATCCCCATGCAAAAAGGGCAGACGGAACAAAGATAAATACACGCGCGCACTACGACTATATCTGCCGTCAGGGGCTCTATGCCCACATGAAGGGCAAGAAGGAAGACCTGGTCTTCACCTCCTCCGGGAACCTGCCGGACTGGGCACAGGATGCCGGCGAATTCTGGGATGCTGCCGAAGAGAACCGCCGTGTCAAAGGCCGGGCCTACCGTGAAATCCGCATGGGCTTGCAGGAAGAACTGAGCCTGGATGACAATATCGCCTTAGTCGAAGAGTTCCTGAAGGAGTCCGGAATCGGAAAAAATCACGCCTTCACCTATGCCATCCACGATAAAGAAGCTGCCTATGACCATGACCACCGGAACATCCACTGCCATCTCATGTTCTGTGAAAAGAGCATAGAAAAAGACCGGCCCCTCGGACCGGACATGTATTTCAAGCAGTATGCCGTCAACCAGCATGGGGAACCGTGTTCTGGGTATCTGGCCGATCGCTATTATCAGAGCCATCAGGGAAATGCTGCCATGCGCAAGATGTGGGCCGACATCGTCAACCGTAAATTCAAAGAACTGGGCATCAAACGGGAAATCAGCGAGAAATCCCTGGCTGCCCAGCGTCAGGACCTGCTGAATCAGGGCCGTTTTGAAGAAGCCGAAAAGCTCGACAGGATTCCTGCGCCTCATTTAGGCGAAGCCTACAAGAACCCGAAAGTCATGGAACGGATTCAGGAACGGGTACGGGAAATCGACGAACAGACAGAGTCTCCTGATGACAGCAGCAGTGAAGCTGAAACGACGGAAACGACAGACACGGAAGGGAGTGTCATGGAACAGAAAATCACCTGCTTTGCCATTGATAAAGTGCTGCGCCGGGTCATCAAGGAAATCGAATTGGAAGAACAGCGCATCCGTCAGGAAGAAATCTTGGAAATGGAAACCAAGCTGTCTGCTGAGGCTGACGATGAAAAGGCAGAAGAACTGGCAAATGAACCGATTGTTGTCACGGCGAACGACGTCTATGCTGGCCTAAAAGCACGGGCTAAGGAACAGGCAAAAAGGCAGGCTGAACAGCTGGCAAAATATAAAGAAGTCAAGGCCAAAGTCATCCCAGAACGTTTGTTTAGAAATATAGCTATCGAACGTATCATCGGTAAGGATTATCATAATCTGAAGAAGCGTAATCAACGTATCCTGGAAGAACTCAAGCCAATGGAAAAGAAGTATATCGAGCTGAAAGACGTCCCATATAAGCAGAAAAAGGAATTCTATCTGTCTTATTCAGATAAGCTGCGCCAAAAACAGGCCATGGAAAAACAGTTGAAGGATTATAATGAAGAACTGCGTAATAAAGAAGATGACATCCAGCGCATCGTAGACGAACTGACCCAACAGAATAAAGCTATCCAGGAAGACGCCAAGAAGATCTACGGTAAAGTCATCAAAGCTAAAAACAAAGAAAAGATGTATCTGGCCAAAGCAGCCGAACTCAAGGAAAACGTTCCGGACTCGGATCGAATCCTGTATTCACGGCAGCTGCCAAGACTCGTCATGCGTCACAGCAAACTGGAAGGTGGCAAACCATTGAAAGACTTCCAGATACTGTCTCACAATGGCCGGGCCTATGTAGTCCTGAGTGATATACCGACAGGGAAATTGGAACCACAAAAAAAGACGGCACTCCTTTTGGGAGATACCGTCGAAAAAGGCCAGGCTTCTGTGTATACGCTGACTATGGGACCTGATGGAAAAGAAATCCTCGATGTTTCCCGGACTAAAGACACCGTTCGGCTCTATGGCAGTGCCAAGAAGACAATTCTCAAGCGAGGAGAAGGCAATCACTATCCGCCCCATACAGAGGCCGTCCATCAGCAGCGCCAGACGGAAGTCTTGGGAAAAATCAACCACTTCCTGGAAAAAGCAGTCGAAGATACTCACGGCCGATACCAGGCATGGTGGGATGATGAAGATCATCACAAAAAGAAAGATGAACTGGAACGAGTCGAAGAAGAAATGTACCGTGGCTGGAGTCTGTAGATTTAGTATAATAATTAAAATACCACCGTAGTTAATTTACGGTGGTATTTTTCCTATATGCTATTATCAAAATTTCCCACAAAACTTCCCACTTTGAAATGAAAATTAAGGGAATTTGACAAGATTTGAAGAATATTGACAATGCGACATGATACCTCATAATTGGCTTAATAAAGCCGTTCATAAAGCTTTACAGATGCTCCCAGAATCTCCCATTTTATTACTGCCGATAATTTAAC
>OOCN01001726.1_pt1 | contig 13213 bp, 7 predicted proteins | sample 1671361 | NCBI WGS metagenome assembly OOCN01 (sample SAMN06348149, study PRJEB24527) | human gut metagenome | biome: human gut; feature: ankylosing spondylitis patient; material: feces | host: Homo sapiens | place: China | collected 2015-10
CCGGAATGTTATCAGTCTTATCCGGCCTTCGCCGGACAAAACGACCGTTACTATGATGACAACGATTGGGTAGCGATTGACTTTTGCGACTATTATGCCGTGACAAAGAACAAAGAGTACTTAAAGAAAGCCATCGCCCTGCACGACTACATCTACTCTGGGTGGTCGGACGAACTGGGAGGTGGAATCTACTGGTGCGAACAGAAAAAGGAATCAAAGAATACTTGCTCGAACGCACCTGCAACGGTTCTTTGCATGAAGCTCTACAAGTTGACCAAAGATAAAAAATACCTCGACCAGGCAATGGCAACTTACCAGTGGACACGCGATAATTTGCGCGATCCGTCGGATTTTGTCTATTGGGACAACAAGAACCTGCAAAACAAGATCGGTTATGCCAAATATACGTACAACAGCGGACAGATGATTCAGGCAGGTGTACTGCTCTATCAGGCCACCGGTGACGAACAATACCTAAAAGATGCACAACAAACGGCCAAGGGATCTTACGAGCATTTCCTGAAACCGCAACCAACGGTAAAAGGAGAAATGAAGTTTTTCCCGTCTAGCCCATGGTTCAACGTCATCCTTTTCCGTGGTCTGAAAGCCCTTTACGAAGTTGACAAAAACGATACTTATGTAAAAGCTATGATCGACAATGCAGACTATGCCTGGCAGTACACCCGCGATGAAAACGGGCTGCTGAACAACGACTGGTCGGGCAACCGGAAAGACAAGTTCAAAAGCTTGCTGGAAAATTCCTGCATGATTGAACTGTACTCGGAAATCAGCGAACTCTAATATAGATTTACCACAGAGGACACGGAGTTGTAGCTTACTGTTAAACAAGTCAGCATATCTCAAAAAAGATTTCCTCTCATGCTCTCCGTGCACTTTGTGGTAAATTCACAACAGACCTGCACAAACCAATAATCTTACTAAAATGAAAGCAACTACCTCCTTGGCAACTTCTTGCCGCCGACTCCTGTTATGGGGAGTACTCACCCTTCAATGTCTTTTTAGCACCGCCCAAAAACGATTCACTGCCGATGTGGAACAACAAGCGGAAAAAATACTCTCACAAATGACCCTTGACGAAAAACTGTCTTATATAGGGGGTATCAATTGGATGTATACCCGTCCGCTGGAACGTTTCGGCATCCCCCGACTGAAGATGAGCGATGGGCCACAAGGGCTGGGAACACACGGGCCCTCTACTGCTTATCCGTGTGCGCTGATGCTGGCTGCCACCTGGAACGAACAATTGGCTACGGAATACGGAAGCGCCTTGGGTAAAGATTGCCGCGCACGAGGAGTACATGTCCTTTTAGGTCCTGCAGTCAACATTTACCGTGCTCCGATGTGTGGACGTAATTTCGAATATATGGGAGAAGACCCGTATCTCACTTCACGCATGGCAACCGGATATATAAAAGGCGTACAAGGGCAAGGGGTCATGGCTACCATCAAACACTTTATCGCCAATAACTCGGATTATGATCGTGATCATATCAGTTCGGATATTGATGAACGAACTCTAAACGAAATTTATTTCCCTTCTTTTCGGGCAGCCGTACAAGAAGCCGAAGTAGGTGCAGTGATGTCAAGCTACAATCTGCTGAACGGAATTTATACTACCGAACACCCGTGGCTACTGAAAGATGTACTAAGACAGCAATGGGGCTTCAAGGGAATCCTAATGTCCGACTGGGGATCGACTCATCATTGCATCCCTGCCGTAAAAGGAGGGCTCGATATCGAGATGCCTGCCGGAAGCAAGATGCAACCCGAAGAACTGAAGTACTACTTACGAACAGGTGATATCACAATCGAAATGATAGACGAAAAGGTACGCCACATCCTGCAAACTCTCCTTGCTTTCGGATTCCGGGAAACACAGCAGCCGGATACTCATATCCCACTGAACAATCCGCAATGCGCCCAAACCGCTTTGAACGTGGCGAGTGAAGGCTTGGTATTGCTGAAGAATACCAACCAGATCCTTCCGATCCGCTCCGGCAAAGTGAAAACAATCGCTGTAGTAGGTAAAAACGCACAAGGATATGTTTGCGGAGGCGGCAGTGGTGAAGTACATCCGTTCCAATATGTATCCGTATTGGACGGTATACGCAAAGAAGCCGCCGAAAGAGGCATCCGGGTAGAATATCTGGATGTATACGACTATTTACCGACTATTATTTTTACCGATACTGAAAGAAAGCAAAAAGGCTTCCGTGCTCAGTACTTCGATAACATGAATTTAGAAGGCACTCCGAAAGTGGAACAGACTGAGACGAAAATAAACTATTCCTGGTCGGGTGGTACGGGATTAAAAGAGATGCCCAAAGAGCAATTCTCCGTCCGATGGAATGGAACCATCTGTCCACAGGAAACAGATGAATACCTGTTCACCCTTGGCGGAGACGATGGATACAGACTATATATCGATGGAAAACTCATCGCAGACGAATGGCACGAAGGTGCTTTCCGCAATTCCACTTATCGTTGCATGCTGGAAGCCGGTAAAAAGTATGACCTGAAGATAGAATACTTCCAGAAAGGCGGAGGTGCTGCTGTCAATTTTATATGGAAACAGAAGAATGCCTCAAACAATTTATTCGTTGAAGCACTGAACCGAAACGACCTGGTAGTGGCTTGCATCGGATTCAACTCAGATACGGAAGGAGAAGGACGAGACCGTACCTTCGAACTCCCCGAAGACGAAGCACAATTACTGCAGAATACGCTGCAATCTAAACGTCCCGTAGTAGGTATCGTCAATGCAGGGGGCAATGTAGAGATGCAAAGCTGGGAACCTTCCCTGAAAGGACTACTATGGGCATGGTACGGAGGCCAGGAAGCCGGAACGGCAATCGCACGTACACTCTTTGGGGAGCTCAATCCTTCGGGGAAATTACCTGTCACTTTTGAGAAACGATGGGAAGACAATCCCACTTTTCACAGCTACTACGATCCGGACGGAGACAAGCATGTAGAGTACACCGAAGGTATATTTATCGGATATCGTGGATACGATAAACTGAAACGGGAAGTACAATATCCATTTGGTTACGGATTGTCGTATACCCGTTTTAAACTTTCGGCACCGACTGTCGGTACTCCGAAAACGGACGGTTCGGTAACAGTCACCTGTAAACTCACCAACACCGGAAGAACGGCAGGCGCAGAAGTCGTACAACTTTATGTATCCAACAAAGATACGACAGTGGAACATCCGGAAAAAGAACTGAAAGGCTTCCGGAAAGTATATCTGGAACCGGGCGAAACAAAGAGTATAGAAATTACTGTTCCGGCAGAAGCATTCTCACATTATGATACGGGTAGCCGGAGACTCGTCATCGACCGGGGTAGCCACGACATCTTGTTAGGATTTTCTTCCCGGGATATCAAAGCAAAGATGTCGGTCGGGATTTCACGTTAAAATAGTCTAAACTTGAGCCGGACGTGTCTCCGTTCGTCCCAAAACGTATTTAATTTGCAATATTGTTAAAACCCAAAGCCTATGAAACTCAAACATATCCCCTTACTCCTGTTGGTACTGACCTGCTGTCCGGCTTGTCAAAACAAGAAAGCTTCTGCCACTAAAGAGATTCCTTCCGAAGCTACTTATACCAATCCACTATTGGCAGTAGGAGCAGAACCATGGGCTGTCTTTCACGAAGGCAAATATTATTACACACAAGGAGCCGAGAATAAAATTATCCTTTGGGAAACCAATGACATCACCGACCTGGAACATGCTGTCCGGAAAGAGGTATGGATTCCAAAAGAAATCTCCAACTCTTATCACCTCTGGGGACCGGAGATACACCGGATTGACGGGAAATGGTATGTTTATTTCGCAGCAGATGACGGCAACATGGACAATCACCACATCTATGTCATAGAAAACAGTTCTCCCAACCCGTTGGAAGGTGAATTTGTGATGAAAGGACGAATTAAAACTGACAAAGACGATAATTGGGCAATCCATGCCAGTACATTCGAGCATCAGGGTCAGCGTTATCTCATTTGGTGTGGATGGCCTAAGCGCCGGATTGAAACAGAAACTCAATGTATCTATATTGCCAGGATGGAAAATCCGTGGACACTCTCGTCGGACAGGGTGATGATTGCGGAACCGGAATATGAATGGGAACGTCAATGGATCTCACCTGATGGCAGTAAAACAGCTTACCCAATCCACGTCAACGAGTCCCCACAATTCTTTGAATCGAAGAACAAGGACAAAGTGCTGATATACTACTGTGCCAGTGGAAGCTGGACTCCCTACTATTGCATCGGACTGCTGACTGCTGATGCCGGCAGTGACCTGACCAATGCGGCATCCTGGAAGAAGCAGGATACTCCTGTCTTTGAACAGCAACCCGAAGACAGTGTTTTCGGACCGGGTGGTCCCTCTTTTGTCCCTACACCGGATGAAAAGGAATGGTACATGCTTTATCATGCCCGAAAAATCCCCAACGATGCACCGGGAGCAACAGACTCCCGTAGTCCCCGTCTGCAAAAAATAAGCTGGGATGCAAACGGGATGCCTGTTTTGGGAAAACCTTGCAAAGAAGGAACGCAAATTAAATAGTACAATCCGATCGATCTATTGTATACACAGTTATACATCCCCTCTTTGTCAATACCCTCTTTACTCTTTTTCCATCAACTGAAAGGAGAGTAAAGAGGGTACTGATTGTTTAAGCGATGACAGTCATCTATCCCCTGTGGTGCATCATATATCTTGGGATAATGCGGAGTCCGCACTTGTATCAATGATAATCTTTCGGCAATACTCCAAACTGAATCTTAAAGCATTTGGCAAAATAGGACGAAGAACTGAAGCCGATTTTCTCACACACTTCGGTTATGCGCACTCCGCTTTTCAGCAGCTCGGCAGCTTTATTCAAACGGATAGTCTTCAGGTAATCATTGGGCGGCATACCGGCCAAGGCCTTTATCTTACGATAGAAATTGGAACGGCTCATATTGAGTGACTCTGCCAGTGTATCGACAGAGAAGTTCTCGTCCGAAAGCTGTGCCTCGACCGCTGCCCGAACCTTAGCCATCAATTCACAATCTTTCTGAGACACAGAATATTCTACCGGGCTGATAGGGGAAGCCCCATTGCCACCTGATAATTCAGCCATCATTTTATGGAAGGCTTGGCGCAGCTTCAGCAAATTCTCAATCTGCTTGTGTAACTGACGGATAGAGAACGGTTTTTCAATATATACGTCGGCACCACACTCGAAGCCTTCCACCTTGGCTTCCAGTGTCGTTTTTGCAGTTAACAGGATGACAGGTATATGGGAGTATTCAATGTCCGACTTAACTTTTGCCGTTAACTCCAAACCGTTCATCTCCGGCATCATCACATCACTGACAATCACATCCACTGTCTCGTTGGCAAGTACCTCAAGTGCCTGCCGGCCATTCTGAGCTTTCAAAACTTTAAACCAGGTACTCAGAGATTCCCGGGTCAGATTCAGCAAGTCGACATTATCTTCCACCAACAGAATGGTAAATTTACTGCCCGATAACTCGGTACCCTGTTCTTCGTCAGCCGCTTCCCGACCATCCGGTATCACTACTTCCGGTTCTTCGGATACAGCCTCTTCACCCCAAGGCAAAGTGAGGACAAAAGAGGATCCACCATATACACTATCTTCAAGGCTCAACGTACCATGGTGTGCTTCAGCCAGTGATTTGGAGAAAGCCAAACCGATACCTGTACCTACTGCTCCTGATTTTCCGTCTTTCACCTGGTAGAACGCCTCAAATACTTTCCGCTTTTCAACATCCGGAATACCCGGACCGTCATCACTCACCGAAACCCTGAAGCCTTCGTCGGAAGAGACTAATTTGATATCGATACGGCTTTGGGCATATTTTACTGCATTACCTATCAGGTTGACGATAATTTTGCAGACCTTTTCACGATCGACCGAAGCAAAGATCTCGCCTTCCGGCAGATCGAGCATCACTGAGATGCCTTTCAGTTCGGCGGGACTCGTAAACTGACTGTGAACATCACTTACCAATTGGTTGATATCACACTTCTTCAGACTCAACTGCACCCCACCATTTTCCATTTTCTGAAAGTCGAGCAACTGGTTGGTAATCCCCAAAAGGTAATTGACATTCCGGTCGATTACCGATAAGTACTTGGCATCCCGCCCTTCTCGTTTATCTTCCAATAGTTTCTCAAGAGGAAGCCGGATCAGACTCAGTGGAGTACGGATTTCATGCACCAGATTAATAAAGAAACTGATCTTCGACTTGTAGACCTCTTTTTCTTTCGTAGTCTGGTACTCTTCCATACGACGTTTGTATTTCTTCTTCACATGCCGGTTCCAATGCCAGCCTGCATAATAGGCAAGACCGAGGAGGAGAAGTGTATAGACACAATATGCCCATATAGTCAGCCACCATGGAGGCGTGACTACAATCAGCAAGGAAGTAGTCTGGTCATTCCATTTATGATCGTTGTTCGAACCCCGTACCTCAAACTCATACTTGCCCGGAGGCAAATTGGTATAAGAAGCCGTATTCTGTTCGGAGTTAATAACCCACTCTTTATCTACTCCTTTCAGGCGGTAAGAATAACGGTTTTTCAAAGGATCTTCGTAACTCAAGGCTACAAAGCTCACAGAGAAAGTATTATGTTCGTAAGGTAACGTTATGGTTTCCGCACGATAGAGGGGACCTTTCAGATGAAGAATATCCTGCACCAGCCGTTCATCCGTCGTATAAGGCAGGCGTATTTCGGTGATATATACGGAAGGGATGTACTGATTATCCATGAATTGATCGGGGACAAAAGAATTGAAGCCACTGATTCCGCCGAAATAGAGTTTACCACTTGCTGTTTTCAATGAAGATTGGGCTGTAAACTGATTGCCTTGCAGTCCGTCATTCACCGTAAATTGGCGGAAATGCTGCTTTGTGATCGGATTGATCGTTATCAACCCGGCATTACTGGATATCCAGAAGTCACCGGTCTTGTCTTGTTCAATGGAGTAGATGACCCGGTTGGGCAATATTGTATTATCCGGATCGAAATCAATAAATGTTTCGGTCTTCGGATCGAACGAACAAAGTCCGCCTCCATTGGTACCAACCCACATGGTACCTTTCAGATCTTCAAATAATGTAATTACGGAATTATTAGTGATGGTAGTCGAATCATTCCTTTCATGCTGGAAATGTTTCCAATGCCCGTTCCGGGTATTAAAACGAAACACACCGCTGTTGGATGTACCAATCCAAAGATTGTCGTACATGTCTTCCAGAATATCAACCACAGAGACCATTGACCCTACTGTGGTAATTGTCGAGAAATTGTCTTCCCGGGGATTGTAACGACACAGTCCCCAACTGGTTCCTACAAAAATATCCCCGCTTCGATCTTTATATACTGCCAGGACATCGTCACTGCAAATTGTGTTCGGAGTATCCTGCAGATGATTGTACGATTTCACATGGCCGGTCCGGAGGTCGAGTACCTTCAACCCTTCGGCATAAGTACCAATCCACAAACGCTCGCCATCCAACAACAAAGAACGTATGTCGTACTTCTTATCCACGCCTCCGCCTATCGGATAAGCGGTCAGTTGATGAGTGGAGACATCGAAGAAACACAACCCATCACGAGTACCCACCCAGATATCCCCGGCAGCATTTTCGCAAAAAGGACCTACTACTTTTCCGGCAGCCACACCTCCATCCCGATAAACAGGAGGATAATAATCGAATCTTTTAGTCGGTTTAGCCAGATAATTCACTCCTCCCAAATTGGTCAACACCCAGATTCCACCTTCTGCATCGCGCATCATTGCATTGATAGACTGGTCGCTCAAGCTTCTGGGATCTGACGGATTATCGATTCGTGAGAAGTTTTTATCATGTAAGTCAAAAAGGTAGAGCCCATTGTCGGTACCCACCAGAAGCTCTGTTTCCGAGTAATTCAGCAGACAACGGATCGCACCGAAATTCAGATGGGATGCATTATAGCAGTCCAGGTTGCCGGTACGCTCGTTCAGACAGTACAACAAGTTGCTCCCCGCACCGAACCAGATATCACTCCGGATATCGAGCAAACAGTTGATACGATAATTATCGGGATTATTGCCGGCAGACAAAAGAGGATAGGACTGCAGGAATTTACCGTTTTCATCGAAGCAAAGCAAACCTTCCTGTAAAGAAGAGGCATAGATATGTCCAGAGTTATTCTCACAAACGTCCCATACGAAAGAGGTCTGAAGACTATTCTGTGTCAACACATCCGTTTGAGGATTATAAACAAATAATCCTTGTCCCAAAGTGGCAATCCAGATCAAACCGCTTTCGGACTTTATTATTTTCTTTATCTCACTACTGATAAAAACTCCATAGCGGGTCTTCTTATCAAAATAAGTGAAACGATCGTGTTCACGGTCGTAGATATAAAGTCCCCAGTTGGTTCCGACCCATATATTGTGGTTCTCTTCCTCAAAAAGTGCCTGCACAAAGTTGTTCTCTAGCGAAAACTTATCATTCAGGACATTTCTGTAAACCTTGTTACCACGTCCGTTATAGCAATTTAAACCGTCGCTCGTTCCCAGCCATATAAAGCCATAGCTATCTTGCATGGCGCACCAGACTGTGTTATGTGATAATCCGTCTTCTACCTGATACTTCTTAAAAGAAAAATAGGAGAATGCCTGTAACGGTGTTATCCCAAAAGCAAATAAGGTAATTAGTAGAGTGATGATTCGCATGTGTTGTATTCATTTAAGATTAAAAAAACGACTTGTTGTTATGTATGTGCATAATCTGTCTGAAAGCATTTATCGGTTCAGCCATGGCTCCGGATTCAGTTTGTCCCTCTCCCTGCGCAACTGGAAATGAAGAACAGTCCGTCCATTGTCACCACCATCCGAGAAAATCGGACCGATAGCCTGCCGGGTCGTTACCGTATCACCGGATTTCACGGAAGCGGATGAAAGATTACAATATACCGAGATATAATCACCATGGCGTATCAGTACATTGAAAAGTCCGTTCAATTGGAACACGGCAGCCACTTTTCCATCAAAAATAGCACGGGCCTGTGCACCCGGTTTCCCTTGTATATCAATTCCTTTATTATCAAGTTTTACGTTACGTAATCCTTCCACAGCATATTGTCCGTAATGGCTGGTAATAATGTAGGGTCCCGTAATAGGCATCGGCAATTTACCTCTGTTACTTACAAAATTACCCGAGAGTTCACGGTCGGCCTTGCTCATGGTGAAACGTTCCAAAGGTTCTGCTTTCTTCTTTGCTGGAACCGTACCGCCTCCCGTCGAAGACGATTTACTTTCTTTGGCAGCTGCTTTCCGGCGAGCTTCCTCTTCAGCACGCTTACGTGCACGTTCTATCTCTTCGGCAATCAGCTTATCAATTTTTGCATTTAGTTGGTTGGCCTCACGCCGTTTCTTACTAATCTCACTTTGCAATCCTTTCTGTTTCTTTTGCAAACCGGCAACGATCTCACGTTTTTCTTTTTCCTGTGCTTCCAGTTTAGCCTTTTCACCTTCCCGTTCGCGCAACAGATTTTCTTTAGCAACCTTCACCTGCTGAAGCTCTTTCTTTTTACGATTCACCTGTTCTTGCTTCTTCAGGATCTCCTCCCCCTGCAAACGCTGATAAGTGGCATACTCCCTCACATAACGAAGGCGACGATAGGTCTGCCCGAGACTTTTGGCAGAAAAGATAAACATCAACTTCTCCTCAACCGACTTATTCTTATACAAATACTGTACGGAAGATTCATACTTCTTCTTCTTATCCTTCAGATCCCGCTGGAGTCCCCTGAGCCGCCGCTCTAATCCGGCAATCTCTCGGCCTACAGCCTCCACATCATTGTTTATGGCAATGATATAGCGCTTTCTCTCCTCTATTTGTCCGGTAAGGGCAGCAAGTCCGTTCAACTGGCTACCCACATCTTTCTTTGTGTTCTTCAGCAATGACTCAGTCTCCGCAATCTGTTGTTGCAGGGCACCACGTTTACTTTCCAGCTCTTTGATCAGTTTATTGGACTGAGCTGAAATCGTAGTTGTCAGACAGAGACAGCTTATCAGAATCAAAAGAAAGCGGTTCATAGTTTCATCAGCATTTTTAGCAGATCCTCCAATGCTACTTGAGTGTATCTGGACGATACCTCAGTAGGTATTAATTCGAATTCGGCAGTCGAGAAATCAGATAGTCTCACCTTTGCCTTTTCCAGAGATGGAATTCCCAATTCACGTCCTGTGAGCTCCTTTTTCTCACCCGGAAGTGAAGCTTTGAACAAAAGTTTCTCCAATCGGTCAAAATCAGCATTCTCGGGCAGTATTCCCTTTAGCTCATCACGGGTTGCCCGCACATAACGTTTATTCATACGGTCAATCAGTAACACCTCATCCGGGGTAACTTCCATACGCATTACTTCCGAGCGGAATACCGGCATCAGGACAGATAACTGTATCCGTTCACCGCTTTTCATCTTCATGCTGCCACTTACGGTCATACTGCCGTTTTTGTTGGGCACTGTCAGTTGCAGTTTAGATGACAGATAAGCCGGTTCTACCGGTGTAGTCTTGACCACCTTTGATGTTTTACAACCTGCAAGCAGAACTACCATAAGTAGCAAAGGCAGCAGGTACGACTGTTTAATGACAGTTTGTTTCAACTTACTTCCTTTCATTCTGCAATGTATTTCTTTTTTTCTATTTTCTGTTTAAGTGTTTTCGATTCAGTGCCCAGTTCCAGTGCTTTCTTCCAATATTTCAAAGCACCTTCTACGTCACCGGTCATAAAATAGATATCCCCGCAATGTTCAAACACCACGCTGCTCTCTTCTTCCGGTTTGGTATTCTTGATGGCATCGTCAATATAGATACGGGCCTCAGCATAGTTTCCCTTCTCAAAAAGAATCCAAGCATAAGTATCCAGATAAGTAGCATTGTTCGGTGCAGCTTTTACGGTTTTATAGCTCATCTCCTCTGCCTTATCGAGATCTCTGCGCTCTACCGATAAATAATAAGCATAATTATTTAGTGCACCTATATTGGACGGGTTGTAAACCAAAGCTGAATCATACGCTGCATATGCCTCCTTCATCAACTTCTTGGTATGATATACATCACCTATAATTGTATAGAAATCGGAGACCATTTGCTTGTCACTCTCCGGAGTGACATGTTCCAGTGCTTTCCGGCTGACTTCCAGTACATCGTCCCAATGTTCGGCCTGATTATATGCAATAACCAGATAAAAATAAAACTCCAAGGCATCCGGAGTTGCCTCAATCCCCGGCTCACAGATCTTAATCACCTGCTCATAATCATTCTTCCGGATGGCGGAACCTAATAAAGTCATGCGTGCTGCTTTATTGGTAGGATCTATCTGTACTACTTGCTCCAATACCGGAATAGACTGTGCCTCCATTCCTTTGGATAGCAGATACTGTGCATAAAGCATCGGAATTTGCACATCATCCATATCCATCTGCATCATCCGGTCAAAGAGTCCGATAACCTGTGTACTGTCTTTTCCCTCCTGTTCGCTCTGGACGATAAACTGCCTCATCACATTCACCTTTGTATCCGAAGGAACTTTCCGGTTCAGTAGCAAAGTATCCATCTGTTGTTCAAACAGTTCTTTCTGTCCGGTCTGCTCGTAATACGAAGCCAATGAAAACAATGCCATCGGATTGTCCGGTTCTGCGGCAAGTACTTTCTTATAAGTATCATAAGCTTCCTGCTTCTTGCCATTCTGCATATAGACATCTCCCAGAATCACCTGATAGCGGTAGTCCATCGGATACTCATTGACCAGGCTCTCTATTTCTTCAAAAGCCTTTTTGTCGTCCTTCATTTGCAGATAGATACGAAACTTCTCCATGGTGATCTGCTCATTCTTTCCCGTTTTTTCCTCTATACGGTTCAGGGTAGAAATAACTTTGCCATAGTCTTCCTTCTGATTATATAAATCGAGCAGGTTGAACAACGGATCTTGTTTAGCGGGAAAACGCGTTGCCATCTTTTCGAGTATTCCTATCGCTTTTTCTTTCTGATCCTGCTGTTGGTACAGACCGGCCAATGCCTGACTATACCAATAATTATCAGGGGCATAAGCGACTGCTTTCTCCAATGCCTCTTGTCCTTGCGGCACTTGTTTAAGGAAAAGATAATACTGGGCAATCTCGTATAGAGCTGCCGAACCGGTCGGATTGATGGCCAGGCAATGCTGCAACAGGTCGAAAGCAGCCGTATACTCCTTTTTCACTTTCAGGCGCGATGCTTCAAGAAAGAAATAGTCATATTTACGTTGCTGCTCCGGAGTGAGATTTATTTCCTGAACGGCAACTTGCTCCGATTGTTTCTCCACCTTGCGGGATGAACCGCAGGAAGCCAACAGAAGCAGCAGCATTCCGAAAAGCAATTTATTTATTTTCATTTTACTACAATTATTGATTCGACCGAACATCTATCCTCTTCCGGTATGTCCGAAACCACCCGCGCCGCGTTCCGTTTCGTCCAGTACCTCAACTTCTTTCCATACAGCTTGTTCGTGGCGCGCAATGACCATCTGTGCAATACGCTCCCCATCTTCTATGACAAACGTCTCGGCCGAAAGATTTACCAGGATGATGCAAATCTCACCACGGTAATCTGCATCGATGGTACCGGGAGAATTCAGCACAGTAATCCCTTTCTTCAAAGCCAGTCCGCTCCGAGGACGAATTTGCGCCTCAAATCCCTGTGGCATAGCTATGAACAGTCCTGTAGGAACCAGGCATCGTTGCATGGGAGCCAAAGAGATAGGTTCGGAAATATTAGCGCGGATATCCATTCCTGCAGAAAGTTCGGTCGCGTATGCGGGAAGCGGGTGCTTCGATTTATTGATTACTTGTATGTTCATATTCAGTCTGTTTACTATTTAACGGGCGAAAATACGCAATTTGAGCCTAAAATTCATACTTTTGCAGTTAAATAATGTGCAAATACCAAATTGTAAAGATCATGATGGACTGGAAAAGATTGATTTCAGCTAAGCGTTTCGGCATGGAAGAGTTTCACGAAGAGCGTCAGGAAAACCGTTCGGAGTTTCAGCGGGACTATGACCGCCTTGTCTTCTCCGCCCCTTTCAGAAGGCTTCAGACGTAGTTCAGACGAAAGATTTGTTCCTCACCGAG
>OOCN01001727.1_pt1 | contig 13205 bp, 8 predicted proteins | sample 1671361 | NCBI WGS metagenome assembly OOCN01 (sample SAMN06348149, study PRJEB24527) | human gut metagenome | biome: human gut; feature: ankylosing spondylitis patient; material: feces | host: Homo sapiens | place: China | collected 2015-10
CCCCCGCCGCTCCCACTGAGGAAAAGGCTCCTACCAAGAAGACCTCCGTCCGCAAGGCAACGGCCGCCCGCAAGCGCCGGTAATCCGGACGATTAAAACTTAATCCTCGACGCAAAAGAGGGCGCCCCAACCAGGCGCCCTCTTCTTTGTTGAACTTCGTATTAAAAAGAGGGCCGGTTTACTACGACAAAATGGCTCCGGCCGATCACAACGAGCAATCTACGAAATTGCCAATGCTTTTACCTGCGGTTTTAATATCACCAAATTGACTGTGGTTGAGATCATTCAATTTATCGTAGTAAACCGGGGTACTTTTGGTTGGCTACAAATAGTATCGGTATGTGCGTTTTCGAATGCCGCGATAATTTGGATGGTAAAACGATTTTCTAGGACAACCGTTCGCCGATAATGAGCGGCTGTAGTTTATACAACTAAAGTGCAACGATATACTTAAGTACCGTGCGTTAAGCCCATGGCCCGTTGGCCATGACTGTATAGAACTGGACCGTACTATGAGATTGATTCACAACAGCCGCCTGCCGCAGTTTCGCACTCCGTTTGGCGCTGTGACCACTGGAACTTCCGTTGCACTCTCGGTGATTTTGGAGGATGCCGATCCCAACCAGGCAACGCTTACGCTGCGCACCTGGGTCGATGAGATCGGTGAGTCTCGGTATCCCATGACGCACGAGGGCGACGGCATATTTACCGTAGAGTTTGAGTGCACCGAGCCCTGTCTTATCTGGTACAGCTTTATCTGCAATATCGAGGGCCAACCCGAGGTTCGCTTGGGCGCGCCGCAAGGCCGCACCGGCGGCGAGAGCGTAACCTACGACTACGCCGAGGTCCCGTCCTTCCAGATTACCGTCTACAAGCACCGCGAAATTCGTCCCGAGTGGTACGAGCGTGGCATGGTTTACCAGATCTTCCCCGACCGCTATGCACGCGACGAAAACTGGCGCGAGCGCACGCTGACCGAAGTCGAAAAGCCTCGCAACGGAATCCAGCGCCGCATGGTCGAGGACTGGAATGAACCGCCCGAGTACGAGCGTGCCGAAGACGGCTCCATCAGGACCTGGGATTTTTACGGCGGCTCGCTCAAGGGTATCCAAAATGACCTGCCCCGCATTGCCGAGCTGGGCTTTACAGCCATCTACCTCAACCCCATCTTTGAGGCCGCGAGCAACCACCGCTACGACACGGCCGATTACACTAAGATCGACCCGATCCTGGGCACCGAGCAGGACTTTACGGAGCTGTGCGAGGCAGCCGAGAAGCTCGGCATTTCCATTATTCTGGACGGCGTCTTCAACCACACGGGCGACGACTCTATCTATTTCAACCGCTACGGCAACTACCCCGGCGTGGGCGCGTGGCAGAGCGAGGATTCGCCGTGGCGCGATGCGTTTTATTTCCACGAGGACGGCTCGTACGACTGCTGGTGGGGCGTGGGCAACATGCCCGCCATCAATGAGAGCTCCGAGCTGGTACGCGAGCGGCTCCTGGGCAAGGACGGCGTGATCCGCAAATGGCTGCGCGCCGGTGCCCATGGTTGGCGCCTGGACGTCGCTGACGAGCTTTCCGACGACTTCCTGGCCGAGATTAAGAAGGCCGTACTTGCCGAAAAGCCTGACGCGTTGTTGCTCGGCGAAGTCTGGGAAGACGCCTCCAACAAGATTAGCTATGGCCATCTGCGTCGTTACCTGCAGGGCTCCGAGCTGGACTCTGCTATGGATTACCCTTTCCGCGACATGGTCATCGGCTTTTTGATGGGCTACAAGAACGCCTACCAAGCAGCCGAGGATATCGAAACCCTGCGCGAGAACTACCCGAGCGAGGCATTGTCCTGCGCGCTCAATCTGCTTTCGAGCCACGACCGCCCGCGTATCATCTCGGTGCTCGGCGGCGGCCCCGACGAGTCGCAGCTGCCCGAGCGCGAGCGCAGCAAGTGGCGACTGGACGAGAGCTCGATGGGCCTGGCCAAGAGCCGTTTTTGGCTTGCAACGCTCATGCAGATGACCTTCCCCGGCGTGCCTTCGATCTACTACGGCGACGAATACGGCCTGGAGGGCCTTACCGATCCGGGCAACCGCCGCACTCTGCCGACCAAGGACCAACTGCACGACTTCGACACGCTGGCTATTGTCAAGAACGCCTCCGCCGTACGCCGCGCACTGCCGTTTATGATCGACGGCGAGATTAAGGCCTTCGCGCTCAACGATGAGGTGCTGGCCTACAACCGCACGGGCAAGGATGGCGAGTCCGCGACGGTTATCATCAACCGCAGTCTGCGCAATTCGCACCGCGTGACGATTCCGGCGCTCGGCGAATGCGCGAGTGACGTCATTAGCGGTCACGAGTGCGAGATTCACAATGGCACCGTCACGCTCGACCTGTATCCGCTGGGATCGTCGATCATCTATCACCACGCCGAGCAGCGTCTGCAGGAGCCGCTCGATTACGGTGCGGGCGTTGTGTGCCATATCACATCGGTGCCGACCGACGACGGTAAGCCCGGCACGATCGGCGCGCCCACGCGTCGTTTTATCGACCATATGGCCGCTATGGGCATGCGCTACTGGCAGGTCCTGCCTGTCAACCCGACGGACTTCTTCCGCTCCCCTTACGCCGGTCCTTCGGCCTTTGCAGGCAATATCGACCTGCTGCCCGAAAGCCACAAGGAGCTAGCCGCCGACTTTGAGACCTGGAAGGCCCACGGCGGCGAGGATGCCGATCCGCTGTACACCGCGTTTAAACATCGCAATGCCGATTGGCTCGAGAAGTACTGCGTCTATATGGCCGTCAAAAAGTACTTTGAGGGCGAATCGCGCCACGATTGGCCGGCAGATGTTGCGCGCTACAACGAGCACTTGATTGACGACAAGCGTTTCCACGACGAGGCCGAGCTTCAGGCGTACATGCAGTACCGCTTTGACCTGGCTTGGTGCGAGCTTATGAACTATGCGCACAAGAAGGGCATCGAGGTCATCGGCGATATTCCTATGTACGTGTCCGACGATTCGGCGGATGCGTGGAGCGAACCCGAGAACTTCTGGCTGTCCGATACCGGTAAGGCAATCGAGATCTCCGGTGCGCCGCCCGACAACTTTGCGCCCGAGGGCCAGGTGTGGGGCAACCCGACGTTCCGCTGGGACCACATGAAGCAGAACGGCTATAGCTGGTGGATGGATCGCCTACGTCGTGCGTTTTCGCTCTACGACCGCGTGCGCTTGGATCACTTCCTGGGCTTCCACAGCTACTTTAGCATTCCCACGGGTAAGGCCTGCGCCGACGGGCGTTGGCTGGCAGGCCCGGGCAAGGACCTGTTCCAGACCGCCTATGACGAGCTGGGGCCGCTCAACTTTATCGCCGAGGACCTGGGCTACCTGACGCCCGGCGTTCGCGCCATGGCCTCGACCTGCGGCTTCCCCGGCATGGACGTGCTGGAGTTTAGCGACTACGATGTCCGTAGCGGCGTGCACCCTACGCCAGGAAAGATCCTGTACACCTCGACGCACGACACGTCGACGCTCGCGGGTTGGTGCACGCGCTCCTTTGCGGGCGGCGACGAGCCGAGCGGTGTTGAGGTGGCAGCCAAGCTGATGAGCGACGCGCTGGCAAGCGACGCTCCCCTGGTGATGATGCCGCTGCAGGATGTCCTGGGGCTGAGCGACGACGCGCGCATGAACGTACCGGGCGTGGCCACGGGCAACTGGACCTGGCAGGCTGACGAGGCCGACGTTGCGGCCGCTGAGGGCAAAACCGCACAGCTCCTGCGCAACACGCATAGATTCTGGGGCGAAGCGTGATAAAACGCCCGATATAGGGTACAGTTACAGACGTTTGAATTTTTGCGGGCAGAGTAATCTGCCCGCTTTGTGCTGAAAAGGAAGTATTATGGCGCGCTACGATTACAAGTGCTCGAGCTGCGGCAACGTGTTTGAGGTTGAGCATCCCATGTCCGAGACCCCCGAGGTCGTGTGCCCCAACTGCGGCGCTCCGGCCGCCAAGACGTTCTCGGCCAGCGGCATCAAGTTTGAGGGCAGCGGCTTCTACAACACCGACCAGCGAAGCGGCGGCTCCAACACCAGCGCCCGCATAGCCACTAGAAACAACGCGGCCCCGCGATCAACACCGATCGCGGGGCTGATTCTTTAGCTGCCCAGGTTTCCTTATGAGTTGCGGTGAAATAAGGACTGTTTGGCGGGCAGAAGCCGCTATTCAATCCCTATTTCACCGCAACTTAGTCGTTACTTGTGGACCAGGCGGGCGCAGAAGTGGCCGTCGTAGGAGTCGGCGTTTACCGACACGCTTTGGAAGAGGCCTCGATCATTCTGGCGTACGGATACGAGCTTCTTGGCCTGATCGAACTCGGGGAGTTGCAGAATCTGCGCCTCGGAGAGCGGCTCCAGGCTAAAGTCCGCACCCTCGGGCGACGCCAAGAACGCATCCACAACCTGCGTGTTCTCCTCATCAAAGACCGAGCACGTCGCATAAATGAGCTCGCCACCGGCAGCCACGCGCGCAGCGGCTTCCTTGAGCATCGTCAGCTGCAGCTTGGGTAGCTCAACCGTCACATCCTTTTCGGTCAGGCGCCACGGGATCTCGGGATGACGGCGCATAGTGCCGGTGCCCGAGCACGGCGCATCGATAAAGACCGTGTCGAACTTAACCGGCTCGCCAAGCATGGCATCAAACGATGTGAGCACCTCATCAAGCTCGCAAGCATCACCCGAAACCGTACGAACTCCCTGAATACCGGCCTTATGCAGGCGAGCGAGATTCAGATCACACTTGCGATCATGCAGATCGAGCGCCGTATGCTGACGCTCATAGCCCGCACGCTTGGCCTGGCACATCATCACATAGGTCTTGGTGCCACGACCGGCACCAAGCTCAAGGCAGCTACCAGGACGCGTGGCAGCTGTGGCGATAAGTTGCGCGTTGAGATCAGATGCCACTGCGGCAGCACGCTCAAACGCACCCGAAGCAACGGTAACCTGGGCATCAACCGGGGCATGGCAGCCCGGGAAGACAGGTGCGACGAGCTGCGAGATATACGGATCGGGCTTGGACGCGAAAGCGTTCTCGTGCAGGGCTAGCGGCGCGGGGGCCAGATTGCCGGCAAAGTTAAGCGCACCCTCTGGCGTGTCAAACGATGCCATAATGCGAGCGCACAGCCATCGCGGCAAGCCCATCAGGCGAGATAGGCGAACCAAGCGGCGCTCGGACTCATCGGCATCGGCTGCGGTGGCAAAGTCCTCAACATTGTCAGCAACCTTATGCAGCACGGCGTTCGCCAGACCGGCAGCCGACTTAGCGCCGCTGCGAACCAGCTCAACACCCTGACTTACGGCAACGCGGCCAGGCGTATGCAGATAGAGCATCTCGAAGGCCGAGATACGAAGCGCCATTCGAACACGCGGTGCAACCTTTTTGGGTTTATCGAGAAACTGGTCGAGCAGCTCATCCAAAATGCCCTGTGTGGCGGCAACGCCCAGCGCCAAGCGGGCGGCAAATGCAGAATCGCGCTGGTCGATGGCCTTGGCCGTAGCGCGAGCAGAGAGCACGTCACGCGCATACATGCCGCGGCGATCGGCTTCCATCAGCACATCGAGCGCAAGCTTGCGCGCGGGAGACAGCTTGCTCATGACAATACACCCCAGATAAGATCGGCACCCTGCAGGCCAGCAGCCCAAGCAGAAGCAGACATAGCACGCTTGCCGTCAGGCTTAACCTCGAGCAGCTCAACCGAGCCATCAGAAAGGCCAAGGTAAACACGCTTAGCCTGAACGAGAACCTGACCCTCGCCGAGCGACACATCAGCCGCCGCAGCATCGAGCACACGCACGGTCTTGCCGGCAATCAAGCAACGAGCAGGCGCGGTATCGGACGAGGCCAGCACATGACGCACGCAATCAAGCGCCTCCATTTGCGGATCCAGGCGCATCTCCTGCTTAGAAATCTTGGCAGCATGGGTAACAAGCGACTCATCTTGTTCAGTCCAAACGGCGGTGCCATCGGCAAGAGAAGGAAGCGTATCGGCAAGCAGTTTGCCGCCAAGCTCACCAAGCTCCATGGTCAAAGCCTCGGCATGCTTACCGGCAACCGACGTAGACGCCTGGGCACAATAAGCGCCGGTATCAACGCCATGTCCAATACGCATAATAGAAACGCCAGCAACCTCATCACCAGCGAGAATCGCACGCTGAATAGGAGCAGCCCCACGCCAGCGAGGCAGCAAGGACGCATGAACATTCACAATACCAAGCGGCGCCATATGCAGCACCTCATCAGGCAAAATGCAGCCATAGGCAGCCACGCAGAAAATATCGGCTTGCGCAGCTTGAAACGCCTCAACAACCTCAGGCGTCATACGATTAGCCTCAACAACCGGCAGGCCAAGCTCAAGCGCCTTGGCCTTAACAGGAGACGGCTCAAGCTTCTTACCACGCCCACGAACAGCATCGGGACGAGTAATTACGAGCGCAACCTCGTTCCCAGCCTCGACGAGCGAAACCAAAGAAGGCACCGCAAAATCGGGCGTACCCATAAACACAATACGCATAAAACAATGTCTCCCCTCAAATCGAGCCGAGACGGCTACAAACAACAGCGGAAAGCCAAGTACCCAGCCCATCCGCAATAACAATTCAACAAGAACAAATATACCCAAAACCAAAGAAAGAGCCGCAATAAAAGCAGCTCTTTCAGCAAAGCACCTATCAGCGAAGACGCCCATCCCTGGCCCGACGGCACCCCGGGGACGGACAAACCTACTCCGTCTCGCCCGGTCGAGCGCCGCGGGCCAGGGCGTCCTGGTACTCCTTGACGGCCTTGAGCCTCTGCATCGGCTTAAGGCGCTCGAACATGGTGTTGCCGTGCAGGTGATCAATCTCGTGCTGCAGGCACACGCAGAACAGGTCGCCCGTAGCCTCGTAGCGAATCAGGTTTGCGTCCAAGTCGTACGCCTCGACGACGACATGGTCGGGACGCTCGATCTCGCAGCTAATGCCAGGGATGGACAGGCAGCCCTCGCTAAACGGCACCAGATGGTCGCTCTGCTCCACGATCACGGGGTTGATGAGCACGTACGGGTCATAGTCGTTCTTGTCGGTGTAGTCGCAGTCGATGGTGACGAGCTGAATGAGTTCGCCGATCTGCGGGGCAGCCAGACCGCAGCCGCCGTTCTCGAACATCATCTTCTTCATCTTCTCGGCAAGCGCCTCGATCGCCGGGGTAATCTCCTCGATGACGGCGCACACCTGGCGCAGGCGAGGGTCGGGCGACAGTACGATTCCGTTGGCTTCCATGGCCATCCTTTCGGGTTGTTACATCAAATCATAGGCGTCGACGTCAACGCTCACGCTCACGCCGCGCACAGAGCCCACCTCTTTGAGGCAGGCGTCGATATCATCAGAGACATGGTACCCCACGGGCGACTTCACAACCAGATGGAAGCGGTAACGGTCCTTGGCTCTCTCGATTACACACGAAGCCGGACCCAGCACCTGCGGCATGGCACTCCCCGCCCGCAAAAAATCGGGCGCGGCGGCATGCCAGCGGCGCTTAAGAAGCTTTGCGATGCGCCCGATATAATCCTGCGCATCGTCGCGGTTTGCAGACCACACCAAAATGTTAACCAGGCGCACGAACGGCGGATACAGTGCGTCGCGGCGCTGGTCCAGGTCGCAGTCGGTAAAGATCGAGCGATCGTACTCGGCGACGGCGCGGATGACCGGGTCATCGGGCAGGTAGGTCTGGATGATGACCTCGCCGGGGCGATCGCCGCGGCCGGCGCGGCCCGCAACCTGCTCCAGCAAATCGTAGGCGCGCTCCCCTGCGCGGAAGTCCGGCAGCTTGAGGGCAAAGTCGGCATTGACCACGCCCACGAGCGTGACCTCGGGAAAGTCGAGACCCTTTGCGATCATTTGGGTGCCCAGCAACACGGCGCAATCGGCCGCATCGAACTGCTCGAGCAGTTTTTTGTGCGCATCCTTGCCGCGCGTGGAATCGGCATCCATGCGGATGATGGCGACGTCCTCGGGCAGCATCTGGTGCAGTGCGTCCTCGATCTGCTGCGTGCCCAGCCCCATTTTTGCCAGGTAGCGACTGCCACATTTGGGGCAACGACTCGTGGGCGCGGGATACGGCTGCACGCGCCAGGAGGATCCGCATGTGTGACATTGCAGCGTGTGCGTGCGCTCGTGATACGTAAGCGCGGTGGAGCAGTGGTTGCAGGTGGGAACGCAGCCGCACTCGCGACACATCAGGAACGGCGCAAAGCCACGGCGGTTATGCAGCAGCACGGCCTTCTCGCGGTGCTCTACAACGCGCTCCAAACCTTCCATCAGCGGTTTAGAGAACATTGAACGGCTACCGTGCGAAAACTCGCGGCGCAGGTCGGCAATGCGGACCTCGGGCAGCACGGCGTGTCCCGGGCGCTCGGGCATCTCGACGCGCGTCCAAGTGGTGCCGTTATACGTTCCACGGCGGCAGTGGTCGAGGGCCTCGGCCGAGGGCGTGGCGGAGCCCAACACGAGCGGGCAGCGGTAGCGCCGCGCCATCTCGGCCGCCACCTCGCGCGCGTGGTAGCGCGGACTGGACCCCTGCTTGTAGCTGGTCTCGTGCTCCTCGTCAATGATGATGAGGCCCAGGTCGCCAAGCGGGCAAAAGAGCGCCGAACGTGCGCCGACGACCACGCGGGCCGCACCGCTGGCAACCATATCCCACTGGTCCAGGCGCTCGCCGGCCGAAAGCCGCGAATGGAACACGGCGACCGTCTCGCCAAAGCGCGAACGGAAGCGGCCGACGGTCTGGGCCGTCAGCGAAATCTCGGGCACCAGCACGCAGGCAGAGCGACCGGCTGCGAGCACGCGCTCGATGGCGGAGAGGTAGACCTCGGTTTTGCCTGAGCCGGTGACGCCGTCTACCAGCACCACGTCGCCATGAGCGTCCAGACGGGCACGCTCGATCTGAGCAAGTGCTTGCTGCTGGCCACTGGTAAGGGAGACCGGCGCTTTGCCGCTTGCCGAGGACAGCGTGGTCTGCTCGCCGCAGCCACGCCAGGCGCGGCGCTCTTCCACCACCACAACGCCGCGTTTTTCGAGCGCCTTGATGGTCGCCGACATGCTGTTATAGAGAAGGTTGAGGTCGCGCGTCGTGACCGGTCCGCACTGGAGCGCCTCGATGAGTTGGCGCTGGCGGACCGCGGTCTTGGGTGGCGTGTAGTCAAAGCCTTCGGGCGTAAGCATCACCCAGCGGTTTTGGATGGGTTTGACGGCTGGACGTTCAACCGTCCACACGCCGTCGTCGCCCTTGACCACACGCGGGCTGCCGCCCGGTGGCAAAAACAGGCGCAGGCACTCGGAAAGCGTCGCGACGTACTCGCGGCTCATCCAGCGCGCAATGCGGGCAGCCTCGGCGGTAAAGAGCGGTTTGCTGAGGATAGCTTCGACAGGCTTGATGCGCGAAAGGTCAAGGGCGTTGTTGCCTTGCAGGTCGCCCAGCTCGGGCGCAATATCGACGATGTAGCCTGCGGCGGCACGGTTGCCAAAGTGGACCAGGACCGTCGATCCGACCTGGGCCTCGTTGGCAAGGGACTCAGGAATGCCGTAAGCGAACGGTTCGGACAGCGCACGGGTGGGGATATCGAGAACCACGCACGAGTAGGCGGCAATGGGCTCAGGTACAGGATCGGGCTTGGCCGAGGCAGCAGCGGATGCCGGTGCCGCCGGAGACTCCTCCGGTTCCGGTGAACCAAACAGCGACAGTTGTTGAGCCATACACCACCTCTAACGAACGGACCTGAAAGGGGTGGGACAAACACCACTGATTATTTTGTCCCAGCAACCCACTCATCGGTACAGAAACAAGAGCCCCGCTCGGGGTGAACGGGGCTCGGATACAAACGTTTGCGCAGCGACTACAGCGCCATCGTGCGGGCGCGGTCGATACGCGCCAGACAGTCGTCGCGGCCGACGAGCGCCATGGTCTCGCCCAGCGGGGGGCTCACCATGTTGCCGCAGACGGCGACGCGCACGGCCTGGAACACCACGCGCTTCTTGAGGTCCATCTGCTCGGGCAGCGGCTCAAGCGCGGCGTCGATGGCCTCGGCAGTCCACTTGTCCACGCCCTCGAGCGCGGCCTTGGCGGCGTCCAGAATGGAACCCATACCCTCCTTGGCCAGGCCCTTGTTAACGGATTTCTCGTCATACTCGAGCGTCTCGGCCGTGGCAAAGATGGGAGCGGCGACAGTCACGGCTTCGGCCGGCATCTTGGTGCGCGGCTTGACGATGGCGGCAAGCGCATCGATCCAATCCTCGCCGTACTCGACGTTACCCTCGATGAGACCCGCCTCGTGCAGCTCGGGAACCATGATCTCGTCGGCAAACTGGGCATCGGACATGCCGTTGATGTACTCGGCATTGACCCAGTCGAGCTTCTTGGGGTCAAAGGTCGCCGGGTTCTTGGAGATGCGGTCGAGCGAGAACTTGCTAGCAAGAACATCGCGCGGGATGATCGTGGTCTCGCCGTCGAGCGACCAGCCAAGCAGCGCCAGGTAGTTGACGAAGGCGTCGGAAAGGTAACCGGCGTCGCGGTACTCCTCCACCGAAGTTGCGCCGTGGCGCTTAGAGAGCTTCTTACCGTCGGCGCCCAGGATCATGGAGATGTGGGCGAACGTGGGCACGGGCGCGCCGAGGGCCTCGTAGACCATGACCTGGCGCGGGGTGTTGGACAGGTGGTCGTCGCCGCGGATGACATGGGTGATCTTCATCATGGCGTCGTCGACGACGGTCGCGAAGTTGTACGTGGGCGTGCCATCGGAGCGGAAGATGACAAAGTCGTCGAGCTCCTTGGCGTCGAAGGTCACCTCGCCGTGAACGGCGTCGTGGATACGGACGTCGCCGCGGTCCTCGGGCACCTTGATGCGCAGGACGTAGGACTCGCCGGCCTCGATGCGGCGGCGGGCCTCCTCGGGATCAAGATCGCGGCAACGACGCTGATAGCCCTGGAAGGGGTCCTTGCGCTCCTGCGCGGCCTTGCGGTCGGCGTCGAGCTGCTCCTTGGTGCAGAAGCAGGGATAGGCCTTGCCCTCGTCCCAAAGTTTCTGGGCGGCCTGCTTGTACAGGTCCAGGCGCTCGGTCTGGGCATAGGGGCCATAGTCGCCGCCCACCTCGGGACCCTCGTCCCAATCCAGGCCCAGCCAACGCATGGCGCGCAGGATGATCTGCGTATTCTCGTCGGTGGAACGGGTGGGATCGGTGTCGTCGATGCGCAGGATGAACGTGCCGCCGTTAGCACGGGCGAAAGCCCAGTTATAGATAGCGGTGCGGGCGCCGCCGATGTGCAGCTTGCCCGTCGGTGAGGGTGCAAAGCGGACGCGAACGTCTGATGCCATGGAAATCTCCTCGATTGCAGGATGGATGTCTAACCGCATTAGTATAAAGCAACAATGCCCACCTCCGCACAAAGGGCACCGACCCACTCATTGGGGACAGACTTGAATGATCAGTCTTTGGGCAACCTGTCGGCACTTAGGTAAGGCTGATCATTTAAGTCTGTCCCCAATGAGTAGGTGCGGAAAGGGTGTGAATGTTTGATTTACGCGCTATGATGTGCCCTTGCATAGAGAGCCCGGCGGAATGGTAACGGTCGCCGGGACACGTTTTTGAAAGGACAATCATGTCAGAAGAACTTCGTTCCATCCCACCCCAACACGGGTCCTTTGTTTTTACGTCGGAGTCGGTGACCGAAGGTCATCCCGATAAGATCGCTGACCAGATCAGCGACGCCGTCCTCGACGCAATCCTCGCCAAAGAAATAGAGCTGCAGGAGCAGGGCTACATCGCCCCCAACGGCGTGCCCGCCAACGTGGAGAACGTCCGCTGCGCCTGCGAGACCCTCGTGACCACCGGCACCGTCATCGTCGCCGGCGAGATTCGCACCCAGGCCTACGTCGACGTACAGGAAATCGCCCGCGGCGTCATCCGCCGCATTGGCTACAACCGCGCCAAGTTCGGTTTTGACTGCGACACCTGCGGCGTTATGAGCCTCATCCACGAGCAGTCGCCCGATATCGCCCAGGGCGTTGACGAGTCCTTCGAGACCCAGACCGGCGCTACCACCGACCCGATCGACCTGATCGGCGCCGGCGACCAGGGCATGATGTTCGGTTATGCCTCCAACGAGACCAAGACCCTCATGCCCATGCCGCACTACCTGGCAAGCCGCCTGGCCGAGCGCCTGGCCGCCGTGCGTCACGACGGTACCCTCGCCTATCTGCGTCCCGACGGCAAGACCCAGGTCACCGTGCGCTACGAGGAAGGCAAGCCCGTCGAGGTCACGACCATCGTCATCTCCACGCAGCACGCCGCCGAGATTGAGGACATGGGCAAGATCAAGGCCGACCTCATCGAACACGTCATCACCCCGGTCATGGCCGCTGAGAACATGCCGTGGGACAACGCAGACATCTATGTGAACCCCACCGGTCGCTTTGTTGTGGGCGGCCCCATGGGCGACACGGGCCTCACCGGCCGCAAGATCATCGTCGACACCTACGGCGGCTACGGCCGTCACGGCGGTGGCGCCTTTAGCGGCAAGGACTGCACCAAGGTCGACCGTTCCGCCGCGTATGCCGCGCGCTGGGTCGCTAAGAACGTGGTCGCCGCCGGTCTGGCCGACCGCTGCGAAGTCGAGCTTGCCTACGCCATCGGCGTTTCCAAGCCGCTCTCAATCATGGTCGACACCTTCGGTACCGCGCATGTTGCCGAGGAAAAGATCGTCGAGGCCGTCGAGAAGACCTTCGACCTGCGCCCGGGCGCGATCATCCGCGACCTAGACCTGCGTCGCCCCATCTACGAAAAGACGGCAGCCTACGGTCACTTCGGCCGAGAAGACGCCGACTTCACCTGGGAAAAAACCGACCGAGTCGAAGAACTCAAAGCAGCCTGCGGCCTGTAAGCCAACGGCAAAAGCTGCAGCCACATATCGATGCACCAAAAGAAGTACCGGCCCCAACCGGTACTTCTTTTTTATTAATCCGGTGGTGAAGATATTTCGATATGGGCATACGCAACGTCAGCAGCCAATGAATTTTGGAGCACATGCGCCTCTACCATGTATCCTTAGTCCCGAGGGGCGGGGCATAAGGTCGATCGCGAGTTCCGCACGAGCCGGAGAGCACTTAATGTGCTCTCCGT
>OOCN01001735.1_pt1 | contig 13158 bp, 10 predicted proteins | sample 1671361 | NCBI WGS metagenome assembly OOCN01 (sample SAMN06348149, study PRJEB24527) | human gut metagenome | biome: human gut; feature: ankylosing spondylitis patient; material: feces | host: Homo sapiens | place: China | collected 2015-10
TGCCTTCGCTGAAGTAGTACAGATACTTTTTGCTCATGCGTTGTTTACCTCCCATAGTTGGCCGCTGCATTCCATACACCGCGGCCTCATCGCTTGCCATTTTTCTTTCAACCGATGAACATTGTTTCGTGAATGCTAAACTATTATACCAAAAAATCTAAGGGTTGCCACCATGCAAAATCCCGAATTTGTTTGGTGTTTTTTATGCAAATCACTTGAATTTTACCAAGTTTTCCGGTAATATAAAATGGGAGAAAGTTCGAGAGGTTTTTCTTTTTCTGACGCGGTTTCTTCGTCTGTTGGATACAACTTTCTATCCCTGAAACTTCAAACATTCTTTTTGTCGGTACAAAGCTCCTGCTGCATCCGCATCCGGGTGCACCGGGCCGCATCGTCCCGCGGGAGCCGTACCGGAAGGGAGCTCCTGAACCATGGAAAATTGTGTTTCTTCCGCTGCACTGGATGCAGCGCGTACCCGTCTGGACGCCGCCGAGGCCGCCCGTGAAACGATCCTGCTGCAGCACATCGCCAACGGCGTGATCATCGACAGCCGCACCGTGCAGATCGCACCCGACGTGCAGATCGCACCGGGGGCCGTCATCCTGGCCGGCACCATCCTGCGGGGCCATACCATCATTGGGGCAGGCTGCATCATCGGCCCCAACACCCTCATCGAGGACAGCATCGTGGACGAGGGCACCACCGTCAACGCCAGCCAGGTCTACGGCAGCCACCTGGGCCCTCACAACAACATCGGCCCCTTCACCCATGTGCGGGTGAACACGGTCACCGATTACGGTGTGCATCTGGGTGCCTATGTAGAGACCAAGAATTCCAACTTTGCCCGCGGCAACACGGTGAGCCACCTGACCTACATCGGCGACAGCGACGTGGGCAAGTACTGCAACTTCGGCTGCGGCACCGTCACCTGCAACTACGACGGCAAGGACAAGTTCCGCACCACCATCGGGGACTACTGCTTCATCGGCTGCAACACCAACCTTGTGGCACCGGTCAAGGTGGGCGACGGTGCCTACACCGCCGCCGGCAGCACCATCACTCAGGATGTGCCCGCACAGGCACTGGGCATCGCCCGGGAGCGCCAGACCAATCTGGAGGGCTGGGCTGAACCGAAGATGGAAGCCTACATCGCCAAGAAGCAGAAGCTGGAAGCCGACCAGAACAAGTGATTTCCTTCCGGGAGGGCACATTGTATGAAGTCTGAGACGTTCCGTAAGCAGGCCCTGAGCCTGATCGTCTTTTTCGTGGCCATTGCGGCGGTGTTCGCGCTCACCCGCCTGCGCAGCGACCCCGCCGGGAAGCAGGCGCAGACCATCCTGACCCAGCTGCTTTCCAGCTCCGATGCCGTGGAACCGGCGGCGGACGATTCCTACACCGCCAGCGAGCCGGGCCTTGTACAGGTGGATGACGGCGGTTTCATGGCCTTCTATCAGGCGCAGTTCGGCGACAGCATGACGAAAGACTGCCTTGACCGGGTGCTGGCGAACCGCCTGCCCACCCGCATTGCCTCGCTTTCCGGCCAGCCCGCGGGGCTCACCCTGCAAAAGCGCTCCGGTGCCGACCACTGCTATGATTTTTCCGCAGACCTGCAGGCCGCCGACGGAACCACCACGGCCAGCGTCACCGGCACCATCACCATGGTAAAAGAGGATGGCGCGTGGAAGGCCTCTGACCTCACGCTGAACCTGAAATAAGCATTTTCTGCCTCCGGCCTCTGTATGGTCGGGGGCATTTTCGGTTCTTTCACCCGGAATCCGTTTCTTTTTTCGCGCGCGTATGTTATACTGAATAGCTGCATCCCATTCTATTTTTCAGAGAAAAGGTTAAACAAACAACATGAATACAAACGATATCTGGCTGATCGCCGGCCTGGGCAACCCCGAGGCCAAATACGACGGCACACGCCACAACGCGGGCTTTGCCGCGCTGGACTACCTGTCCGGCAAATGGGGCATCAGCGTGAGCAAGACCAAATTCCAGGGCCTGTGGGGCCAGGGTGAAGTGGACAGCCACAAGGTGGTGCTGCTCAAGCCCCTGACCTACATGAACCTTTCCGGCGATTCCATCGCGCCGCTGGCGGGCTTTTTCAAGATCCCGGCCGACCATGTCATCGTCCTGTGCGACGACATCACCCAGAACCCCGGCAAGCTGCGCATCCGGCCTTCCGGCTCGGCAGGCGGCCACAACGGCCTGAAGAGCATCATCGCCCGGCTGGGCGGCGACGGCTTTCCCCGCATCCGCATCGGCATCGGTGCAAAGCCCCACCCGGACTACGACCTGGCGGATTGGGTGCTGGGCAAATTTCCGGCCGAGGACGCCAAGGCCATCACCGATCGCTACGCCGACCTTGAAGCCGCCGCAAAGCTTATCATGGACGGTAAGCTAAGTCTGGCACAGAGCAAGTATAACGGGTAAGAACCTCATTTAAACTGCCCTCCGCTTGCGCTCTGGGCATTTTCAGCGGAATTTTATTTTATTGTTCGTGTTTGTCGCGGCCTGCGGGCCGCTCCAAACACATTTTCACCGAGTGGGGCAGCACTGGCAAACTGCATTTATGTTCTTTGATGCATTTTGATGTCACGACCCCTCTCGTGAAAAAGCAGCAGAGAAAAGCCCGCAGGCTTTTCTCTGCTGCAAATAAAAATAATCATTCCTCTGCCATTGCCAAAGCGAATGCGGCGGCAATTTCAAATGGTCATCCCAACAGGAAAGGAGGTTTTCCATGTACGAAGCCCTGTTGAAAGCGACCCAGGAATACCAGAAGATCGCGGCCAGCTTTGCAAAGCCCGGCCCGGCAGCGCTGTTCGGTCTGCCCCCGGCAGGCCGGGCCCTGCTGTATGCCGCTTTGCAGAAGGATCTGGGCCGGGTGCTCTGCATCGTGACCCCGGGCGAAGCCGAGGCCACCCACTTTGCAGATGACCTCAAGGCGCTGGGCCTTGCCGCGGCGGTGTTCCCGCCCCGGGACTTCATGCTGCGCCCGGTGGAGGGTGCCGGGCGCGAATACGAGTATCGCCGCCTTTCGGTGCTGGGTGCATTGGCGGGCGGGCGTCTGCAGGCCGTGTGCGTCCCTGCCGAAGCCCTGCTGCAGTACACGGTGCCCCGCGATGAATTCCTGAAAAACACCCTCACCCTCAAGCCCGGCATGGTGTACAACCGCGAAGCGCTGGTGGCCCGGCTGTTTGCCGCCGGGTATGTGCGCCGCAGTCAGGTGGACGGCCCCGGCCAGTTCAGCGTGCGCGGCGATATCGTGGACATCTATGCCCCGGATATGCGCCAGCCTGCCCGTGTGGAATACTGGGACGATGAGATCGACTCCATGGCCTCCTTTGACCTGCTGACCCAGCGGCGGGACGGCGCACTGGAAAAGATCTACCTTTCCCCTGCCCGCGAAGTGCTGTTCGGCAGCACCGAAGAGACTGCCGAGGCCCTGCGTGCCGCTGTGAAAAAGGCCCGCGGCAAACACCGCACCGCGCTGGAAAAGGCCACCGAAGCCGACCTGTCCCAGCTGGACTCCGGCCTGATGCCGGAAGCCATGGACAAGTATTACGGCATCCGCTACCCGGAACCGGCCACCCTGCTGGATCATCTAGACGCGCCCCTGTTCATTCTGGACGAGGTGGGTGGCATCCGCGATGCCCAGAAAGCCACCGAGTTCCGCCGCAGCGAGGAGCTGACCGGCCTGCTGGAAGAGGGCGTGCTCTGCCCCGGGCTGGATGTGCTGTACCAGACCATGGACGATCTGGTCATCGCCGCCCAGAAGCAGAGCACCCTGCTGTGTGAGAACTTCCTGCGCGGCATGAACGAGTTCAAACTGAAAGACCTCATCAACGCCGAAGCCTTTGCCGCCCCCAACTGGAACGGCGACCTGGCCTCCCTGCGGGAGGACCTGGACCCGCTCCTTGCACAGGGGTACGCCATCACCCTGTTTTCCGGCACCCCCAAGGGTGCCGCTGCCCTCACCCGTGACCTGGCCGACAAGGGCTACTCGGTGAGCATGAGCCGGGATGTGCGCCCCGCCAAGGGCATCGTACAGGTGCTGCCGGGCCATCTGACCGCCGGGTGCACCTTCCCGTTTGCTCACGCGGCCGTGCTCTCGTCCCGTCGGCATGGTCTGGACGAAGAGACCGCCGCCGAAACCAAAAAGCGCAAAAAGAACAAGAACGCCCTGTCCAGCCTTTCCGATATCAAGCCCGGCGACTATGTGGTGCACCAGAGCCACGGCATCGGCATGTATGCGGGCATCCAGCGGCTGGAAGTGCAGGGTGCCATCAAGGATTACCTCAAGGTGCAGTATTCCGGCTCGGACGTGCTGTATGTGCCCGTCACCCAGCTGGACCTGCTGAGCCGCTACACCGCCCCCGGCGACGAAGAAAAGGTCAAGCTGGCCAAGCTGGGCGGTGCCGAGTGGCAGCGCACCCGTGCCAAGGTCAAAAAGGCCACCGAGGAGATGGCGCAGGAGCTCATTGAGCTGTATGCCCGCCGTCGGCAGGCCACCGGCTACGCCTTCCCGCCCGACGGCGACTGGCAGCGGGACTTTGAGACCCGTTTTGACTACGACGAAACGGACGATCAGCTCAACGCCACCGCCGAAATCAAACAGGACATGGAAAAGGGTTACCCCATGGACCGGCTGCTCTGCGGCGACGTGGGCGTGGGCAAGACCGAAGTAGCCCTGCGGGCCGCCTTCAAGTGCGTGATGGGCGGTAAGCAGTGCGCCATTCTGGCCCCCACCACCCTGCTGGCCTGGCAGCACTACAACACCATCCTTTCCCGCATGGAGGCCTTCCCCGTGAAGGTGGAGATGATGTCCCGCTTCCGCACCGCCAAGCAGCAGAAGGAGACCCTGCGGGGCCTGCAGTCCGGCAGCGTGGATATCGTGGTGGGCACCCATCGGCTGCTGTCCAAGGACGTGCGGTTCCACGACCTGGGCCTTGTGATCATCGACGAGGAACAGCGCTTCGGCGTCAAGCACAAGGAAAAGCTCAAGGAGAACTTCATCGGGGTGGACATGCTCACCCTGTCGGCCACCCCCATCCCCCGCACCCTGAACATGGCCATGAGCGGCATCCGGGACCTTTCCACCATCGAGCAGCCGCCCATTGAGCGCCAGCCCGTGGAGACCTTTGTGCTGGAGTACAACGACGTAATCCTGGCCGAGGCCATGAAAAAGGAGCTGGCCCGGGGCGGGCAGGTGTATTACCTGCACAACCGGGTGGACAACATCGAATCCTGCGCCGCCCATGTGAGCCAGATGGTGCCCGGTGCCCGGGTGGGCATCGCCCACGGCAAGATGACCGAGGAGGAGCTGAACCCCGTGTGGCAGTATCTGCTGAACGGCGAGATCGACATTCTGGTGTGCACTACCCTGATCGAGACCGGCATCGACGTGCGCAACTGCAACACCCTCATCATTGAGGACGCCGACCGCATGGGTCTGGCGCAGCTGTACCAGATCCGGGGTCGGGTGGGCCGCAGCAGCCGCAAGGCCTACGCCTACTTCACCTTCCGCCGGGACAAGACCCTCTCGGACATTGCCCAGAAGCGGCTGTCCGCCATCCGGGAGTTCACGGCCTTTGGTTCCGGCTTCCGCATCGCCATGCGCGATCTGCAGATCCGCGGTGCCGGCAGCCTGCTGGGCCACAGCCAGCACGGCCACATGGAGGCCGTGGGCTACGACCTCTACGTCAAGATGCTGGGGCAGGCCATCGCCCGCGCCAAAGGCGAGCCGGTGCAGCGCGACAAGAGCGAATGCCTGGTGGACCTGCGGGTGGACGCCTACATCCCGGAGAAATACATCGCCGACGGGCCGGGCCGCATCGAAGCCTACAAGCGCATTGCCGCCATCCAGACCCCGGAGGACGCCGCCGACGTGCTGGACGAGCTCATCGACCGCTACGGTGACCCGCCGCCCTCGGTGAGCGACCTGGTGAACGTTTCGCTGGTGCGGGTGCAGGCCACCGCCGTGGGCGTGTACGAGGTGACCCAGAAGAAGGACACCATCGTGCTGAATCTGGAACACCTGGATGTGCCCATGATCCGGGGCCTGCTGGTGGCCTTCAACGGCCGCGTCACCGCCGGGGCAGGCTCAAAGCCTTACCTTTCGGTCACCCTGCACCCCGACGAAAAGCCGCTGGAACTGCTGCAGAGCATCCTCAAGGCAATGGCAGAGATCCTGAATGGCAAGGACAAACCGCAGGAAAGCAAGTAACCGATAGCTTCCTCGCCCTCTCAGTCCTCTCGCATCCGCTCGATGCCAGCGCCTGAGAGGGCGAGCCATCTACAATTTCAAACAACAGGAGCATTACACATGAAAAAGAAACTGCTTGCGCTGGTATGCGCACTCGTCATGATCTTCAGTCTGGCAAGCTGCGGCCTGTCCACCCCGGACACCGTGGGCAAGGTCGGCGACTTTGAAGTGTCCTCCGGCCTGTATCTGCTGGCCCAGTTCAGCGCCTACCAGCAGGCCGCCCAGCTGGCTGGCAAGGACCAGGACACCACTGACGTGAAGGCCTTCCTGAAAGAGACCATCACCACCGATGCCGACAGCGGCGAGACCGCCGTGGTCCAGGACTATGTGGCCGACAAAACGCTGGAGACCCTGCGCACTTTTGCCGCCATCGACGCCCGCTTTGCCGAGCTGGGCGGGGAGCTGACCGCCGAACAGACCCAGGTGGCCGACAACTACGCCCAGCAGCTGATGGACCAGTACGGCAGCACCTACACCGCCAACGGCATCGGCCTGGAGACCCTCAAGGCCTTTGAGCGCATCCAGCTCAAGCACACCCTGCTGCTGACGCTGGTGTACGGCCCGGACGGCGAAAGCCCCGTGGACGACAGCGACCTGACCGAGCATCTGGACAGCCAGATGTACGAGCTGGCCTATGTGAACATCCCGCTGTACAACACCAGCACCTTTGTGTTCGCCTCCGATGACCAGAAGGCCCAGATGCTGCAGCTGGCACAGGCGGCCGCCGCAAGCTGCAGTGAAACGCAGGACGGCTCGGTGTCCGAGCAGGTCAGCGCCCTGCATTCTGCCGCTTCTGCCGCCCTGCCGGACATCTACGCCGTGCTGGACTCCACTCCCGCCGAGGATGCTTCCAACGTGCAGACCGAACTGCTGACCGAGAGTGACCTGACCAATGCCTTTACCCAGGACGGTGCCGCCGACGCCGTGCGCGGCCTTGTGTACGGCGAGGCCGCTGCCGTGCAGTACAATGCCGCTTCCATCACCCTGATGATGCGCCTCGACCCGCTGCAGGTGTCCACGCTGGACGCCCTGCGCACCCAGATCCTGAGCGACATGAAGGGCGACGAGCTGGAAGATGCCCTCACCGCCTACGGCAGCACACTGGAGAATGACCTCAGCACCTCTGCCATGAACAAGATGCCCGCCAGCAAGATCGTGAACCCGTCCTCTTCCAGCAACAGCTGATCTGCCCCAAACGCACAAAGGCCCCGCTTCCACACCCGGAAGCGGGGCCTTTTTCGGCGTTGTATTTTGGGGCAGAGCTTACGCGCCGCGCTCCCGCTCGTCCTTCAGGATGTCCCGCATGTGCTGCAGGGTGTCCACGGTGCGGCGCAGCTCTTCGTCCCCCAGCTCGGTGCGCAGGCGGGCATAGCAGCGCTTCATGAAATCGCGTTCCTCGGCCATCAGCTCCACGGCCTTGCTGGTCAGCTCCACATAGGTGCGGCCGGCTTCCCGGTCGGTGAGCCAGCGCACATAGCCCTGATCCTGCAGCTTCTCGATGCCTTTGGACAGCTCGGTCACCTTCACGCCCATCTCGGCGGCAAGGTCGGCCAGATAGAGTTTCTCGTCCGGGTGGCTCTCCTGCCGCATCTTGATGTAGAACAGCACCAGATAATCCGTGCGCCGGATGGTGCTGAACACCCGGTCCACGTCAAAATTGTGCAAGAAGAACCATTCTTCCGAGTGCTTCTGCATGGCTTCCTGTTTCATGGCACAGCCCTCCTGTTATCGTGCATCCCGCGGGATGTAGTCGTGGGTGCCGCCCAGGCTCTTGTAGGCCGGACGGATGATCTTGTTGGCGCTGAGCAGCTCTTCGATGCGGTGGGCACTCCAGCCCATGATGCGGGCCACGGCAAACAGCGGGGTGTACAGCTCCATGGGGATGCCCAGCATATCGTACACAAAGCCGCTGTAGAAATCCACGTTGGGGCTGACGCCCTTGAAGATCTTCCGTTCCTCGGCGATGAGCTGCGGGGCCATGCGCTCGATCCTGGCGTACAGGGCCAGGTCCTTGTCCCGGCCCTTCTCGTGGGCCAGCTGTTCCACATAGCCCTTGAACACCACCTCACGGGGGTCGCTGAGGGAGTAGACCGCGTGGCCCATGCCGTAGATCAGGCCCTTGCGGTCAAAGGCTTCGCCGTGCAGCAGCTTTTTCAGGTAGGTTTCCAGCTCTTCTTCGTCCTCCTGGTCGTGCAGATTCTCGCGGATGTTCTGCATCATCTGCATCACCATTAGGTTGGCACCGCCGTGGCGCGGGCCCTTGAGGGAGCACAGCGCCGCCGCCATGGCCGAGTAGGTATCGGTGCCGGAGGAGGTGACCACGCGGGTGGTAAAGGTGGAGTTGTTGCCGCCGCCGTGCTCGGCGTGCAGCAGCAGTGCCACATCCAGCACACGGGCTTCCAGCGGGGTGTACTGCATGTCCGGCCGCAGCATCCGCAGGAAATTCTCGGCGGTGGACAGCTGCGGGTCGGGCCGGTGGATGTACATGCTGCCGTCCTTTTCGTAGTGGTTGTAGGCGTGGTAGGCGTACACCGCCAGCATGGGGAAGATGCTGGCCAGCTGGATGCTCTGGCGCAGCACGTTGGAGGTGTCCAGGTCCCCGGCCTTGGGGTCATAGGAGGCCAGGGTCAGCACACTGCGGGCCATGGCGTTCATGATATCGTGGCTGGGGGCCTTCATGATCACGTCACGGGTAAAATTGGTGGGCATGGTACGGCACTCGCCCAGCACCCGGCAGAATTCTTCCAGCTTTTCCGGGGTGGGCAGCTCACCGAACAGCAGCAGGTAGCCCGCTTCCTCAAAGGCAAAGCGGCTGCCCCGGCTGCCATTGATCAGATCTTTGACGTCGTAGCCGCGGTAGAGCAGCTGACCGTCGGCGGGGCGCTTGACGCCGTCCACATACTCAAAGGCGCGGATGTCCGAAATGTTGGTCAGGCCCGCCAGCACGCCCTTTCCGTTCTCGTCGCGCAGACCGGCCTTGACGCCATATTCCTGATACAGATCCTTGCTGATCTTATCATGCTGTGCACACAGCGGCTGCTGCTGGTCAAAATATCCCATCACGTTCTGCAGGTAGTCCATGGTGTGTTGCTCCTTTCCCCGGAGGCTGGCAGACGCAGCCGGTGCACCGGCCCGCGTTTCCAGCGACATTTCATGTAAATTGAATACCCTTTCAGATTACAAGATGGATATTTCCATGTCAAGCAACCATTTGTAAACAAAAAACAAAATCTTGTCCGGTAAAAAATCCCCGGTGCAGTTCTCTGTTTCCTGCACCGGGGATCTTGCTCATTTTTTCGCGGGATTTGTCGCTCTTGCAAACTCGGCGGCCAGTGCCGCATTCACCGAGCGCACCGCGTTGGCGTCCGGCTTGACGGCGGCACGATCGTAGGTGAACAGCCCATTCACCTCGTCCTCCACATCGGTGAGCTGGGTGTACACCAGCGCCGAAAGGCCTTTTTCCAGCTGGGGCAGCACGGTTTTCAGCTGCAGCTTCTTGTAGCGGGCAGTCAGCTCCTGCCGGTCTTTGGCCGTGCCGTAGCCGTAGGTCTTGTGGGGCGGCTCGTGGCCGGGCATGGGCCAGGCAATGCCGCCGTATTCGCTGAGGGCCACCGTGCGCTTCTGCGGGCGGATGCGCAGCGGATAGAAATAATTGTGCAGTGAGTGCACATCGCCCCCGCCCTGGTCGAACCAGCCGCTGGCCTCGTCCACCAGACGGGTGCCGTCCAGCGCCCGGAGGGCCTGCACGGCTTTTCCGGCATCGAACTGCCCCCACCCTTCGTTGAAAGGCACCCAGCAGGCAATGCAGGGGTGGCACCGCAGCGCCTGCACCGTGTCGGCCAGCTCGTGGGCGTACTCCTCCCGGCTGGCCGGTTTTGCCCGACTCAGCAGGCTGTAGGCAGCCTTCCCGTCCGGGAAGCGGCGCAGCAGCGGCTGCAGCACATTGGTCAGGTAGGTGACGAACCACAAATTATAGGCGCTGCCGCCGTTGACGATGTCCTGCCAGACGATCAGGCCCAGACGGTCGCAGTGGTAATACCAGCGCTGCGGCTCGATCTTGGCGTGCTTACGCAGCAGGTTGAAGCCCAGCGCTTTCACCTCGCTGAGCTCCCGCTCCACGGCTGCGTCCGAGGGCGGCGTATACAGGCCCTCCGGCCAGTAGCCCTGATCCAGCAGGCCGTTGAGCAGGATGGGCTTGTCGTTCAGGCAGAAGCGCAGCACCCCGTGGGCGTCCGGTGCACAGCTCCACTTGCGCAGGGCAAAGTAACTGTGCACCGTGTCGAACTCGGCTTCCTCCCCCTGGTTGGTGCCCACCGTCAGGTCGTAAAGGAAGGGCGTGTCCGGGCTCCATGGGAAGAAATGCTCTTCCGGGATGTTCAGGGTCACTTCGCCGTCCTGGTCGGCCTCGTCGCTGCCCCAGTCCTCGGCGATGGTCACGCCCCCAGCCCGCACCATGGCCCACAGGTTGACCGCACCGCCGGGCTTTGCCGTGTGCACCCGCACCGTCACCGTGCGGGCGTCGTAGTCCGGGGTGACGGTCAGGGTCTGGATGTAGTTGTCCGGCACCCGCTCCAGCCAGACGGTCTGCCAGATGCCGCTCTGGGCCGGGTAGAACATCCCGCCGGGTTTCAACGTCTGTTTGCCCCGGGCCTGGGTGCCGTGGCCGGTGGGGTCCTGCACGGCCACCCACAGGCTGTTGCGGCCGGTACCGTTGAGCAGGTCGGTAATGTCCAGTGTGAAGGGCCAGTAGCCGCCCCGGTGGCCGCCTGCCAGATGCCCATTGACCTGCACGGCGCAGGCATAATCCACGGCCCCGAAGTGCAGCAGCACCCGGCCGCCCTCCCCCGCCGGCGGAGCGAACAGGCGGTGGTAGTGCAGCCACTGCCCCGGCTGCAGGGTGCGCCCCACCCCGGAGGCCGGGGCCTCCGGCGAATAGGGCACCAGAATGCTGCCCTGCCAGGCCGCAGGGTATTCGGCCGTCTGGGTGATGGCATACTGCCACGGGCCGTTCAGGATCTCACAGCTGTCCCGGCGCATGGCCGGGCGGGGATATTCTGCAAGAGGATGCATCCGCTCACCGCCTTTTGTTTGTTGGCTCCATTCTAGCACAGGGCGGGTGGTTTGTATAGCCGGGATGATTTAAAATCGAGGCCGCCGCGCCGCATACGCAAAAAGGCTGCCATGCCCTGCGGCACAGCAGCCTTATTTTGCAAGAATCCGAAAACCGGGGACCCAGAATTACTCGTCGTCCTCGTCCTCTTCTTCGTCCTCATCATCATCGTCCGACTTCGGCTTGTAGAAGATGCCGCTCAGGAAGATGCTGATGAAGTACAGCAGCACCATGGGGCCTGCCACCATGCACTGGGACACGATGTCCGGCGGGGTAACCACAGCCGCGATGAAGAAGATGATCACGATGGCCACACCGCGCACCTGCTTGAGGAGCGTGGGGTTGATGATGCCCATCTTGGACAGGATGATCGTGATCAGGGGCATCTCAAACACACAGCCAAAGATGATGAACATGGTCAGGCACAGGTTCACATAGCTCTCGATACTGGTGGTGGTCTGGATGTACTCAGCACCCTCGATGCCAGTGCTGAGGAACCGCAGCATAAAGGGCATCATGAGCTTGTAAGCAAACAGCACGCCCACGCAGAACAGGATCAGGCCCAGCAGCATGACCAGCTTGAAAAAGGTGCTCTCGCTCTTTTTCAGGCCCGGCTTTGCAAAGGCGTAGATGTGGTAGAATGCCACCGGCACCGTGACCACCACGCCAGCCAGGATGGAGACCCGGAAATACTGCATCAGCTTTTCCTGGGGGGCAATGGACACGAACTGGTAGTAGTCCCGGCCCATTGCCGTCAGCACATCGATCAGGCGGTCGGCGTAGGCCAGCGAGACCACCACGCCTGCCACAAACACCACCGCGCAGATGATGAGCCGGTTCCGCAGTTCTTTCAGATGGCCGGTCAGCGTCATGCTGCCGTCATCTTCCATGACTTCGGCTTTCTTTTTGCGCTTAACGTTCGTAGCCACAATTACTCCTCGTCTTCGTCCTTCTTAGCGGCCTTCTTCTCAGCCTTCTCCTCGGAATCGTCGGAATCCTCCGGCTCCTCCATGCCCTTCTTGAAGCCGTTGATGGTCTTGCCGAACATCTTGCCCAGCTTCGGCAGGTTCTTGGGTCCAAAGATCAGCAGTGCAACAGCCAGGATGATCAGCAGTTCGTTGGTACCAATACGCATAATAAAAATCTCCTTTTTACTTTGCCGCGCCGCGTGGCGGGCTTATTGCATGTATCAGGCAACCGCGGGCGCGGGTGCATCCAGTAAGTAATCAGTCCTTCGGCAGAACATCATTCTGACGAGGGTCTTCCTCCACCGGCTCGGCCGCAGGAGCAGCCTCGGCAGCTTCCTGTGCGGGAGCCGCTTCTGCAGCAGGCTCGGCCTTTTCCTCTGCGGGTGCAGCGGCAGGCTCAGCCTTTTCAACCGGGGCAGTGGGTTCTTCGGCCTTCTCGGCAGGTGCAGCGGTTTCCTCAGCGGGAGCGCTCTCCTCTGCCTTGGCGGCAGGTGCAGCGTCCTCTTCCAGTTCTTCCACCGGCTCCTCGGTCAGCTCGGTCACTTCCTCGGCGGCTTCTGCCTTGGCAGCTTCCTCCTTGCTGGTCTTGCCGATACCGGTAAAGCTCTTGGTCACATCCTTGACGCTGTTGTCGATATCCTTCTTGATATCGGTCAGCGGGGCAACAGCTTCCTTCAGGGGAGCCTGGATCTCATTCAGCGGCTCCACAACGTTCTTCTGGATCTCCTCAGAAGCAGCACCGGTGTACTTTTTCAGTTCACGCAGCATCTTGCCGATCTTCTTTGCGTAGACGGGCAGCTGATCCGGGCCGA
>OOCN01001748.1_pt1 | contig 13049 bp, 10 predicted proteins | sample 1671361 | NCBI WGS metagenome assembly OOCN01 (sample SAMN06348149, study PRJEB24527) | human gut metagenome | biome: human gut; feature: ankylosing spondylitis patient; material: feces | host: Homo sapiens | place: China | collected 2015-10
ATTCAAATACAACACTTGTTAAAGTTAAATTATATCCTGCAATATATCAAGTTGCCATTCTTGCGGATTCAAATACAACACTTGTTAAAGTTAAATTAGCGATAATAAATTTAATGCTCTTGAAAGAGCAAAATTCAAATACAACACTTGTTAAAGTTAAATTTAATCAGATGAGCTGTAAATATTATAGCTTATCTTATTCAAATACAACACTTGTTAAAGTTAAATGAAGGTATCATCTACCCATTTTTCTTTTGCATAAGCAATTCAAATACAACACTTGTTAAAGTTAAATTCAAGCTTACTCATGCCAACATGTTGTAATTCATTATTCAAATACAACACTTGTTAAAGTTAAATTTAATAACTTTGTTGAATGGCTGTGCAATTATCCATTCAAATACAACACTTGTTAAAGTTAAATTTTTTATTATTGCAAAACCTTCATTATCTTTACCAAATTCAAATACAACACTTGTTAAAGTTAAATATACATAGTCGGTGGTTGTCCCATTACTTCTTTCACATTCAAATACAACACTTGTTAAAGTTAAATTATCTAATCCAGCTAAAGGTTGGAAACAAGTCCAATTCAAATACAACACTTGTTAAAGTTAAATCAAAGATAATACATTTATCATTGCCAATTTCTTCAAATTCAAATACAACACTTGTTAAAGTTAAATCATATAGCACCCGCACCCTTTCCAATATTTCTCCATTCAAATACAACACTTGTTAAAGTTAAATAAAGAAGGGGGCTATATTAGCACCCCTTCTTTTTTTATTCAAATACAACACTTGTTAAAGTTAAATTTTATAAAGAAATCGCAAATGAAGACTGGTGGGAATTCAAATACAACACTTGTTAAAGTTAAATATGCAATTTAATTCTATATTAGGAGTTGAGCCAAAAGAATTCAAATACAACACTTGTTAAAGTTAAATTAACCACCTGCAAATACATTATTACTACCAGTACTAATTCAAATACAACACTTGTTAAAGTTAAATCTTATAAACTTCACGTGTTTTAGTTTTAATAGAATAATTCAAATACAACACTTGTTAAAGTTAAATGCTAAGAAATTAGCCTCGTCTGCCCCAGATGAATTATTCAAATACAACACTTGTTAAAGTTAAATGGTACAGCACCGCCATCGAGTTTCGGTTTACTTCCCAATTCAAATACAACACTTGTTAAAGTTAAATGTAGATACATTTTTCCCAAATGAAAATGTATTTAATTCAAATACAACACTTGTTAAAGTTAAATATATGGTAACGTACTTCTTCAACTTTTGAAAAATCTATTCAAATACAACACTTGTTAAAGTTAAATAAGCGATAGCGTAGCAGCCAAAATTTTAAATTTTAAATTCAAATACAACACTTGTTAAAGTTAAATTGCGGGCTGTACACGTTTTGTTTTATCTACCAACAAATTCAAATACAACACTTGTTAAAGTTAAATTCTCATCATAAAAAGGGGGACTAAAATTGTTATAATTCAAATACAACACTTGTTAAAGTTAAATTCTATACCCCAAAATTTACCATATTTAGTCAAATATATTCAAATACAACACTTGTTAAAGTTAAATTAAACTTAGATATAAGAGGAGCACAAAGTGTCTAATTCAAATACAACACTTGTTAAAGTTAAATTAACGGAAACACAATTGACGCAATTAGAAACAAACTATTCAAATACAACACTTGTTAAAGTTAAATCACAATACAACACCGCCACACATTTCATCTGTTATTCAAATACAACACTTGTTAAAGTTAAATTGTCGGAGTGTTTAAACGCTACAAAAATAAAAACAATTCAAATACAACACTTGTTAAAGTTAAATTCTTCTTCGGCTTCAGATAACAATTTTTCTGCTGGATTCAAATACAACACTTGTTAAAGTTAAATAAAAGTAAGGCTTCCAAGTGGTAGAGAGATAACGACATTCAAATACAACACTTGTTAAAGTTAAATAGCTTGTCCGACTGCCTGCTGATATGCAGATATGTCATTCAAATACAACACTTGTTAAAGTTAAATAGAAATATAATCGTTTAAAATATATAGAATTAGAATTCAAATACAACACTTGTTAAAGTTAAATATGCTTGTTGCTCACTTATTCCAAATTGCTCCATCAATTCAAATACAACACTTGTTAAAGTTAAATTAGAAATAATACTTCTTCTAAACGTGAACCTTATAAATTCAAATACAACACTTGTTAAAGTTAAATAGTATAAACTTTACGCAAGGACAGGTAGAAAGAGATTCAAATACAACACTTGTTAAAGTTAAATAACATTCGCAAGCACAAAAAAGATTGAAGAAAATGAATTCAAATACAACACTTGTTAAAGTTAAATTACTCCTACAGATAAAGAATTATTAAATTATCAAAAATTCAAATACAACACTTGTTAAAGTTAAATCTTTGACGCAATCATTGGAGAGTGCCAAAATATTATATTCAAATACAACACTTGTTAAAGTTAAATTTCTAAGACTTTATCTTCTATTTCTTTATTTAATCTATTCAAATACAACACTTGTTAAAGTTAAATTAAAGAATTAAGACTACAAACAGGTTTAAGTCAAGTATTCAAATACAACACTTGTTAAAGTTAAATATAGATGAGTCAATTTTTTTTTCTATTTTTATCTTTATTCAAATACAACACTTGTTAAAGTTAAATAGTAAAATATTTAAAACAAGTTGAAGATGCTAAAAAATTCAAATACAACACTTGTTAAAGTTAAATATTAATTACAAAAACAGACTTAGTAGGCTCTAGCTATTCAAATACAACACTTGTTAAAGTTAAATAAAAAAGCAGATATGATACATATATTGCAGGAGCATTCAAATACAACACTTGTTAAAGTTAAATTTAAAGTATATATTAATAAGCCTAAAAGAAAAATTATTCAAATACAACACTTGTTAAAGTTAAATCCGTCTGTTAGAACATTCGCAAGCACAAAAAAAATATTCAAATACAACACTTGTTAAAGTTAAATCATATCTAATCAATATCAATGGGGGCAGCTCAGACAATTCAAATACAACACTTGTTAAAGTTAAATCTATTTCTATTGGGGAACAATCCATTCCATTACGATTCAAATACAACACTTGTTAAAGTTAAATTATTATCTGTTGTGGCTGAAGCTATTCCAAATATCTCATTCAAATACAACACTTGTTAAAGTTAAATACCTAAAAAAGAAATTGAGTTTAAAAGTAAAATACCATTCAAATACAACACTTGTTAAAGTTAAATCGTTTTCTATTGCTTCATCAATTTTTATTTTACCAGATTCAAATACAACACTTGTTAAAGTTAAATTTATATAGCAATAGGATATTAAAGGAGTTAAAAAAAATTCAAATACAACACTTGTTAAAGTTAAATTTACATCTGCTATAGCATGGGGAAAAGAGAAATATATATTCAAATACAACACTTGTTAAAGTTAAATTGCAAACCCCCTACCCTAAAAAGTAAAAAAAATGAAATTCAAATACAACACTTGTTAAAGTTAAATTTTTTTTTAAATAGGATATATCAATTTCTATTTCTATTCAAATACAACACTTGTTAAAGTTAAATGGAATAGGTAATCCACAGTTAGCGGAGTTTTCTAAATTCAAATACAACACTTGTTAAAGTTAAATTCTATTTTATTATCTTCCGCCTCTAATTTTACCTGCATTCAAATACAACTCTTGTTAAAGTTAAATTTGAGATTTTATTTTAATATGGAGATTTTTTTCTGGATTCAAATACAACACTTGTTAAAGTTAAATTTTGATTTAAATGATTACATGAAAACAACATATAATCAATTCAAATACAACACTTGTTAAAGTTAAATACCTTTTGTTACAGTTAACGTGTCTGTTCCGTTAGAATTCAAATACAACACTTGTTAAAGTTAAATCCATTATAAACTTTTTATTCTTTCTTATAGGAATAATTCAAATACAACACTTGTTAAAGTTAAATTGCTTTTAAATCTACAGAAGAAATAGTTCCATTTGTATTCAAATACAACACTTGTTAAAGTTAAATTTTCAGCCTTTTCTTTTTCTTTATACACACCATATTCAAATACAACACTTGTTAAAGTTAAATATAAATAGATATAATAATCATTGTACTTATAATAATATTCAAATACAACACTTGTTAAAGTTAAATATTTTTATGTAAATTTGGTAGCTGAAAATTAAGCCAATTCAAATACAACACTTGTTAAAGTTAAATTCATTGCTTCACTGTGTTTTTCCATATCATAATCAATTCAAATACAACACTTGTTAAAGTTAAATTATGGCTAACTATCTAGGAAGAAAAGGAATGAAGCCATTCAAATACAACACTTGTTAAAGTTAAATATAAATTGTTGTAAATGGCTTTTCCCCTAATTTCCAATTCAAATACAACACTTGTTAAAGTTAAATATAAAAGTAACAAAGAAATAAATATATCCTTAGATGGATTCAAATACAACACTTGTTAAAGTTAAATCAACAAGCTGCAACAACAGTAGTAGCAGAAGAAGCAATTCAAATACAACACTTGTTAAAGTTAAATCCCTCCGTTTTTTTGCCAGTCATAGCTATTTTTAGCTATTCAAATACAACACTTGTTAAAGTTAAATTAAATACATCAATCATTATTAAAACTCGCTATATGTATTCAAATACAACACTTGTTAAAGTTAAATTTGTACAAAAATAATACTAATATAGATAGCGTTACATATTCAAATACAACACTTGTTAAAGTTAAATTATACAGCTACAGACACAGAAGAAAGCTTAATTGCAATTCAAATACAACACTTGTTAAAGTTAAATTAAGATTGCAGAAGCCCTCAAAAAGGGTAAAGATGATTCAAATACAACACTTGTTAAAGTTAAATTAGATTTAACATCTTCTTTTGTACCCTTATCGTCAGAATTCAAATACAACACTTGTTAAAGTTAAATGCCGAAAGTATAACAGATAGGATAAATGACATAAACATTCAAATACAACACTTGTTAAAGTTAAATTCAAAGGCTTTCTTCGTCCTGATAATTTTGGCCACATTCAAATACAACACTTGTTAAAGTTAAATATATTAAATTTTCCGCCATGTACAGACGTTTTTTATATTCAAATACAACACTTGTTAAAGTTAAATTATAGTAATAAATTCAAATGGTAGTAGTGTTAATGGATTCAAATACAACACTTGTTAAAGTTAAATCACCATATGTTGCTGGTTTAATTGCTGGGCAAAAAAATTCAAATACAACACTTGTTAAAGTTAAATTATATATTCGTTCTGGTCGTGTATTAGTATTCGAATTCAAATACAACACTTGTTAAAGTTAAATTGCAGCAGAAACTGTTGGTGTAAATAGTGATTATATATTCAAATACAACACTTGTTAAAGTTAAATTAAATATGTACACGTTATTTATAAATTTGCTATGCATTCAAATACAACACTTGTTAAAGTTAAATTTTTAGGTGGGGGGTGGTTGCACCCCCTTGGTATTATATTCAAATACAACACTTGTTAAAGTTAAATCAATTAAAGAAGCCTACATTATAACAGAAACTAAAAAATTCAAATACAACACTTGTTAAAGTTAAATCTTGTTTTTGGTCGCTTCCCTACTATTTTTAATACTATTCAAATACAACACTTGTTAAAGTTAAATAAAAGACAATTTTAACCAAAAACGCACCAAAGAACAATTCAAATACAACACTTGTTAAAGTTAAATTTTAGCGGACTGTGCAAGCCAACTAGAATATCTACAATTCAAATACAACACTTGTTAAAGTTAAATAAAGAAGGGGGCTATATTAGCACCCCTTCTTTTTTTATTCAAATACAACACTTGTTAAAGTTAAATTCAATTACTTTTAATACTTACACACACATTAAAAGATTCAAATACAACACTTGTTAAAGTTAAATTTTTTTTACTTTTTAGGGGGTTTGCACCCCCTTGAATATTCAAATACAACACTTGTTAAAGTTAAATTTGATAGAGAAATAACTGCTAACGATTATAAACATATTCAAATACAACACTTGTTAAAGTTAAATATCACGGATTACATCAACCAGCAAAATAATCAAGTTATTCAAATACAACACTTGTTAAAGTTAAATATTTGGAATAGATATAACCTGCAATTATACATTTTTATTCAAATACAACACTTGTTAAAGTTAAATTAAAAAAGAGAATTTGCGATTAGTAGAGATTTACAATTCAAATACAACACTTGTTAAAGTTAAATTCACCAGCAATTGTAGCTTCATCAGTACTATCTGTGATTCAAATACAACACTTGTTAAAGTTAAATTGTAGTGGGCTATCAGGGTTACATGTTAAATCACAAATTCAAATACAACACTTGTTAAAGTTAAATTGGCGGAGCTGATTATGTAATTACCAATGATATTGGATTCAAATACAACACTTGTTAAAGTTAAATTATAAAAATAATATTAAAAGTGTCAATGTTGGTAATTCAAATACAACACTTGTTAAAGTTAAATATATTTTAGAGCAGTAAAAGAAGGTAAGAAAAAATTATTCAAATACAACACTTGTTAAAGTTAAATGCCAGTAAAATTAATACTTTTATAAATAATTATAGTTTATAAAGGTTGAAATATCAATATTTATATGATTTTTTACCAGCGATTGAGGATTTTGGATGATTTTTAATAAATCCTTTATTTATAAGGCTTTTAGGTTTTAAACTAAAAAATGGCTGGGAAAATAAAAAAGGCACTTGTTTACACAAATGCCTTTAAAAAATTATTTTACATTAGCAAAAGCTTGTTTTAAGTCATCTAAAATATCATTGATATCTTCAAGACCTACAGAGAAACGAACCATACCACTATTAATACCAGCTGCTTCAAGTTGTTCATCTGTCAATTGACGATGTGTTTCACTTGCTGGGTGAAGAACACAAGTACGAATATCAGCAACATGAACTTCATTAGAAGCTAATTTTAAGGAGTCCATGAATTTGACAGCGTTTTCTTTACCACCTTTGATTACGAAAGTGATAACACCACTGCAACCTTTTAAATATTTTTTAGCAAGAGCATAAGATTCATTGCTTTCAAGAGCAGGATACATAACGCTTTCTACTTTATCATTGCTTTCTAAATATTTAGCAACAGTAAGAGCATTTTCGCAGTATTGTTTCATACGTACAGGTAAAGTTTCTAAACCTAAGTTTAATAAAAATGCAGAATGTGCAGCTGGATAGCAACCAAAATCACGCATTAACTGCATTCTAGCTTTTAAAATATAAGCTTGTTTACCATAAGTTTTTGTATAGGAAAGACCATGATAAGATGGATCTGGTTCTACTAATTCAGGGAAATTACCATTGTCCCAGTTGAAATTACCACTATCAACGATTACACCACCGATTTGAAGTGCATGACCGTCCATATATTTACTAGTGGAATGAGTAACAATATCAGCACCAAATTCAAATGGTTTACATAAGATAGGAGTTGCAAAAGTGTTATCCACAATCAAAGGAACACCATGAGCATGAGCGATATTTGCATAACGTTCGATATCAAAAACAGTCAATGCAGGATTAGCTAAAGTTTCACCAAAAACAGCTTTAGTATTAGGTTTAAAAGCAGCATGAATTTCTTCATCAGTAGCATCATGACCAACAAAGATACATTCAATACCTAATTTTTTCAAAGTAAAAGCGAAAAGATTTACAGTACCACCATAGATTTGAGTAGTGGAGATAAAACTATCGCCAGCATTACAGATATTTAAAATAGCAAGTAAGTTAGCAGCTTGACCAGAAGTAGTGCACATAGCACCAACGCCACCTTCAAGGTCAGCAATTTTATTTTCAACAGCCATGACTGTAGGATTAGCAAAACGAGAATAAATTAAAGATTTAGTAGGTTCATCAAAAACAGCAGCAACATCATCAGTAGAGTCATAAACATATGTAGTGCTTTGCACAATTGGCATGACACGAGGTTCAGTATTTTTAGGGCTGTATCCAGAATGTAAACATTTAGTAGCGTCTTTCATAAAAAAATAGCCTCCTTAGTAAAATATAAATTATATTATAAAACATTATAGACAAAATAGAAAGTATTTATATACATGAAGAAAATTATTTATTGTAAATATGTTTAAAAGCTGAATATATTTTTAGATAAAAAGAAAAAACTAGCAAGTAAAATAAATATCTGCTAGTTTTTTGTTTAAACATCTTTAGAAGAAATATATTTAATAATACCAAATCCTAAAATCAAAGTTAAAGCACAGATAAAAATTTCTTCATTTTGCGGAATACCTGGATAAAGCTCCAAGATAGAACCTAAAATGAACCCAAGGATAATTAAAAAAGTAGGTTGAGGATAATTTTGCATAAGATTTTCTAATAATTTAGTAGTTAGTAAAATCCCCACAACTAGACCAAATCCTAATGGAATTAAAAATGGTAAATAAAATTCAGAAGCCGCACGCATAGTTTCATCATATAATCCCATCAATAAAAGCATATAAGAAACGCTTATTCCTGGTAAAACAAGTGCAATAGCAGCTATAAAACCAGCAACAACTAATAATAAATAAGTGTACCAATTAGTAGCATCATTTGTAGTTACATTACTGATAGGAGACATTTCAAAAAAGAGAACAATTAAAAAGCCAATAGCGACATATATAGGGACTGTCCAGGAAAACTTAGTTAATTTAGCCTCGCGAAACATCAAAGGCACACTGCCTGCTACAGCACCCATAAAGAAATAAAGCATAGGCATAGGATAAGTTTCAATTAAATGCAAAATAGGTTTAGAAAAAGAAACAATACCTATTAAAGAACCTGCTAAAAATATAGTTAAAAAAAGAGAATTTCTAAATTTATTTTTCATGAATGAACTTACAGAAGAAATTAATTTAGTATAAATCCCAAGTATCATAGCCATAGAACCGCCACTAACACCAGGAACTAGCATGGTAGAACCAACAACTAACGACTTAGCAAAAGTTACAACATAATTTCTCATAAAAGTAAACAAAACCCCTTCTAAAATAAAAAAATAAATTGACAATAAAAAAGACATAGCCTATAAAAGGTTATGCCTAATATGAGATTTTCAAAACATACTATAATTGTATAGTTTGTAAAAAATAAAGTCAATTAACAAAGAAAGATTTTACAAAGATTTTACAAAATCAAATCATCAAGTGGAAAAGAAAATAAAAGACAGAAGACAGTGTAAAATAGAGGTAATTTAAAAGTAGCAAGCTTAGCAAAAGTCTAGACGAAAAAATAAATAAAAAGCGATGTAAAAACATCGCTCTAATCTAATAAAATAAAATCAGATAATCACATATCATTTAAAATTTTAACGAAATCTTCCCTACAAACAGCCGAATTAAACTTTTGTCTCAAACTAGCACTGCCATACAAGCCATGAGTATACCATGTAGCATGCTTTCTCATCTCACGAGGACCAATATAATCGCCCTTCCATTTTAAAAGCATATCCAAATGTTCTAAAATAACCTGTTTTCTTTCATCAATGCTAGGTTCACCAGGATCAACACCAGTAAATAAAAATTCTTTAAAACGGCGAAAAATCCAAGGATTACCTTGAGCCCCACGACCAATCATGACAGCATCACAACCAGTACGTTCAAAAATATTTTTTAAATCCTGGCAAGTTCTAACATCGCCATTACCGATAACAGGAATATCAACAGCCTGTTTAACCTCGCGAATAATATCCCAATCGGCATGACCACGATAAAATTCTTCCCTAGTTCTGCCATGAACAGCAATAGCATCAAGCCCAGCCTTTTGAGCAAGACCAGCCATCTCAACGACATTACAGTGTTCACTATCCCAGCCCTTACGCATTTTAACAGTAACAGGCATATCTTTTACAGCTTCACGTGTAGCACACATTATTTCATATGCTAAAACAGGATCTTTCATCAAAGCTGAACCCTCATTATTGCGTACAATCTTCGGTGCAGGGCACCCCATATTTATGTCAATCATATCACAACAATTTAAAGAAGCCACAAAACTAGCTGCTTTATACATACGTTCAGGATTGCCACTGAATAATTGAATAGCTAAAGGTCTTTGTTCAGGAACAGTCTTTAACATTTCTAAAGTTCGTTCATTGCGAAAATTAATACCTTGGTCGCTGACCATTTCAGAATAAACGAGACCACAGCCCATACGTTGAGCTAAAATACAATAAGCAGTATCAGTTACACCAGCCATAGGTGCTAAAAATACGGGAGTAGTTATTTCTAAGTTTCCTATTTTCATAAATTATTTGAAGGCTTATTTTTTAACCTTTCTAAGTACCCCTTTCTTGAAGCAGCATTACGTTCATAAAGAACGCGAAGACCAGTCAAAGTTAAGAAATGATCTGTTTTATCAATAGTGCTAGACTCTTCCGCAATCATGCGAGCAAGTCCACCAGTTGCGATTACAGTCATATCTTTACCATATTCTTTTTTTATACGATTTACAATACCATCTATTTGTCCTACAGCACCATAGATAATACCAGATTGCATATTTGTAATAGTATTATGGCAAATTACATTTTTAGGAGTAACAAGTTCTATACGAGGCAAATTAGCAGCCTTTTGGAATAAAGCATCTGCTGACATGCCGATACCAGGAGCTATTACGCCACCTAAAAAATCACCTTTATCATTTACTACATCAAAAGTAGTAGCAGTACCGATATCGATTACAATTAAAGGACCACCATATTGTTCAAAAGCACCAACAACATTTACAATACGGTCAGCACCTAAAAGGCGTGGATTTTCATAAACTAAGCGAATGCCAGTTTTTATACCAGGACCTACAAGTAATGGTTTTATTTTAAAATAACGTTCACACATTTTACTAATAGGAATAACAAGAGGTGGAACAACAGATGAGATAATAATATCATCAATATCGTTCATATCCATACCTTGGAAACGGAACAGTTCGTTTATGAGCATACCATACTCATCGCCAGTTTTTTGTCGGTCGGTGGAAATTCGCCAATGACGATAAAGTTTTTTACCATCATAAGCCCCCATAACGATATTACTGTTACCAATGTCAAAAACTAAAAGCATTTTATCCTCCATCTGTGAGTTTAGCGGTTTTGTACTGGTCGAATAGAAACATCGCCTGCTAACACACGTTTTATTTGTCCATCAATATTTACAAGAAGAGCACCATCATCATCAATATCCACGGCAATTCCTTCTAAGACTTCATTTGTGCCGATTACACGGATATGTTGATTTAAAGTAATGGAATATTTACGCCATTCATCAAGAATAGGTGCAAAACCTTCCTCTTGACAGATTATATACAAATGTTCTAAGTAATACAAGATTTTATTTAAAAGTTTTAAACGAGAAATTTTTTTACCTGTAATTTGACTCAAAGAAGTAGCGATATTTTGAATTTCTTCAGGCATTTCTTCTTTATCAATATTAACATTAATTCCCATACCAATAATGATGTAATTTATGCAATCCATTTCAGCATTCATTTCTGTCAAAATACCTACTAATTTTTTTCCTTCATATAAAACATCATTAGGCCATTTAATACCAACTTTTACACCAATAACATCTTCGATAGCTTTGGTGATAGCAGTAGCAGCCATCAATGTGCATTTTGGTGCTTCTTGAGGTAAAAATTTTGGTTTTAAAATGACAGAAAACCAAATCCCTTTATATTTAGGAGAAAAGAAAGAACGAGATAATCTGCCTCTACCACCACCTTGTTCTTCACTGATGATGATAGTACCATCTTTAACACCTTGAAGTGCTACTTTTTTAGCTTGAGTATTTGTGGAGTCTACAGTTTCAAAATATAAAATTTCAGAACCTAATATTTTAGTAGTGAGCGAAGATTTTATTTCTTCACTTGATAATAAGTCTGGAGAGTCAATTAAACGATAACCACTTCTAGGAACACTTTCAATATTATAGCCATTATCACGTAATGCTTTTATATGTTTCCAGATAGCAGTTCGAGATACTTTTAGCGTATCAGCTAAGTATTCACCAGATAAAAATTTGTTGCCATTTTGTTTTAATAAATTTAAGATTTGAGAACGCATAATAAAAATTGTTATAAAATAACAATAGCTACCCTCTTTTCTTTAAGATTTTGATAGGTGATATAAATATAATAAATAGATTAATAAAAATCTTGATTGTTAAAATATATAATAGCCTAACAAAGTCATATTCGCAATAAAGTTAGATAATAAATTTTAGAAGAAAAAAGGATTTTTACAAATTTTAGTAAAATATAATATATATATCTTTAAATATCTTTAAGAATTAGATTATATTTTATAAATTGGAGGTAGATTATGATGATGGCATTAAACTTTCAGGCAAAAAAACATGAAGAATTGATTATGTCACGCAAAAAAAATTGTACTGTTCGCTTAGGAGATGTTCGCAGTCAATATCCAGAAAGTTCTATAGTGTGGATTACTACTGGTAAAAAATATGAAGTGAAAAAAAGATTATATACAGCAATCATTGATAAAGTTCGCGTAAAAAAATTCGCTGAATTAACTTCAAGAGATTTAGGTCACCAAAATCCAGAAATTGATTCATTAGAAGGATTACGTTTAGATTTTGAAAATATTTATCAACGTCGAATTACTTTAGATGATACTGTAACAGTAATATATTTTTCTGAAGTTCTTTAAGAAATTTTGAATAATAAGCTATTTTTTCATTTCTATATAATGGGAAAATAGCTTATTTATTGGGCTTTTGGAGGCATTGAAAAATTTTTTTAAATTTTTTTCAAAAAAGTTGTTGACAAAATACTCTGTTATGCATATAATAATACATGTCGCTGATACAGCGGCAGACAAAAAACGTCAAATGCGGAAGTAGCTCAGTGGTAGAGCATCACCTTGCCAAGGTGAGGGTCGCGAGTT